>Ga0308171_1001382_pt1 | contig 33148 bp, 28 predicted proteins | sample PhyGR1_FD_202135 | JGI IMG/M metagenome (GOLD analysis project Ga0308171, IMG submission 202135) | Phyllosphere microbial communities from UC Gill Tract Community Farm, Albany, California, United States - DLSLSG.R1 | ecosystem: Host-associated > Plants > Phyllosphere > Unclassified | place: USA...
CACAGATGGTAGGCGTAATTTTCTTATTAGGGCTAATGGCGTTAATATTTGGAAATGACATAGTTAAGCTGATAGTGCAAGCTATAGGCTAAAAAAATTAAAAAAAGTTTCAAAAAAAGTTTTGGAGTTTTTAAAAAAGTTTCTATATTTGCACACGCTTAAAGCAAAAAGAAACATTCCTCTTTAGCTCAGTTGGTTAGAGCATCTGACTGTTAATCAGAGGGTCGCTGGTTCGAGCCCAGCAAGAGGAGCAAAACCATCACAGAAATGTGATGGTTTTCTGTTTTTATAGGGTTTTCTAAAAAAATTATCCTATTTTAGGTTGGTTTTATTTTTACCATATTTTTATTTTTGTGTACAATGAAAAAATTAAAAGTAGTCGAACTTTTTGCCGGCGTAGGCGGTTTCAGAATAGGTTTGCAGAATAGTAACAAAGCATCTTCGAAAGAAATTTTTGAGATTGTCTGGAGCAACCAGTGGGAACCTTCTACCAAAACTCAGCACGCTTCTTTGGTGTACGAATCAAAATTCGGTAAAAATGGACATTCCAATGAAAATATAGCTCTGGTTCCGTCGGATCAGATTCCAGAGCATGATATGCTGGTAGGCGGTTTTCCTTGCCAGGATTATTCTGTGGCTACCACTTTGAAAAACTCAAAAGGTCTCCAAGGAAAAAAAGGTGTTCTTTGGTGGGAGATCTACAGGATCTTGGAATCGAGAAAAGACAAACCAAAATTCCTATTCTTAGAGAACGTTGATCGTCTATTAAAATCACCAACGACACAACGAGGAAGGGATTTCGCGATCATGCTGAAATGTTTGTCAGATCTAGGCTACGCTGTAGAATGGAGAGTGATCAATGCGGCGGATTACGGAATGCCCCAGAAAAGAAGAAGAACTTTTATTCTAGGTTACTTGAAAGATTCTGAGATCTATAATTCATTGATAAAAACAACTGAAAGTGATTGGCTTCTGGACGAGGGTGTTTTTGCAAAGACCTTTGAAGTCGGTCAGGTTTCCGACCTTAAAACTTTTGACCTTGATCAAAGTGTAGAGGAAATATCGGAGTCATTCAACAAAGAAAAAGGAGATTCGCCTTTCCAAAATTCCGGAATGATCCTGAACGGAAAAGTCACAACAATGAAAACCACGCCAAATTACGAAGGCAAAAGAACGGTATTGAAAGATATTCTGATTCCTGTAGAAGATGTCCCAGAAGAATATTTCATCGATGAAAGCGACCTTGACAAATGGAACTATCTGAAAGGTTCAAAAAAAGAAGTGCGACAATCTACAAGCGGTTTTTCTTATAATTACGGCGAAGGCGCAATGATCTTCCCAGATAATTTAGAAAGTCCTTCCAGAACGATCATCACAGGCGAAGGTGGAAAATCAGCTTCCAGATTCAAACATGTTGTGAGAACGAGCAAAGGTCTCAGAAGACTGACACCGATCGAATTGGAAAGACTTAATATGTTTCCCGATAACCATACCTTATTAGAAGGCGTCAGCGATGTTAAACGGGCTTTCTTCATGGGAAATGCACTCGTTGTTGGTGTGATTGGAAAAGTCGGCGAAACCTTACTGAAATTCGGTCAAAAATGATAGATTCTTTTTGCAACACCGATCTTGATCAGCCATCTTAAATATAATTTAAGATTTAAAGGCTTCTCATCTTTTTGAACAGAATAGTATAAGCATCCCTCTTCCATTTCTTTTAGATTACGAAGCGGGATATTTTGTTTCTGGTCAGAATGTCTGATCTGTCCGTCCATATCGCTCAAAAAATCCCATCCTAATCCAATTTTCTCGAGATGTTTTCTAAGCTTTTTTGTATTGACACTGGTTATTGTGCAACATTTAAAACCATCCTCGATATTCTCGGTTCTGATAAAGATATCGGTTATCAAAAAGTAATGATCCGTAATCTTGTTTTTATCGAACAGCCAGCCTTTTTTCCAATTTCCATTCTTGAGATAACTCAACTCAAAAGTGAATGTTGGCAAAGAATGATTGAGGTAATCTAGCTGCGCTTTTTCATCAATGTAATATTCTTTTCCACTGTGGATCACGATCAGGTCCACACCTTTATTTTGAAGTTCAGATTCAGCAATTCTGGTGAAATTCAGATTTAATTTCTCATAGATCTCATCCAAAAATTGACCTAATAAATGTTCTTTATTGAGGTCTTGATCAAATGTTGACATCGAATTGTGTTTCGAATAAAGATACTATTTTTTCTGATGCTAACCTCTTGTTCGAATATTTTAAAAGTAAGGTGCTATCAACATAATTATAAAAATGACCAGAAACATGAGCATCAAAAGAATCAGATGACTGATGAAAGACCTTAGAATGACAGCACCTGGTTTCATAGTATCAAAGAACTGAATATTGGTCCAGAAATTAAGTCCAATATCGATCAAATAAATAACGAGAATAATGGTTTCTACATCCAGAGACTGTTTGACAAGAAAAATAAAAGGTAGAAAAATGATCTGAACGATCAAGCGCTGAGCTGCTTTGAAAATGTTCAGGACCAGATATTCTACAAAATTATAGCCTTTCCCGTAAAAACAAACCGCTGTTCCCACCGTGTACAGAGGAATAGAGGCCAACGTGACCCAGCCAAAATGGGATAGGAACCATTCGTCCAGGTTGACGGATTTTTCGGTCTCGATTCCGTCTTTCGCAGATTCGACAGAAATATTGAACAAATTAATATCGAGCAAGTGGCAAACCAGAATGTAAAATCCCGCCAATATCAGGATGTAAGACAGCGGTTTGATATGATTCACCCGTTTCCCATCCAGATATTCTCTGATGGCGTGTCCGGGTCTCATGAACAGCTGTTTGCTGGTATATAACAGTCCTGCATCGATATGGAAAAGACTGTGTGTCAACTGATGCCTTAGATCATGATAATTAATTCTATTTGTATCAGCTGTTTGCCCACAATTGTTACAGAATTTTCCTTCAAAACGATGACCACAATTTTTACAAGTTTGCATAATTTTCAGTTTTAGTTTATTTCTTATTCTTCTCCTCGATCCAGCGGCTCATATATTTTGTCGAATTCAACTGATGGTGTTGCAGTATTTTCCCAAGATAATTTTCGGTTCTGTAATTGTCCAGATTTTCCGTTAATTCTGAAACTTTATTAATGAAAGAATCTGCAAACAAATCTTTCATAAATAGAGCTTCCAAAATCTGATAACCGTTTTCCCGAGCCTGATTCCAAATATTTTCGTTCTGATAAAGGTCAACCGCTTTCTTCACAAAAGCCTCATCAGAATCTTCTATAAATCCATTCCAAGGCAACTCGCCGTACATTGCTTCTGCGCCAACGGAACTCGTCACATTTGGCAAACCAAACTTCATACTTTCCCAAAGTTTCCCCTTCAATCCAGCGCCGAAAGGAATTGGCGCGAGAAGAACTTTTGCTTGATTAAAAATCTCTTCAACAGAATCTGCTCTTCCTTTCACCAGAAAACCATCTTTTTCATTATGAAGTTCCAAAACTTTCTGACTCGTGTAAGCGCCATAAATATGAAGTTCAGCTTCCGGAAGTTTTTTCTTGATGGATTTCCAAACCTGTTTCAACTTCAAAACCGTTTGCCAATTCGGTTCGTGAAGGAAATTTCCGATGCTCACGAAATGTTTTCTTTCTTCAAAATGTGTTTTACTTTTCTCAAAACTCTCTGTCAAAAAAGGAATATAAAAAAGCAGATCTGGATTGATTTTAAACTCATTAATCAACAAATTATATTCAAATTCCGAAATGATCAATGACAGATCACAACGTAGAATCGATGCAATTTCCCGCACAAAAACATCATTAATGAAATCTGCTTTCTCAACAATTCTATTTTCAACAAAAGCCTTTCGTCTCGCTTCTCTCAGAAAATGTAAATCTTCCGTATCAATGATTTTCACAGCATTTGGACAGTTATCAGAAACGCGCCAACCGAATTGTTCCTCGGTCACATAACGGTCAAAAAGAACAACATCGGGATTGAGATCTTTAATTTTCTCATCAAAACTCTCATTATTGATCTCAATCTTCTGAATATTGATCTTTTCAGAAAACTCGATGTTGTTGGAAGCGGTGAGGAAAGTGATCTTATAATCAGCTTCGGAAAAAACATGGATCAATTGCATCATCCGATGTCCAGCTGCAGTAGAAGCCGGCTCAGGAATCACGAGACCAATAATGACGAGATGTTTCATGTGAAACAAAAATAGAGATTTATTATCAAAACCGAATTCCAGAAATTTTTATTTGGGCAGCTTTATCCGTCTTCCACTCCCAAACCTAACGAAGTGGTTCGACGTAGTCAATCTTTTTGCCTCAGCTTTACCAGCCACAAAAAAGGATTTCCGTTCAAGCCGGGCTGCAGATTCGGTCTAAAAACCACGTTTAGTTTTAAATCAAATTTTCAACCTAAAACATCCCTCTTTTCAAAAAAAATTATATTAATTTTGAGGTATGCGAATAGAAAACGAAATCAAGTTGGGGTTCAAAGATGTGATGTTTCGCCCGAAACGTTCCACACTAAAATCCCGTTCAGAAGTTACGATAGAAAGAGAATTCACTTTTCTGCACACCCAGAAAAAATGGAGCGGCGTTCCATTGATTGCAGCCAATATGGACACAGTCGGAACGTTCGAAATGGCAGAAGCCTTATCCAAAGAAAAAATAATCACAGCCATTCACAAGCATTATTCAGTCGAAGAATGGAACCAATTCTTAGACGGAAAATCTGAAGAATTCTATCAATATATCGCGCTGAGTACTGGAACTGGAAAAGCAGACGAAGAGAAAATAAAAACCATTTTGGACACCAATCCGAAGATCCAGTTTCTTTGTATCGATGTTGCGAATGGTTACTCCGAGCATTTTGTTCAATTTGTAAAGAAAGCCAGAGAAAATTTCCCAGATAAGATCATCATCGCAGGAAACGTTGTAACCGGCGAAATGGTAGAAGAATTGATTTTGGCAGGCGCCGATATCATTAAAGTCGGAATTGGTCCAGGCTCAGTTTGTACAACGCGTGTAAAAACTGGCGTTGGCTATCCACAACTTTCCGCCATCATCGAATGTGCAGATGCAGCGCACGGATTAGGCGGACAAATCATTGGTGACGGTGGATGCAAAGTTCCCGGCGATGTAGCAAAAGCATTTGGTGGCGGTTCAGATTTTGTAATGCTTGGCGGCATGTTTGCCGGACACGACGAAAGCGGCGGCGAAATTGTGGAAGAAAATGGAAAAACTTTCAGATTATTCTACGGAATGAGTTCTCAAACTGCGATGGATAAACATTCTGGTGGCGTTGCAGAATATCGTGCCTCAGAAGGCAAGACCGTAAAAGTTGCTTATAAAGGTCCGGTTTCTGAAACTGTGAAAGATATTCTTGGAGGCGTTCGTTCGACTTGTACTTATGTTGGTGCATCGAAACTGAAAGAGCTTTCTAAGAGAACAACTTTTATCCGAGTTCAGGAGCAGGAGAATCAGGTTTTTAATGGATAAGAAAATTTAATTATATAATAAAACAAAACCAGCCATAATTTGGCTGTTTTTTTATTTAAAGCTTGTCAAGTTCTCTTCTTAATGAAACCGACGCTTTTTGGACTTCTATTGTCCAGTCATCGGCGGCATTTCCATCTGCGCCGTCAGAAATATATTTGAGGCACAGAAAATCGATTTCTTCCTGCTCCGCCACTTTCGCAAGAGCAAATGCTTCCATATCTATCACATTGTACTCGCGATTAATATGCTCTATTTCAAACTGGTCGCCAGAACCGCAAATTCCGTTTGGGAGATTTTCTATTTTTAATCCATATTCGAGAAGAACAGGTTCATCGGAAAATGGCGTTTCAAATTTTTGAAAACCCAAAGCTCGGACATCCATATCTCTTTGAATAAATCGATTACAATTAACGACATTTCCTCTGTCGAATGCTGTACTTCCCGCAGTTCCAAGATTGATGATCAAATCCGGAACAGATTTTTGAATTGCCTTTGTCAGATTGTAGGTCGCTTTAATTTTTCCTATTCCTACGAAAACTTTATTGAAATTTTCAAACTCTTTTCCAGCTTCAGATTCCAAAGCAAAGACCAATAAAATGTTTTTGTAGATTTTCCCGTTTATTTCCATACTCTTATCAAGTAATTTTTTCTTTTCTTAAATTTTTGAACTGTCTTTGTTATTAAATTAATTGTTTAGAACAAAACCTTCCCTTCCTTCTTCAGCTCTTCCAAATACTGAACTTTGCTGTCTCGGTAAAATAAATTCATCGTTTCGAAAGGAATCATTTTCAAATCTTTGTTGACGATGTGAACACAGGATTTCTTGACCGCACGGACATCGAAATCGTGAGCGTCCATAAAATTCATAATGATGATCCTAAAGAGATTGTCATAGTCCAAATTGGGTGCAGAAACCTCTGGAAGACAACACAATAACTGATTGACCTTCGGCTGAACTTTGTCCACGGAAATCCCCGTACTGAAGATGTCCAACAGCTGCATCTGAACGCCTTTGTCCTGTTCATAAACGATGGTGTTTTTGGTCTCGTTGTTGAGAAGGTCGGCAGGATTGATGTATCTTGTAAGCGGAATGATCTCGTTCTCCAATTTCAAAATATAGCCCATTGCCAAAGAATCGGGATTGCACGGAACGGGGATGATATCGTCGCCATTCAAAAGTGGAAATTGGTCGAGAATCTCCTGACGAACCTCAGTCAGCGTGATTTTTTCGTGCGCCGAATCGTCTCTGTTTCTACCTGCGATCTCAACTGGTTGAAAGGTGATGCCTCGAACACATTTCTGTTTCAACGCAAACTCGATGATCTTTCCAATTTCATCAATATTTTTACCTTTTTGGAGGACAATGACAAGCGTTGTTGAAAGGTTTAATTCATTGAGTTTTTCCAAGGCTTTCATGCGAACATTGGTCAAATCTTTTCCACGGAAATCTTCCAAAACTTCTGGTTTGAAGGAATCGAATTGGAGATAAATTTCAAATTCTGGTGCGTATGTGGCAAGCTTCTCTGCAAAACCTGGGTCATTGGCGATTCGGATTCCGTTGGTATTCAGCATCAGATGTTTGATCGGTTTTGTCTTCGCAATATCCATTATTTTGAAAAACTCCGGATGAATGGTTGGCTCTCCTCCACTGATCTGCACAACGTCTGGTTCGCCTTCGTTATGGACAATCGTATCAAACATCGCCTCGATCTCTTCCAAAGTTCTGTGGCTGCCATAATGTGGTGAGGACATGGCATAACACGTTGGGCAGGTCAAATTGCAACGGTCTGTAACTTCAACAATGGAAAGACAGCTGTGTTGCTCGTGGTCCACGCAAAGTCCGCAATCGTAAGGACAGCCAAACTCCACATCCGTCCCAAAATGAACTGGCGTTTCCGAAGCTTTGTTATAGTTTCTGATATTTTTATAATAAGGAACATCGCTCGCAATCTTGGTCTTGAAAAAGCCATGATCCGGACATCTTTTGGTCATGAAAACCGCATCGTTCTCTATGATGATCTTTGCTCCCACACGCTTGAGACATTCGGGACAAAGACTGATGGTGTAGTCGTAATAGGTGTAATCTCTAACTGGCATAATTTCGATTTATAACATTCCGCCACAAACCATTCCACTGATCAATCCGCAGATCAAGAGCGAGATCAGCATCGTTTGCCAAAATTGTTTGCTTGTGAATTTTTTGTTGTCTTTGGATTCATAAATAACTTTTGCGATGACCGTTATAACTAATGAAACCACAAATGCCACAATAAGTATAATACCAATGATGATAACAACCAGACCGTCTAAATTTCCAACTTCTAATAAGGTCAATGATTTCATTTGTTCTGTTTTTGAAGTGTTTCGTTAATATTATAAATGTAATATAAAATTACCAATAAACACACGATCTGTATTGTTCCCAGATTGCCAATGATCTCTTCTCTTGGTTTGATAAAATCTAATAAAAATCTGAAACTGAAATAACTCAACATTAGGATTTGAAACAGAAAGCCTGATGGATATTTGTTTTTTCCTGCAATCATCTTCAGTTCAAACCAAAGAAAAATAAGAAATGCTATTTCGTAAAGTGCAACCGGATGTCTTAAATATTGGTCTCCCAGATGCATTCCAAAAATCGAATCCGTCGGTAAACCATAAGTTTCCTCATAGATTCCTGTGAAAAAACAACCAATTCTGCCGATAATCATTGCTAATAATAATGGATAAACAATCAAATCGCCTGTACTTTCTTTATGACTGACAATTTTCTTTGCGAGTTCAACCCCAATCAATCCAAAAGCTAATCCTCCGACAATTGTATTATTGGTCCAAAATCGGACGAACGAAAAATCCTGCCCAAAAAGCACACTTGGCTTTTCTAAGTTTCCGATGATTTTTGAGCCTATCAATGCACCAGCTGTTGCGCCAATTAAAACTGCCAAAGAAATATTTAATGGTAATTTCTCCTTCGATTTCCTTTTCAGATAGAAATAATAGCGCATTGCCAAAAAAATTCCCACTGATTCCAAAACCGGATGCAGGAGAATCTCGTTACCAAAAAAATCAAACGTTACAGGAAAATGGATTGGCATATTGTGAAACAAAAAATGCAGCTCTCACTGCATTTTATTTATTTATTTTAAATTTTGATTAAGTCAACATTCCACCGTCTACATTCAGGACTTGACCAGAAACGTAAGATGACATATTGCTTCCGAAGAAAACGCAGGCATTTGCCACATCTTCCGGTTGTCCGCCACGTTTCAATGGAATTCCGTCTCTCCAGCTTTGAACAGTTTTTTCGTCAAGAGCAGCGGTCATTTCAGTTTCGATGAAACCTGGTGCGATGGCGTTGCAACGGATGTTTCTGGAACCTAATTCCAACGCGATGGATTTTGTGAAGCCAATCACTCCAGCTTTAGAAGCGGCATAATTCGCTTGTCCAGCATTTCCTTTCACACCAACCACGGAAGTCATATTGATGATAGATCCGGATTTTGCTTTCATCATTGGTTTGATAACGGCTTTCGTCAGGTTGAAAACTGAGTCCAAGTTCACTTTGATAATGGTGTCCCAATCGTCTTTTGACATTCTCATCAACAGATTGTCACGTGTGATTCCAGCGTTGTTTACCAAGATGTCAATCGCTCCGAATTCTGCCAAAACATCGTCTACCAATTTCTGAGCGGCATCGTAATCTGACGCATCGGATTGATAACCTTTGATTTGAGTGGTTTTGCTCAATTCTGCTTCCAATTCTTTGGCTTTCTCAACAGAACCGGCATAGGTGAACGCAATCTTCGCCCCTTCTTTGGCGAAAACTTCAGCAATTCCTCTTCCGATTCCTCGGGTTGCACCTGTGATGATTGCAACTTTTCCTTCTAATAGTCCCATATAGTTGTATCGTATTTTCTGTTTGTTATGGCAAAAATAGTATTTTAAGAATTATTCACAATCAAAACAATCTCGCCTTTCAAAGTTTTGCTTTTTGAGAATGCAATCAATTCATCAATATTCCCACGTTTTGTTTCCTCAAATTTTTTGGAAATCTCTCTGCTCAAGCTCACTTTTGTTTCATCACCGAAGAATTCTTTGATTTGTTCCAAAGTTGTGTTGATTTTATGTGGACTTTCGTAGAGAATAATGGTTTTCTTTTCTTCTGCCAGTTGTTTCAGTTTGGTTTGTCGTCCCTTTTTTTGAGGAAGGAAGCCTGCGAAGTAGAAATCATGATTGGGTAATCCAGAAACTACAAGAGCCGGAACAAAAGCTGTTGCGCCAGGCAAGCAAATCATTTCCAAATCTTTATCTGCACAAGCTTTTGCCAAGAGATAACCTGGGTCTGAAATTCCTGGTGTTCCTGCGTCTGTTATGATTGCAATCGTTTGACCACTTTCTAAATCGTTAATGACTTTCTCTGTCATATTATGCTCATTGTGCAAATGATAGGACTTCAATGGTTTTGAAATCTCATAATGTTTCAGGAGAAATCCTGACGTTCTGGTGTCCTCGCACAAAATATAATCCACTTCTTTCAGCACTTTTACCGCACGGAAGGTCATATCTTCCAGATTCCCGATTGGAGTTGGTACGAAATATAAAATTCCACTCATTTTTTCTTTTTTTTGGTTGGAATGATTTCCAACCTTGTAATTTTTCTTTTCGTTGGAATAAATTCCATCGCTAAAATATCGGTCGTTCCTAAAGGAATTTTTTTTGAGTCAAAGTCGCAGAGCGACGACCTATTTACCAAACCTAAGATTTTAATCTTGGGTTAAATCCTCAAACAAATAATTCTCATCATAATCAACTTCAAATTTTTTCAACAATTGAAGATATTCTTCTTTGAAAGTTTGATTTTTATGATGTTCTTTTTGATTTTCAATGTATTTATAAACCTTATCTACCGAAGATTGGTTATAGCTAAAACCTCCAAAGCCTCTTTGCCATTCGAAACGTTCTTCCAAAAACCCGTTCTCATTAATCCATTTTGAAGACTTTGCCTTTACACTTTTCATCACATCAGAAAGAGAAAGCGTACTTTTCAAAGTGAAAAAGCAATGGACGTGGTCTTCTACTCCATTTACGATGATGGTTTTACAACCAGTTTCGTTTATCAAATTTCCGATAACAGCAAACAACTTTTTTCGGAAACTCTCCTTAATCAAAGAGTTTCTATACTTTACAGCAAAAACTGCTTGCACATAAAGTTTAACATAAGTGTTTGACATATTCTTATCTTTTTTTGGTTGGAATGAATTCCAACCTTAAGATATCGGTCGTTCCTAACGGAACTTTTCTTTAAGCAAAGTCGCAGAGCGACGACCAACTTCCCAACCTAAGATTTTAATCTTAGGAATTCACAGCTAGCTTACAAAAACCGATTCTCCACCAAAGTCCACAATCTCTGCGCGTAACTATCCACTTTTTTCCAATCTCTTTCGTAATAGATATCACTCAAAAACTCCTGAGCTTTATCAAGCGAAGTGAAAGAATTAAGAATCGTAACTACTTGATTCAATTCACTTTGACTACCATCAAAAAGATGTTGGGAAAATGCAATTCTGTCATTCAAATCGAGTTTGAACTCCGGTTTTGGTTTTGGTGCCTCCATATATTCTGTTGGCACATTATTTTTCAAAAGGCTTCCTGAGTCTTGTTTTGGCTGATGCTGTTCAATCTCTTCCAAATGGTCATCATCGAAAAGTGATTTGGCCACTTTCAAACCTTTGATATTCGCCAACTTGAATTTCTTATCCTGATGCTCGTCTTGCACTTCATAATCTTGCCTTGGCTTTTCCTGAGGAACTGTATTTTTGGAAAGCTCAACAATTTTTCTGCGGTTCTCTTCCAATTCTTTTAGTTTAGCTTCTTTCTCGGCAAGTCTTTCTTGGTAATCATCTTCTTTCGGCGCTTGAACTTCTTCCCTGTTCATCGCAAAAGAAAACTGGCTGTCTTGCATTGGTTCCAATTTCTGAGAACTGTCTTGCAATAGATTTTCTTCGATTTCAGAAACAAATTCATTTCCTTTAATTTCAATTTTTTCCTCAAATTGATTTTCTTCTGAATCTATCTCTGCAAAATTAGAAACTTCATTAATAGGTTCATTTTCTAAATTTTCTGCAGAATGAATTTCTTGCTCAATTTGATTTTCTTCAGAATCGATTTCAGCGAAGTTTGAAACTTCTTCTACCAATTCATTTTCCTCAGAATCAATTTCTGAAAAACTGGAAACTTCCTCTACCGATTCATCTTCCAAAACTGAAAGTTCTTCACTAAGAATTTCCTCTTCAACTTCATTTTGTTCTGATTCGATATCTGCATAACTAGAAACTTCCTCAATTACATTTTCCTGAGAATGTTCCTGCTCATCAATTTCTTTAAATGAATGAACTTCCTCAACTTCCGGAACATCATCGAAAATATCGTGAACTTCAGTTTCCTCAACAATGATTTCTGCTACTTTGTTCTTATCATCAAATTCCTCAACAGAAATCAAGTCAGAATCAATGTTTGTTTCCTGATTTCCAAGAACTTCTAAAGTTTGATCTGTAGTAGACGAAAAACCAAATTGATTCGAAATCTTAAGGAAAGAGAATTTTTGATAAAGCTGATTCAATTGATTTTCTTTGTTTAGAAGATTTTCATAGGAATCGGAATCAGCCAATTCTGCCAAAAGAATCTTGATTTCACCGAAAATTTCTTCGTATGGATGTTGCAAGTTTTGCATAATAAATCTTATTAATTTTTACTTAAATTTGATGTTTATAAATTTAAGAACAATTTTGTTCTGTAAAAGGTTTTGCTACAATTATTTTATTTGAATGAATGTTGTAAAATTTTTAACGCAAAGTCGCTTATTATTTATAATTAATGCGCTTTAAGTCACAAAAGTTTGATAAACCTACTGTCCATTTGCGACTTACAAAGTGTTTATAAAAATTAATTTTTGCCTTTGCGTTAAGAACAAAAATTTTAAAACAATTTTTTGCTAAATTAATAATGTTTTTAGAAAATACAATCAATCATTCCAAACAAAGTGGTTGGATGGAGGTTATTTGTGGCTCGATGTTTTCCGGCAAAACGGAGGAACTCATCCGGAGGCTTCGCCGTGCAGAAATGGCTGGTCAAATTGTGGAAATTTTCAAACCGAAAATCGACACCAGATATTCTGACGAGGATGTGGTTTCTCACAACCAAAATAAAATCAGAAGTACAGCTGTGGAAAGTCCTTCGGAAATACTTTTGCTTGGTTCCAATTGTCACGTGGTGGCGATTGACGAAGCCCAGTTTTTTGACGAAAGCATTGTTGATGTCGCTAATCAATTGGCAAACAATGGAATAAGAGTCGTGATTGCTGGATTAGATATGGATTTTCTTGGACGACCTTTCGGACCGATGCCCAATCTGATGGCAACAGCCGAATATGTGACAAAGGTCCACGCAATTTGCCGCCGAACAGGCAATTTAGCCAATTATTCTATGAGAACTTCCGCGGGACAAGACCTTGTGGAACTCGGCGAAACCGAAGCTTATGACGCAGTCAGCAGACGTGTTTTTGTAGAAGAAGTTATTGAAAAAAATAAATAGTTTATTATTTGTCAATCAATGAATTACACCATCAAAGAAATTGCAGACATCACCAATTCCGAAGTCATCGGAAACGGCGAAATCAAAATCAAAAATATTGCTTTTGACAGTAGAACGATCTATTCGACGAAGCATACTGCATTTATTGCCATCAACACCAAAAAAAATTCGGGCCAAAAATATATTGATTCAGTTATCGATAAAGGAATTGATACGATTATCACAGAAAATAAATTTGAAAATCCCTTTATTAATCAAATTATTACAGAAAATTCTGTACAGTTTTTACAGACTTTAGCAAAATATCATTTTGAACATTCTGACATCAACTCGATTGGGATTACCGGAAGCAATGGAAAAACAATTTTGAAAGAATGGCTTTATCAATGTCTTTCGAACGAATTTGTGACGGTGAAAAGTCCGAAGAGTTTTAATTCTCAAATCGGTTTGCCTTTATCACTACTTCAGATCGAGAAAAAACACGAGCTGGGAATCTTCGAAGTTGGAATTTCCAAGCCAGAGGAAATGCAAAATCAGGAGAATATTTTCCATCCAAAAATTGGATTGTTGACTCATATTGGTTCTGCACATTCGGCGAATTTCAGCTCTGAAGAGGAATTGATCAATGAAAAATTGAAGCTGTTTAAAAATTCAGAAATTATATTTTATAATGCTGATAACTTATTGACAGATAAAATAATAAATCAATTATACTCAAGTAAAAAATTAGTATCATATGGATTAGAAATTAGTAATGACATTCATATTATTTCTGATGTGAATAACAGAACTCAGGATATTCAAATCAAATATTTTGATGAAATTATCACGCTCCCGATTTTCCAAAGAGACGAAGCAACTTTGACAAATGTCCTTGCATTAATTGGAATCCTGAAAGAACTAAAAATTTCAAATTCTGACATGAAAGAAAAAATTGATGCATTGAAAGCGATTGAAATGCGTCTGGAAAGTATTGAGGGAACTAGGAATAATCTGATAATCAACGATTCTTATAATTTGGATTTGGATTCTTTAAAGATTGCTTTTCAGTTTATCGGCGAATACAACAAACCGAAGAAATCCTTGATTCTGACTGATATTTTGGATTCCAATGAGAATTCACAAGAACTATATTCAGAAGTGGCAGAGTTAGTAAATGAGCAGAAATTTGATAAAGTTTTCCTAATTGGGGATGAAATAAGCAATTTCCACGAAGTATTTACATCTGAAACTTATACTTTTAATAATACAAATCAATTCATTGATAGCAAAGTGATTAATGAAATTGAAAATCAAGTTATTCTCTTGAAAGGTGCAAGAAAATTCGAGATTGAAAAAATCAAAGAAATTCTTGAACTGAGGAAGCACGACACCGTTCTGGAGATTAATTTGAATGCAATTCTTCATAACATCAATTTCCATAAATCACTACTTAAACCAGAGACCAAAATGATGGCAATGGTAAAAGCAAATGCTTATGGATTAGGAAGTTATGAAATTTCAGAGTTTCTTCAGCATCATCATATTGATTATCTTGGTGTTGCGTTTGTAGACGAAGGTGTTGAATTGAGAAAAAAAGGAATCACAACGCCAATCATCGTGATGAATCCTGAACAACACAGTTATGATGCTGTAATTGAGTATAATTTAGAACCAGAAATTTACAGTTTGCGTGTTCTGGAATTATTCAATGAACAATTAATAAAATCCGGAAATCAGCAGAAATATCCGATTCATATTAAACTAGAAACAGGAATGCATCGTCTTGGTTTTAAAGATTTTGAATTGGACGAATTAACTGAAAAGTTGAATACAATGAATGTAAAAGTTCAAAGTATTTTTAGTCATTTGTCTTCGTCGGATGTTCCTGAAGAAAAAGAATTTACATTAAATCAAATTGAAACTTTTGAGAAAAATTCTAGTTATTTGATCAATCAACTTGGTTACAAACCTTTGCGTCATATTTTAAATTCAGCAGGAATAACCAATTATTCTGATTATCAATACGATATGGTAAGAATAGGCATCGGAATGATTGGAGAAACTTCGAATAGATCGATCAAAAGCCAACTTCAAAATTCGGTAAGTTTTAAAACCGTGGTTTCCCAAATTTCGGAGGTAAAAACTGGAGAATCTGTTGGTTACAGCAGAAAATACAAAGCTGAGCATGATACAAAAATCGCCACAATTCCCGTTGGTTATGCAGATGGAATTCCACGATTAGTGGGAAATAAGGTCGGGAATGTCGGCATCAATAAAAAACTCTGTCCGATTGTTGGCAATGTCTGTATGGATATGATGATGATAAATGTGGAAAATGCCAACGTAAAAGAAGGCGATACTGTTGTGATATTTAATTCAAATCCTACCCTTGAAGAATTTTCAAAATATTGTCAAACAATTACTTACGAAGTTTTAACCTCGATTTCGCCGAGAGTTAAAAGAATTTATATCAAAAATTAAAAATGATGAAGAAACTCTTTTATCTGTTAATTTTTCTAGCTTATCTGACGGCTTATTCTCAGGTAAAGGAAAATCTTGTCATCCCAAAAAATCCAAGAATCGGACTTTCTCTTTCCGGCGGTGGAGCGAAAGGTTTTACACACGTTGGTGTTCTTAAAGTTTTGGATTCGCTCGGCGTTAAAATCGATTACATTTCTGGAACTAGTATGGGCGCAATTGTCGGCGGTTTGTATGCATCAGGCTATACAGGAAAAGACATCGAGAAAATCGTGATGGATACAGACTTCTACTCATTGATTACTGATCCAAAAACCAGGCAGGAAACCAGTTTTTTCAACAAAAGTGTAGACAAATATCTTTTAACAATTCCACTTAAAAATGGTAAGGTTTCTTTCCCATCGTCCATCAGCACAGGTCAAAGGAATATCTATCTGCTCAAGGAATTGATGAAAAATGTCTCGAATATCGATGATTTCTCAAAACTTCCGATTCCTTTTCTTTGTGTTGCTACAAATATAGAAAGTGGCGAGATGAAAGTATTTGAAAAAGGTGATTTGGTTTCTTCAATATTGGCCAGTTCGGCTTTTCCATCGCTTTTGGAGCCTGTAAAAATTGGTGATAGTATCTATGTAGATGGCGCAATGAGCGTCAATTATCCATCAAAACCGTTGAAAGATAAAGGGATTGATATTGTGATCGGCGTGGACTTGAACCAACCACTGACAAAGCGTGATAATCTGAATAGCGTCATTTCAATCCTAAATCAAGTCATCGATTTTGGTATTCAGAAAGAAACTAAAAATCAGTACAAATATACTGATATCAACATCAAACCTGACCTTACGGGAATCACAGCGACGAGCTACGACAACAAACGTCAAATCCTCGACAGCGGTTATGTAGAAGCTTTGAAATACTCAGATATTTTGAAAGAATTACCAAAAAGGAACTTCGAGAGGGTTAGGTCGTCCATCAACCCTATTTTCTCCAGTGTGTACAAAATAGACAGTCTAGTCGTGGAGAATGCAAAAATCTACAGGTCCAACTATATTCGCGGAAAAATGGGGCTAAAAATACCTTCTATGCAGACTTATGGTAGTGTGAATAAGATGCTGGATAAACTTTATGCGACCAACAATTATAAATTCATCAACTACGACATCATTCAGGAAAATAATACCAATTACCTCAAATTGTATGTTACCGAAGATGACACTAGACATTTCTTCAAAATAGGATTACATTACGATGAGATTTTCAAGACTGGATTGCTATTGAATTATTCGGCGAAAAGGCTGTTATTCCAAAACTCAAATTTATCGCTGGATGTTGTCGTGGGTGATAGTCCTAGATATTATTTTAATTATTTCGTAGACAACGGCTATATTCCTGGTGTCGGGATATATTCCTCAGCTATGAGCTTTGACTTGAAGAATGCTGACAACAACACCTTAGAGTCTTGGAAATGGTTCCGAAACGAGCTTTATATACAATCCGTTTGGAAAGACAAATTCGCAATGGGTGGGGGACTCAGTTACGATTACTTCGAAAGCGATAAAAATGGCGCCGATAAACAGAACGCTAAATTTATGAATCCCTATATCTTCCTGAAAAGTGATACTCAAAATGACAAAGATTTTCCGACAAAAGGATTTTATTTCAACGCTGAAGGAAAAATCATCGACTTGTTTAGCGACGAAATTGATAAAAAGCCATTACTCGTGAAAGCAGACATCAAGATGAATTTTTACATTTCAAAGATGTTCACTTACCGACTCAATTTGTATGGAGGTATCACGATCGGGGAAAATCTACCTTCATTTTACCAATACCGAATCGGTGGCATTTTCGAACAGAATATCGTCAATTTCAAAAGATTTGCAGGCTTCCAATTTGGACTCCTTAATGACAATAATATATTTATGGCCTCCAACGATTTCCAACTGAGATTTGGTAAAAACTACTTTTTGGTAGGAAACTTCAGTTTTGCCAACCTTTTCGATTCTATAAAATTCGAAGATGCAGTCAAACTTAACTACAGCTCTATTGGTTTAACGGCAGGATACAAATCACCATTCGGTCAAATCAAACTTAACGTGAGCAAATCCCTTAACAATCACAAAGCCATTTTCAGTGTCATCTTAGGACATTGGTTTTAAAAATATGATAAATTACTTTTTCGAAAACATCGACAAAAAAAACATCGATTCCAACATTTCCATTTGGCTGGAAGATTTAATTCTTTCCGAGAACAAAAAACCCGGCGACATCAATTATATCTTTTGCGATGACGAGTATCTGCTCAAGGTCAATCAGGATTATCTTGCTCACGACTATTACACAGACATCATCACTTTTGACTACGTGAAGGGAAAAACCATCTCAGGAGATATTTTCGTATCTTTGCCGCGCATTTTGGACAACGCTTCTACCCTATCGCAGGATTTCGAATCAGAATTCAGAAGAGTTTTGGCTCACGGTTTACTTCATCTTTGCGGATATAAGGACAAAACCGTGGAAGAAGAATCCACAATGCGACAAAAAGAAGATTTCTATATCAACCGGTATTTTAATTTTTAGGAGCTATTTCCCGCTTTCCACTGCAATCTTTTTGCAAGTCCTTGGCTTTTCCCATCGCTTCTTACAAAAAGGATTTCCGTTGCAATCGGGGCTAGTTACATTTTTATTTTTGAATTAAATTTAGACAATGTTTCACGTGGAACATTCACTCAAAAAAAATAAAATTTTATTGCTATTAGCCATTTGCTATTAGCCAAAAGCAAATAAAATGATTACAGATACATACGATGTTATCGTCGTTGGTGCAGGTCACGCAGGTTGTGAAGCCGCAGCTGCAGCAGCCAATTTAGGTTCCAAAACCCTTTTGGTCACCATGAATATGCAGACCATTGGACAAATGAGTTGCAACCCCGCAATGGGCGGAATTGCGAAAGGACAAATCGTCCGCGAAATAGATGCTATGGGCGGATATTCCGGAATCATTGCAGACAAATCAGCCATCCAATTCAAAATGCTGAACCTTTCCAAAGGTCCAGCAATGTGGTCGCCAAGAACCCAAAACGACAGAATGCTCTTCGCAGAAGAATGGCGATTAGCACTGGAAAATACACCAAACCTCGACTTCTTTCAGGATATGGTAAAAAGCTTGATCATAGAAAATGGTAAAGCTGTCGGTGTTGTAACAGGACTAGGAATTGAAATACGTTCCAAATCTGTAGTTCTTACAAACGGAACATTCCTAAACGGATTAATCCACGTTGGAGACAAGCAAATCGGTGGCGGAAGAATGGGCGAACCCAGAGCCTTCGGAATCACAGAACAATTAGTTTCTCTAGGCTTCGAATCTGGAAGAATGAAAACAGGAACGCCTCCACGTGTGGACGGAAGAAGCCTCGACTACTCCAAAATGGAAGAACAAAAAGGCGATGAAAATCCTCAGAAATTCAGTTATTTAGATACACCTAAATTAACCAAACAACTAAGCTGTCACATAGTTTATACCAACGAAACTGTTCACGATATTTTACGTGAAGGTTTTGACAGAAGCCCAATGTTCAATGGTACAATCCAAAGTACAGGTCCAAGATATTGTCCAAGTATTGAAGATAAAATCAACCGTTTTGCAGAAAGAAACAGACATCAATTATTTGTCGAACCAGAAGGTTGGAAAACTGTGGAAATCTATGTAAATGGATTCAGCTCTTCTCTTCCGGAAGATGTTCAAATCAAAGCGATGAGACATATTCCAGGCTTCGAAAACGTCAAAGTTTTCCGTCCTGGTTACGCAATAGAATATGATTACTTCCCTCCTACTCAACTTTACCATACACTCGAAACTAAGTTGATTCAAAACCTTTATTTCGCTGGACAGATCAACGGAACAACTGGTTATGAAGAAGCAGCTGGACAAGGCTTAATGGCAGGCATTAATGCACACAATAAAGTTCACGACAAGGGTGAGTTCATTCTTAACAGAGATGAGGCTTATATCGGCGTTCTAATCGACGATTTAATTACAAAAGGAACTGAAGAACCTTATCGAATGTTCACTTCCCGTGCAGAATACAGATTGCTTTTAAGACAAGATAATGCAGACATTAGACTGACTGAGAAAGCTTACAATCTTGGTTTAGCAAAAGAAGAAAGACTTAGAAATGTTCAGAAAAAAATTACAAAAAGTAATGAACTGGAAGCTTATTTGAGAGAAACTTCTATCAAACCTGGCATTATCAATCCAATATTAGAATCTATTGAATCTTCTATAGTTGACCAAGCATACAGAGCTTCTCACTATCTAACTCGGCCGAATATGACTTTGGATAAATTAGAAGAGATTCAAACTATCAAAGACATTACTTCAGCTTACAAAGAAGAAGTGCGAGAACAAGCCGAAATCAATATCAAATACAAAGGTTACATCGAGAAAGAAAAGGAAAATGTGGCTAAATTGAACCGTTTGGAAACCATCAAAATTCCCGAAGATTTCGACTATTCCAAATTATCTTCTTTATCTACAGAAGCCAAGCAAAAAATGACCAAAGTGAGACCAGTTACGATTGCTCAAGCAGGCAGAATTAGTGGTGTTTCTCCTTCTGATATCAATGTTTTATTGATTTATTTAGGAAGATAATTAATAATGTTCCACGTGAAACATATCAAAGAACAATGCAATTTTCATTGTTCTTTTTGTTTAAATAACAAATTTTAAAATGAAAATTAAAGACCATTTTCTTTCTCAGGAAGAATTCGAAGTGATAGAAACTGAAACAAAAGGCGTCTTCAAGACCTCTCCTATTCCATCGAATATTTCCAAATATTACGAGAGCGAAGATTATATTTCACACCATCAGGATACAGGACGTTTGAAGGAAAAAGTTTATAAATTCTTACAATCTTTTAATCTCCAATACAAGAAAACAATTCTTCTCGACAGAATAAAAAAGGATTCTAAAGTTTTAGACTATGGTTGCGGCGCCGGCGAATTTGTAAAATTTATTGAAAATGATTTCGAAACTTTTGGATTTGAACCGAATTCAGATGCGAGAAATTCAGCGATAAATAAAACATCGAAGGCTAAAATTATTGATGATTTAAATTCAATAGAAAATAAAAGTCTGGACGCAATTACGCTTTGGCATGTTTTTGAACACATCGAAAATCAAAGCGAAATGCTGGATATGTTTCATTCAAAATTAAAAGAAAAAGGTATACTGATTATTGCAGTTCCAAATCCAACTTCTTACGATGCGAATCATTATAAAGAATTTTGGGCGGCTTATGATGTACCAAGACACATCTATCATTTTTCAAAAAACGGAATGGAAAATCTAATCTCTAAAAATCCAGATTGGAAATTAAGAAAAATCAAGCCTCTCCTACTCGACTCATTTTACATCTCGATGTTGAGTGAAAAATATAAGAAATCTCCTCTTTTTTGGTTAAAAGCAGTCGTTAACGGAACGATTTCTAACGTAAAAGCACTTTTTAACACCGAATTTTCCAGTTTGATATACATTATCGAAAAAAGATAGAAAATGGATTTTTGAGTCGTTTATGAAGGTTAATTTTCAGCTAATTTGTTCAAAATTTGTTAATAAATGTAAAAAATTACAAAATCAGACAGATTTCTCAATTTCAAATAAAATCTCTGAGAATCGCTTAAAATATTTTTCTTAATCATTATTCAAGTACAGACAAAAATAAAACCGACAAATTACTTTGTCGGTTTTATTATATTTTAGAAATCTAATTCTTATTTGTTGATAGCAGCAACACCTGGAAGTTCCAAGCCTTCCAAACTTTCCAACATTGCTCCTCCTCCAGTGGAAACATAACTTACTTTGTCAGAATATCCGAATTGTTTCACAAATGCAACACTATCGCCTCCTCCCACTAATGAAAATGCGCCAAGTTTTGTTGCCTCAGCAATACTTTCTCCTAAAGCTATAGTTCCGGCAGCAAAATTTGACATTTCGAAAACACCGATTGGTCCATTCCAAAGAATTGTTCTTGAATTTAATAAAACATCGTTGAAGATCTCTCTTGATTTTGGACCTGCATCCAAACCTTGCCAATCTTCTGGGATTTCTCTTATATCACACTCTTTTCTATCCGCTTCATTATTGAAATCATCAGCAATGATAACATCTGTCGGAAGATAAACTTCTACGTTATGCTGTTTTGCTTTCTCAAGAATTTCAAGAGCTAAGCTCAATTTATCATCTTCAACTATAGATTGTCCAATTTTTCCACCAAGCGCTTTGATGAATGTGAAAGACATCCCACCCCCGATGATCAAGTTATCAATTGCAGGAAGAATATTTTCAATAATTGTAATTTTTGTAGAAACTTTAGAACCTCCAAGTATCGCAGTCACAGGCTTTTCGCCAGATTTTAGAACTTTATCGATGGCAATCAATTCATTTTCCATCAGTAAACCGAAAAATTTAGTAGAAGGGAAAAACTCAGCAATGACAGCTGTAGAAGCGTGCGCTCTGTGCGCAGTTCCGAAGGCATCATTTACATAAGCATCGCCTAATTTGGATAACTTTTCTGCAAAAGCTTCATCACCTTTTTCTTCTTCATTATGAAAACGAAGATTTTCCAACAATAAGACTTCTCCAGATTGAAGTGCTGCTGCAGCTTGTTCTGCCTTCTCTCCTACTGATTCATCCACAAATTTCACTTCTTTACCAAGAACCGTAGAAACTTCATCGAGAATATTTTTAAGAGAATATTTGCCGTTTACTTCGCCTTTTGGTCTTCCAAGATGCGTCATTAAGATTACAGAACCGCCATCAGCAAGGATTTTATCAACGGTAGGTTTTACAGAAACAATTCTGGTATTGTCCGTCACTTTTAGATTTTCGTCCTGTGGAACATTGAAGTCAACACGTACTAAAGCTTTTTTGTTTTTAAAATCGAAATCTTTTATTGTTTTCATATCTAGATTTAAATTGTTTTTTAATTGCCATATGCAATTGCTCTTTTTAGATCAAGCTTGCGTTTCCATAGTATGGCAATTTCATTAAATAATATTTTTAAAGTTTTTATTAAAAAGACAATCATAAATCCTGCCCTCTTTGTTTCACAAATTTAAAACTAATTCTTCCCTTTCAAAAATTTAATTTGCAAAAAGAATCCACAAACCTTCATTACATTATTATACATCTCTTTTTCTTTTTATAAAAAAATAATATTGTAGTGTATTGTTGTAGTGCGGTAGTATGCGGAGAAATAAAACTTAATTATTTCATCACACGAAATGTGGATTAATGAATAGGTTCTTAACATTAATTTAATATTGATAATCAAGTCATTAAGAAGGTTATCAACAAATGTTTGTAATTATTTGGAAGAATCAATATTCAAAACCTTTGTGGGGATAAAGTTCGGTGAAGTGAACCAAAACTAATTTGAAATAATGAATTGAACTAGTCGGAAAATAGTCCATTACTAAAAATAATCAATTATAAAAAGAAATACTTGACAGAAGTTATCCACAGGTTTTCTAACAATTTCTAACATTCTATTATCTTTTTATTAATGATTATAAACATTGATTATTTAATTATCATTATTAATTTTATACCGTTGATATTTAAATAATTAATTCAAGCTATTATTGATAATTATATTAAAATACTATGCCAACATTAATAAAATATGTATTAATTTTATGCTTGAAATAAATCTATAAATCAAACTAAATGAAAAAGATTGCAATAGCCTGTGACCACGCGGGTTTTGAATATAAAGAGCTAATAAAAAAATACCTTGATGGCAAGTATGAAGTCCAGGATTTTGGCACCTACTCTGCTGATTCTGTTGATTATCCAGACTTTGTGCATCCAGCTGCGACCTCTGTAGAAAATGGAGAAAATGAATTGGGAATTTTGATTTGTGGAAGCGGAAACGGCGTTCAAATCACGGCCAACAAGCATCAGAAAATCAGATGTGCCCTTTGCTGGATGCCAGAAATTGCGGCATTGGCAAGACAACACAACGATGCGAATATGATTTCGATTCCTGCGAGATTCATTTCAAAAGAATTGGCATTCGAGATTGTAGATAAGTTTCTAACCACGGATTTTGAAGGTGGAAGACATCAGAACAGAGTTGATAAAATCGCATTTTGCTAAACATAAAAAGCCTGTAATTTCTAAGATTACAGGCTTTATTTTTAAAGTTATATCTTTGCAACGCATTTCACAGAGAAAGTTCTTTCTCACGAAACCATAAATTAATACAAAGGTTTCCCAAACTCCCCTATTTTATTTTATCTTTAATAAAAATTAAATCTGCTTTTTGGATTAATTTAGAACAATGCAAGAAATATCTTTACTAATTTCCAAAATCGGAGAAACTCAAATTTTCTTCAATAACCAAGCTCAAAGACAAGTCAATGTGGCGCTGACTTTGAGAAATTGGCTGATTGGTTTTTATATTTCTGAGTATGAACTGAATGGAAATGACAGAGCGGAATATGGTAAGAATCTTTATAAAGAAATTGCTAAAAAATGTGAAAATATAGCAGGATTGTCCGAAAGAAATCTTTATTGGTTTTCTACGTTTTATAAAACATACCAAAACATTTTGCAGACACCGACTGCAAAATTATATTTACCTGAAAATCAGTACGATGGAATTTTGCAGACACTGTCTACAAAATCAGTAGAATTTTCAAACTCTAATGTTGCAAATGATATTTGGAAGGTAGAATCTAATACACTAATTAACCAATTAAGCTTCTCACATATTGTAGAATTTCTAAAGCTAGATGATTCAACCAAAAGAACTTTCTACGAGACAGAAGCTATAAAAAATAATTGGTCGGTTCGGGAATTGCAAAGAGCCATCAATTCTATGCTTTTTGAAAGAACAGGAATAAGTAAAGACAAGCAAAAAGTCCTGGAGGAACATCAAAAATCTGAGAAACCTCAGGCGGAAAATTTTTTCAGAAGTCCTTATATTTTGGAATTTTTGGGTCTGAAAGAAGAAACCTCTTACTCTGAAAATCAATTAGAACTCAGTATTATCAATCATTTGCAAACTTTTCTTTTAGAAATGGGCAAAGGTTTTTGTTTTGAATCACGACAGAAAAGAATCACTTTTGATAATACGCATTATTACATAGATTTGGTTTTTTATCATCGGATTTTACGCTGTAATATTTTAATAGACTTAAAGTTGGGAGAGTTTTCTCACGCCGATGCAGGTCAGATGAATGTTTATCTCAATTATTACAACGAAAACGAAAAAAACGAAGGCGATAATCCACCAATAGGAATTATTCTTTGCGCCAACAAAAACGAATCTTTGGTAAAATACGCTACCACAGGACTTTCTCAACAAATTTTTGTGAACAAATATTTGGTAAGCCTTCCAAATGAAGAGGATTTGAAAAGGATTATTGATGAGGAACAAGATAAATTTTAGATGAGTTTAAACATCTTAACAATTAATTAAAATTAAATGAATAACAAAAAAAATACATCTCATAAAAACGAACAGAAACTTCTGGATTTAGGAAGAACAATTCTTCGTTTTATGAATCAGAAAACATCCAAAATCTACAATTACAAACAGATTGCAGATGGGATAGATTACAAGAATCCAAGACAAAGAGAGCTTGTAATCCAGGCGCTTCACAGATTGCAGGCGACCCAGAAAATCAAAGAGACCGAGAAAGGAAAATATATCGTCAACCTCAATATAGAAGGGACTTTGACAGGTGTTATAGACTTCAACCAGTCCGGAAATGCTTATGTAAAAGTAGAAGGAATGACGGATGATATCTTTGTGCATCAGAAAAATGTGAAGGATGCTTTGCAAGGCGATAAAGTGCTTTTGGTAACCTACAATTTCAAAGGTAAAAAGGTCGAAGGTTCCGTTGCAGAAGTCCTTGAACGCGCAAAAGATATTTTTGTTGGTATTTTCCAGCAAATTGCAGATAAGGATTTCGGATTTGTAGTTTTTGACAAGAAAACGATGAATACGGATATGTTCATTTCTAAAAACCATTTCAATGGCGCACAAGATGGCGACAAAGTCATTGTCAAAATGCGCGAATGGCGACCAGGAAGCAAAAATCCGGAAGGTGAAATTACGACAGTTTTAGGAACGCCTGGAGATCACGAAACCGAAATCCACGCCATTCTTGCCGAATATGGTTTGCCTTATAATTTTGAGCCGGAAGTGGAGCACGACGCAGACCAAATCGACCGAAGCATCAATGATGAAGAAGTCGCAAAACGTTGGGATATGCGTAATATCTGCACATTCACGATTGACCCGAAAGATGCGAAAGATTTTGATGATGCGTTATCAATTCAGAAATTAGACAACGGATTGTGGCAAATCGGCGTTCACATCGCAGACGTTTCTCATTATGTGAAGCCGGGAACTATTCTGGATGATGAAGCTTACAAAAGAGCAACCTCAGTTTATCTTGTCGATAGAGTAGTGCCGATGCTTCCGGAGGTTTTGAGTAATGACGTTTGTTCACTGCGACCGAATGAAGATAAATTCACATTCTCAGCGGTGTTCGAACTGGATGAAGATGCGAAAATCCATAAACAATGGTTTGGCAGAACCGTCATCCATTCCGACAGAAGATTCTCTTACGAGGAAGCGCAGGAAAGAATTGAAACTCAGGAAGGGGATTTGACTACAGAAATTCTTCAGCTTGATAAATTAGCGAAAATCCTAAGAGCCGAAAGAATCAGAAATGGCGCGATTACGTTCGACAGAAGTGAAGTAAGATTCAACCTTGACGAGAACAGCAAACCCATTGGTGTTTATTTCAAAGTCAGCAAAGATTCTAACCATTTGATTGAGGAATTTATGCTTTTGGCCAACAAAAAAGTGTCCGAATTTATTTCATTAAATAAAAGAAACGAACCAACCGGAAACACTTTCATCTACAGAATCCACGATGACCCAGACCCGGCGAAATTGACCGCTTTGAGAGATTTCGTAGGCACTTTCGGTTACAAAATGGACTTGGCCAATACCCAAACTGTTGCCCAATCACTTAATAGACTATTGACTGATGTCAAAGGAAAAGGCGAGGAAAATATGATTGAAACGCTGGCAATGAGAAGTATGAGCAAAGCTGTTTATTCTACGAGCCCGATTGGCCATTACGGACTTGGCTTCGAGTATTATTCACATTTCACATCGCCAATTCGCCGTTATCCCGATTTGATCGCGCACAGATTGCTTCAGCATTATTTAGATGGTGGAAAATCGCCAAATAAAGAAGAAGTGGAAACGCAGTCCAAACATTGTTCGGCAATGGAAAGATTAGCTTCTGAGGCGGAAAGAGAAAGCATCAAATTTATGCAGGTTAAATTTATGGAAGACCACGTGGGCGAAGTTTTCACAGGTGTTATTTCCGGCGTTGCAGAATATGGTTTTTGGGTAGAAATCCCTGAAAACGGCGCAGAAGGAATGATAAAACTCCGTGATTTGGTAGATGATTCTTACTCTTTGGATGCTAAGAATTACGCCATTATTGGTTCCAGAACGGGCAATACATTCCGACTTGGGGACGAGGTCAAAATCAAAGTGGTGAAAGCCAATCTGATTGCAAAACAACTCGATTTTAAAATTGTGGAATAACCATCAGAGACATAAAATTAAAAGCTAAAGTAGACTCTCTATTTTAGCTTTTTCATTTTAAAATGTGTCCTATATGGTTGAAGATTTTAAGTTTATATAGTCAGATAACATTAATTAAAAAGTAAAATGTATTTTTGTCTTCGTCTTTTAAGTAGAAATTTATAATTAGAAACATTGATTTGATGTTATTTGATTGATAATAAAGCAAATAGCCAAAAGCTAATTGCAATAAGCTACTTACAAGATACATTTTGCTTTTTACAAAAAACTAAGAATGTTAGAACTCATTTTATACGCAGTCGGCCTGGGAATTATGCTGAGTTTGGTGTTCATCGGACCCATCTTTTTCCTGCTCATAGAAACCAGTTTTTCCAGAGGTCCCAGACATGCGATTGCTTTGGATATTGGCGTAGTTTCTGCCGACCTTCTCTGCATTATCGTCAGTTATTATGCTAGTGCTGACTTAGTTAGCCTTATCGACAAACATCCAGGATTTTACCGTATTTCCGCCTTTTTGATTCTCATTTATGCGATTTATATGCTCCTTTCGAGGACCAAAATGCACATCGAAGGTGAAGAAAAACTCATCGACCAAAACTACATCAAGACCTTTCTAAACGGATTTTTACTCAATTTGCTGAACATCGGCGTCGTCCTTTTCTGGCTAGTAACGGTTGTTTCTGTTCGAAATGCCTATCCAAAAGTGGAAGATTTCGTTCTTTACATTGGGATTGTTATCGGAACTTATTTGCTGATAGATTTATCCAAAATCATCTTAGCAAAACAATTCCACGATAGACTCAATCAGCGTGTTGCGAACAAAATCAGAAAAGCGGTTGGTTGTATCTTGATGATTTTCAGTGTATTTATCTTTCTTCAAAGCTTCAAAAAGTTCAATAAGTTCGAAGAAAAATTAGAAAAAGCAGAGAAACAGCAGCCGAAAATCAAGTAATATTTTTTGGGCAACTTTTCCGCCTGTAGTTTATCCTGAGCTTGTCGAAGGGCTCCCAATCTTTTTTGCAGAAGCTTTAAGATTTAATTGAACTTTTAGTCCAAGCAAAAAAGGATTTCCGCTCAAGTCGGGTTGCGGATTTCAACGTAAATCGATGTTCAGTATAAAAATCCAATTTTGTTATTCCAAAGGAAAGCTAACGCAATGTTTCGACGAAGTCAATCTAGACTGTTGAGATTCCTCCGGAATGACAAACTAACTTTTTAATTATGTCTTTGCTGAGCGAAGCGCCTTTGCGAATCTTAAAATATTTTCAATAAAATAAAAGAAATCTTTGCGACCTTTGCGTTAAAATTAAACCAACACAAATGCAAAACAACACTTTCCCAAAATCCTTAAAAAAAGGAGACAAAATCGCCATCATTTCCCCAGCTGGTTCTGTTGAAGAAAATCAATTAGAGAAAACTTTGGCCTTGATCAAAAGCAAAGGTTACGAACCAATTCTAGGCGAAAATCTCTACACAAAATTACAAAACGGCTATTCTTACGCAGGAACAGAAGAACAAAGAATTAAGGACATCAATTGGGCTTTAAACGACCCAGAGATTTCTGCAATATGGGCTTCGAGAGGTGGTTACGGCTGTCAGCATTTAATTGAGCATTTGGATTTGAAAGAATTCAAGAAAAATCCAAAATGGTATATCGGATATTCTGACAACACAGTGATTCAAAGTTATCTGTTGAAAAAAGGTTTTGCATCCATCCACGGACAAACCATCAAAACGTCAAGCTTTGGCGTGACCGAAGAAAGTTATGACTTAACCTTCGACATTCTAAAAGGAAAATATCCAAAATACAAAATCGAATCCACAGAAAACAATAGAGTAGGAGAGGCTTCGGGAACTTTGGTTGGCGGAAATCTTGCATTGATCTACGCACTTTTGGGAACCAAATATTCTTTCGATTTCACGGATAAGATTTTATTCATAGAAGACATTGGTGAAAATTTCTACGCGATGGACCGAATGATTATGAGCTTGGAATTGGCCGGCGTTTTCAAAAAAATAAAAGGACTCATCGTTGGTGGAATGACCAATATGGGAAAAGAAGGCGAGAACAAAAGCTACGAAGAATCCTTCGATCCATTCGTCAACCAACAGATTGCAAAGAGAATTTCCAAATATGATTTCCCGACAGCGTTCAACTTTCCAAACGGTCATATTTTCGACAACAGACCATTGATCATCGGTTCAGAAATTACAATGAAAGTAGGAAAGGATGTGAAAATTAAGTTCTGATCATTTATCAACTATCACTCATCAATTATAACTCCGATGGCAGATCACAACGACTTTGGAAAAATAGCAGAAGACCTCGCTGTAGATTTTCTGGTTAAAGCAAAATATAAAATCCTTGCCCGCAATTTCCGTTACTTAAAAGCAGAAGTGGACATCATTGCAGAATTCGAAAATCAAATCGTGGTTGTAGAAGTAAAAGCCAGACACACAGATGCATTTCTGGAACCTCAAGAAGCTGTTAACAAAAAGAAAATCAAACTGTTGATATCAGCCGCAAATTATTTTGTCGAAGAAAATAATATTGATAAAGAAGTTAGATTCGACATCATCTCAGTCCTCCCCAACAAACAAAAAACTTTGGAAATCACCCATATTATTGATGCTTTCCAAAGTTTCGAAATATGATTTTTATAGACAAAATGATAATAGACGTTGCTTGAAAAATCTATTATCTATCGGTCTATTCTCTCACAAGTCTTCTTTATTTTATCTCCACACATCCTACACGTCCTCCCGCATTGCCAGTTGGTTGCGTATGGAAATCATCTACACCGGCGTGGATAACAATGGCTTTTCCAATGATATTTTTTGATGGATCATCGCATCCGAGACACCATTTATCTGTTGAAAAAATCAGTTGAGCTTGTCCGTTTTTATCCGCTTCAAGATTTCCAATATCTCCCATATGGAAGTGGTCTGTGTCCCATTTTCCGTGGTCATCTTTGGAAGGATTCCAATGTCCGCCTGCTGATGATGCATCTGTCGCACTGCAGTTTCCAAATTCGTGAATGTGAACAGCGTGCAGACCAGGCGTCAATTTGAAAACGCTAAGGTCCATCTCCACTTTACCTTTTTTCTGAACGAAATTAGCCGTTCCCTGCGTGAGTGTATGTGATTTTGGACGAACGGTGTATTGTTTAGAAACAGTTTTGCAAGAAGCCAATGTAAGTCCTGCAATACCAACAAGTAGTAAATTTTTCATAAGTAGTTTATTTATTGTTTTATAAAGAACCTAATCAATCGTGAGATATATGGGTTTAGTAGTAGATTGTCCCGACGATTTCATAGTTTTAAATTAAATTATTGTAAATGACCTATAACAATTTTAAAGCCAATATAATAAAATAATGTTTTACGTGAAACATCTTACGATTCGGTCATCAAAACTGACAAGTCGGTGAGAATAAATTTAGTTTTGAATGACGTTAAAATATCTTTGGTTCATAATTAAACTATATGAAAACTCAGCGCAAGAACTTAATCCTATTATCATTTTTCATGGGTATTTGTATCTGGTCACAGACAACTATCTCGGGAAAAGTCACTTTCAAAAACAAACCTTTGAAAGACATCAATGTCACATTGAAAGATAGTTACGACGGTGCAACTTCTGATGAAAACGGAAACTATTTTTTTATCACCTCAGAATCAGGCGATAAAATATTGGTTTTTTCTGGATTGAATTATGATGAAGTCGAAATTCCAGTCAAATTAGAAGGAAAAGATATTAATGTTCCTGCCAACCTGAAAGCCCAGATCAACGAGATCAATGCGGTCGTAATCACAGCAGGAAGCATAGAAGCAAGTGATAAAAAGCGTGCTGCGGCTTTGCTTACACCTTTAGATATTTATACAACTGCTGGTGTAAATGGACAGATCACTTCGGCTTTAGGTTATTTGCCTGGTGTTCAGAAAGTGGGAGAGAGCGAAGGTCTGTTTGTACGAGGTGGAACTGGTGCAGAAACCAAGATCTTTATGGATGGTAATCTCATCAATAATTATTTCACAAATTCGGTTCCGGGGATTGCTGGGAGAGATAGATTCAATACGTCATTGTTTAAAGGAAATATTTTTTCAAGTGGTGGTTATTCAGCAGTTTATGGTCAGGCTTTGTCATCGGTTTTGATTTTGGAAAGTGTGGATCTGCCGGAAACGACGTCATTTGATTTTGGCGTTTCCCCGATTTTCCTGAGTGCCAATTATCAAAAACTAAATCAAGAAAAAACAGCTTCCTGGGGAATTGCCGGAAGTTATTCCAATCTTGGACTGATGGGAAAATTGTTCAATTTCAATACAGATTTTGGAAAATATCCGCAAGGTTATGGGTTTGATGGGAACTTCAGAATCAAAACCAAAAAAGGGGGTTTCATCAAATATTACGGAAGCATAGATGCAAATCAAATGTCTGTTGGATCTGAAAATCTTGAAGCAGATCACAATAGAAATAAGGTAAGCTTGAAAGGAAATAACACCTATCACAACTTATCTTACAAAGAAAAGTTCGGGAAATATCTGGTGAATATCGGAGCGTCCTATTCTTTTAATTCCAGTGATCTGGATTTTACGAATTTTCAGAATGATGTTGAAATGAATAACATCAAAATCAATAATAGATCCAATTACATCAATGGAAAATTGGTGGTAGAAAGGAAAGTAGGGAGAAATACTGTACGAGCTGGTTTTGAAGTTAACAATGCCGATGAGAATATGAATTATGGTTCTTTCGAAAAGAATTATAAAGATCTGATCTCGTCTGCGTTTGCTGAAACCGATTTTATCTTCACTAATGATCTATCTGCAAAAATAGGTGCGAGAACGGAACATTCTTCCTATCTCGACAAATGGAATTTTTCACCCAGAGCTGCTTTGGCCTACAGGATCTCAAAAGAATGGACAACATCTCTAGCATATGGCATGTTCTACCAAAACCCGGAAAGCAAATATCTCATCTCAAACAATTTTGATTTTCAAAGAGCCGATCATTATATTTTCCAGGTTCAGAAAAATTCTGAGGGAAGGAATTTGAGATTTGAAGCTTTTTATAAGAATTATGATCGATTGATCAAAACATCTTCCATTGCCAATGAAAGTTCTACCTCACCAAGCAATCAGTACACACAGTTTGCAGATAACAATGGCGGCGGTGGTTTTGCGAAAGGAATCGAGTTGTTTTGGAGAGATAAGAAGACGTTCAAAAACATCGATTATTGGTTGACCTATTCCTATTTGGATTCCAAAAGAGACTTCTTAAACTATCCTTTTAGTTTAGCGCCCAATTTCGCTTCAAAACATACCTTGAATGCAGTGGCAAAGAAATTCGTGATGGATTGGAAAACAGGTTTCAATTTGTCTTACACTTACGCAAAAGGCCGACCTTACTACGATATCATTTCCGACGATGGCAAAAACATTCTCAGAAATCAAGGAAAATTGAAAGACTTCAGCGGACTCAACTTCAGCGTGAATTATGTGCCGAGTGTTGGTAAAAAAGATTCCAAATCATTCACTGTTTTTGTTTTGAGCATCAATAATATTTTGGGGAACAAAAATGTTTACAGCTACAATTATTCTGCGGACGGAAATACCAGAAGCGCAGTAAGACCGCCAGTCAATACTTTTGTCTTTGTTGGTGTCTTCGTAAGTTTTGGTGTTGATAAGACGGATGATGCCATTAATAACAATTTATAACCTTTCGGAAACCAAAAATTACGGTTCGGTGGAATATAATTTCATTCAACATAAACTCATTCTATCTTTGAATCAGAAAATTAAAACAAATAATTAAAAATATCAACAATGAAAAAATTGATCTTAACCTTCAGTCTTTCTCTACTGGGATTCACAGCATTTGCACAAAATGCTTATGAGAAAGCAATGACAGAGAAAATT
>Ga0308171_1001386_pt1 | contig 33001 bp, 43 predicted proteins | sample PhyGR1_FD_202135 | JGI IMG/M metagenome (GOLD analysis project Ga0308171, IMG submission 202135) | Phyllosphere microbial communities from UC Gill Tract Community Farm, Albany, California, United States - DLSLSG.R1 | ecosystem: Host-associated > Plants > Phyllosphere > Unclassified | place: USA...
ACCGCTCCGATGTTTCGCTATCATGCGCACACTTAGTGAGATTTGTGCGCCCGATCGCGCCACGGTAAGGAATCCCGATGTTGTGGTTTAAAAATATGATGGTTTATCGTCTGAATCGTGACATTCCTTTGTCCGCAGACGAAATGGAAAAACAGCTGGATGCGTTCACCTTCTCTCCCTGCGGCAGTCAGGACATGAGCAAGACCGGTTGGGTGTCCCCGATGGGCAATCGCAGCGATGCACTGACCCATGTGAACAACGGTCAAATTGTCATTTGCGCGCGCAAAGAAGAAAAAATCCTGCCTTCCCCGGTAGTGAAGCAGGCGCTGGAAGCCAAAATCGACAAGCTCGAAGCAGAACAGAGCCGCAAGCTGAAAAAGACGGAAAAAGATTCGCTAAAAGATGAAGTGCTGCACAGCCTGTTACCGCGCGCATTCAGTCGTTTTAGTCAGACGTATCTGTGGATCGACACCGTCAACAACCTGATCATGGTGGACTGCGCCAGTGCGAAAAAAGCGGAAGATACGCTGGCCCTGCTGCGTAAAAGCCTGGGATCGTTACCGGTTGTGCCCTTGACGCTGGAAAGCCCGATTGAACTTACCCTGACCGAATGGGTGCGTTCTGGTGATGTGCCTGCCGGTTTTGCCCTGATGGATGAAGCCGAGCTTAAGGCCATTCTGGAAGATGGTGGTGTGATTCGCTGCAAGAAACAGGATCTGGTGTGCGATGAAATTGCCAACCACATTGAAGCCGGCAAGCTGGTGACCAAACTGGCGCTCGACTGGCAGGAGCGTATTCAGTTCGTGTTATCCGACGACGGTTCGGTGAAACGCCTGAAGTTCAGCGATACCTTGCGTGACCAGAACGATGATATTGACCGGGAAGATTTTGCGCAGCGTTTTGATGCAGACTTTATCCTGATGACCAGCGAACTGGCCGCCCTGACCAGCAATCTGGTTGAAGCCTTAGGTGGCGAAGCCCAGCGTTAAAACAATCGGCCGCAGGAAACATGCGGCCGTTTTATTAGTCTTTCAGATAGCGGCAAAGATAAGCGCTTGGCTCGCCTATCTGCAGATGAAACTCGCTGTGACCCGGTACGTTAAACACCGACCCCGCCTCAAACCATGCCCACTGTGTTTCACCCGGCAGCAACACTTTCATCGAGCCGCTGACCACGGTCATCTCTTCCGGCTGGGCCGTTCCAAACGTGTATTCGCCTTCAGCCATGACACCAATGCTGGCACGACCGGTGCTCGCACTGTCAAAACCGATGGATTTAACTTTTCCGTCAAAATACTCACTAACATTGAGCATAATACTTCCTCACAGCACATTAAGGTGTCTGGCAGTGTAGAAGGGAACTTGCTGATCTGTCACGTGAAATAGTGAGTGATTGTGATCCTCACGCGGCGAAGGCTGGCAGAAGAAAAAAAGCAGGACCGATGGCATCCTTGCCAGAGCGACGGCTTACTCTTTTTCGACGTCTTCATAACGCGCTTTTGCGTCATGCGCTTCCTGCTCAGAGTCGTGCTCACTGATTAACGAGTCAGGCTTAGGATGATCGGCCCGCAGTTGCCAGGACATGACTTTTTTGCCTTCGGGGCCTTTTTCGACAGTCACAACGCGCGCTTCTCGGGGGTAAGGAGGTCTTGTCGGCATAATGTGTCCCTCTTGGCTGAATGACATTCCACACGACAGGCGACCGCCTGTCATGGGTTAAGTATAGTCAAAACGGCGGAAATGGCGGCCAAAGGGGATAAATCTGAGGGCTAGCTGGCACGCGCCAGGGATAACGACTGCAGTATCTGCTCAACGACGCGTTCTGGCGCTTGCATGGCATTCACCTCATGATGGGCGGCAGCCTGATACAGATGGGCGCGGGCGCGCAGCACCTCACTCATTTCTTCAGCGATGGGACGCCCGGTTAAGGTCGGTCGCTGAGCGGCTTCCGGCTGGCTTTCCAGACGCCGGGCCAGAATATCAGGCGGTGCACTTAACCAGATCACCTGACCGTGCTCACGCATATACCGCCGGTTACCTTCTGCCAGTACCATTCCGCCGCCCGTGGCGATAATGGTTGAGGGCGCAGTCACGGCTTTAAGTGAGTCGGTTTCACGTGCACGAAAGCTTTCCCATCCTTCCGCCGCCACAATTTCCGCCACGGTACGTTGGGTCGTGAATTGCAGGTGATGATCGGTATCACGAAACGCGTAACCCAAGGCCTGAGACAGGGCTTCACCAATGGTGGTTTTTCCGCATCCGCGCGCACCGATCAAAAAAATGGACAAAGACATCAGGGCAGTTCCTCCGCCGCGCAGCCCATCACAGCTGCTGGTTAGGCTCAATAATAGGACGCATCATAGCGGGAATTTATTTCGCGCTCTACTCATTGAGCGTATTTTACGCATGATTGCGCCCTGCTATCCGACAACACAATGAAATACAGGCAGTTACCCATGCACATTTTGTGCATCAGGCAAAAAAGTTTACGTCAGCAACATTTGCTTACCGCCACGAATTTACATTGCGGCTCATCGCCCCCATATACTGTTAACAGTCGCAACCGGAGAGTCATCATGCAACGCGAAGAACAACAACTGATTGAAAATCTGTTTAGCCGTTTGAAACAAGCTGAAAGCCAGACTGCGGCACGCGATGCTGCAGCCGAACAACTGATCAAACAACACCTGCAGGAGCAACCAGGTGCGCCCTACTATATGGCTCAGGCCATTTTGATTCAGGAAGCGGCACTTAAAAAACTGAATGAGCGGGTTCAGGAGCTGGAAAGTCGTCTTGCTCAGCAACAGGCGCAACAGCAGCAGCCCAAGAGCAGCGGTGGATTTTTATCCAGCCTGTTTGGCGGAGGCAGCCAGCAGCCCCAACCGGCTCAGCAGCAGCCTCAGTGGAACAGCGCGCCGCAGCAGCCACCTCAACCGCAGCAGCCTTATGCCAGCGCACCTGCGCCACGCGGCAGCGGTTTCCTGGGTGGTGCCCTGCAAACCGCAGTGGGCGTGGCAGGTGGCGTGGTCATGGCCGACATGCTGACCAGCATGTTCCATCAGTCGCAGCCGCAGGAAATCGTCAACATCATTAATGAGCAGCCGCCGCTGCCCCAGGTAGACGACAGCCTCAATACCTTTAACGGCGGCAACGATCAGTCGTTTCTCGATCAGGGCACCGGCGCCGATAATCAGTCATTCCTTGATCAAAGTAACGGCTGGAGTGATACCTATGCCGATAACGGCGACCTGAATGATTTTGGCGGCAATGATTACGACGATGACGACAGTTTCGTCTGATTCAGCGTTGCCGTTGTCTGAGCCAGCTGTCGAGTTCATTGGCAAACTGCTGGCGGTCCCGCGGGCTCATGGCGGCGGGACCGCCTGTCTGTACGCCGCTGGCACGCATGGTGTCCATAAAATCACGCATCGTCAGCCGCTCGCGTATGGTCGCGGGAGAGTAACGCTCACCGCGTGGATTGAGCGCCGCCGCGCCTTTTTCAATCACCTCTGCGGCCAACGGAATATCCGCCGTAATCACTAAATCCCCGACCTGCACACGTTTCACAATTTCATTGTCTGCGACATCAAACCCGGCCGGCACCTGTAGCGTTCGCAGCCAGGGCGACGGCGGCACACGTAAAAACTGATTCGCGACAAACGTCACCATGGTTTGCGTTCTGTCCGCTGCCCGATACAGCACGTCTTTAATGACGTTGGGGCAGGCGTCCGCATCGACCCAGATAAACATGGTTGTTCCTTCTGCTGGAAAATAGCGACGATGGTAACCTGGTTTCCAAAAGGGGGTTAAGTAAAATTCCCCGCGCCCTCAGGGTTGAGATTATCTCTGCTTTGGCGCGTAAGCCAGGCTGCCAGCGCTTGCCCTGCCCACCAAAACACGCTGACTTTGCCGGGCCTGACTCGCGGAACCCCATGCTGTAGCCGCTTGCGAGCACTCCCGCATGCGGGGCAGGATCGCGGTGATAGCGTTCGGCTTTCCTGCCCGCCCGCCGCCGGGTGCCAGTGCCTGTCTGTGACCGCTAACTTGTTATTAATCCTGTCTGCAGTAAGCTACATCGTTGATAAAGGCGAAACAGTGACAGTTAAGGAGACGGTGATGCTGGACAAGACAATCGGATTTATTGGCGGTGGCAACATGGCAAAGGCCATCATTGGCGGGCTGATAAACAGCGGACAAATTACACCGTCGGCTATCTGGATTTACGATCGCAAACCAGACACCAATCAGCAAATGGCCGAGCAGTACGGTATTAATGCCGCGGAAAGTGCAGAGGCCCTGGCCCAGCATGTGGATATTCTGTTTGGCGCGGTTAAACCGAATGTCATCCTCAAAGTCCTGAAAGAACTGGCTAACAGCCTGAAGAAAGACGCATTGGTCGTTTCTATTGCCGCCGGCGTCACGCTGGATAATCTGGCCTCCGTGCTGGGCCACGATCGTAAAATCATTCGGGCGATGCCGAACACACCTTCTCTGGTGGGCGAAGGCATGACCTCAGTCACGCCCAACGTTCTGGTTGAACAGAACGAAACCGATGAAGTGGTCGCCATATTTGAGAGCTTTGGTCAGGCGGCGGTGGTCGATGAATACCTGATTCATTCGGTGGTGGGCGTCAGTGGTTCCGCCCCGGCTTACGTGTTTATGTTTATCGAAGCCATGGCCGATGCTGCCGTCGCGGGCGGTATGCCACGCGCGCAGGCTTACCGCTTTGCCGCCCAGGCCGTGAAAGGGTCCGCGCAGATGGTACTGGAAACGGGCAAACATCCCGCCGAGTTAAAAGATATGGTCTGTTCGCCCGGTGGCACCACGATTGAAGCGGTAAAAGTGCTGGAAGAAAAAGGCTTTCGTTCCGCCGTGATAGAAGCCATGCAACAGTGCATGGCGAAGTCGGACAAGCTGAGCCGCAGTTAAATCTGGCGCGTCTGGCAAACATGCCGTTTGCCAGACCGTCTCGCTGGCCTGCTATTCTGCAGAACGCTGGGCCTGATACAGCTCAAGTGCCTGTTTTATTGTCATCGGTTGCTGCATCTTTTCAACAAGCGCCGCCGTCAGCGTGTACATTCCGCACGAGAAAACCGCCGCCAGCTTCCCCTCTTTGCCATAAAAGGCCATAAAGACCTTATCTTCCAGCGATCCCACCTGCTGGTAGTCGTCCCAGTCGGTAGCATGGCCTAAATATTCATAGCGGGTACCGTAATGCGCGGTCCAGAAAAACGGAACGCGGTCATAGTGATGAACATTCCCCATCATGTTCATCGCCGCGGTCTGGCCCTGCTGCTCTGCTACGCGGAAATGCTCGATGCGAAGCGGCCCCTGCGCTGAGGGGTAGGTCGCGATATCACCCGCCAGCCAGACGTTTTCTGCTACGCGCAGTTGCTCGTCGGTTTGCAGGCTACCGTCCTCCACTAACGGCAGATCGTGAATAAACGACGTGGCCGGTTTAACGCCGGTGGCGAACAGCACCACGTCGGCGGCAATCTGCTGACCGGATTTCAGCCGAACGCTGGTGACGTGGTTTTCACCCTGAAGCGACGCGGCTTCACCTTCCACAAACTTCACGCCATTCGCCTGATGCAATTCATAAAAATAACGACCGACCGCCTCACCAAACTGTTTTGCAAAGGGTAATGGATTGCGGGCGATAACGGTCACGTCGACATCACGGTTGCGCAGTGATGAGGCCAGTTCCATGCCAATAAAGCTGTTGCCGACAATGACAATCTGCTGGCTTTGATCGACCGCCTGTAGCAGTGCTGCCGTGTGCTGCTTGTTACGCAGAACATGCACACCGGCTAAATCAGCGCCAGCCAGTTCAGGTTTCACAGGTTCTGCGCCCGTGGCGATTAATAATTTGTCGAACTGCAATGTATTGCCGTCGGCAAACACCAGGCGATGCTGTTGATTATCGACCCGCTCAACCCGCTTCTGAATACGCTCGACGTGATCCAGTACGTCACTGCCAAGCAGCGACGGTACATCGTCAATATCCATTTTTCCAGACGGCACAAATTTCGTTAGCGCCGTACGGTCGTAAGGGGCTTCCGGCTCACGCTCCACCAGCACCAGACGGCCTTTGAAACCATCGTGACGTAATCGCCACAGCGCCGCGCTCCCGGCCGCGCCTCCGCCCAGCACCACAAAGACCGGTTCTGTGGCACCGCTGCCCATGGGAGAAGCCGGTGACATCGCTTTGGGGTTAACCAGAACATTGTCATTTTCGATTCGCAGGGGATACTGTTTCAGGTCAGCCAACGCCAACGGCTCACACATTTTACCGCTGCTCAGTTCAAATGCCGCTTTATGCCAGGGGCAGATAAGCCTGTCACCACAGATGGCACCCTGCTCAAGCGGCGCACCTGCGTGAGGGCATTTGGCCTGAAAAGCCTGGACGCTGTCACCCTCGCGGATCAGTAACAACTCCGTTTCACCGAGCTTCTTTTTGACTGGCTGACGTTGCGGTAAATTCTTGAGAGCAACAACAAATTGATAGTTCACGACATGGCTCCTTTTCCGACCGTCACTGTTGAAAGCGCAGCGCATAATCACAGGCTACGCAATCCCTTATAAACAGTAAGTGTGGCAAAGGATCGCAGAGGCTTAGGTCCTGATGTCGATTTTTTTGGCTAACGGCCTGTTTAATCAGCCATTAAAAGTGTGACCGGCATGTAGGGCGGGGAACAGAATGAAGCGGCCACCGAAATGGCCGACATCGTATTAGCTTTTCTTGAGGCACTGACTCATGAAGGTTTTACGCGCATCGCCGGCCAGCTTTTTATCACCGGCCTGCAGGTTACAGGTTTTCATTTTTATCTGTTGTGGCGACATGTCAGCCACTTTGCTGTCTTTTTTCAGGCAATCGCTCATAAATTGCTTACGCACATCGCCTTTTAGCGCTTGCGAACTGGCATGTTGATTACACATGGCCATTTTTTGCTGCTGCGGCGTTTTATCGGCTGCACTGACATTGCTGCTCATCAGCATTCCCGCTAACACCATCATCATAAAACTGCCTTTCATTGTCTTTACTCCATTGTGATGAAGACACTATTCAGTCTGGCACGCGGCAGGCAACGTCGATCACTTTTGCCCAGGAATAAGGCAGGGATCGCACTTTTACAGGTTGAAAAAGGGGATTCAGGCAGAGGGGCGCTTAAGCAAGCGACTGACATAATGTTTTAGCAAGGCACCATTTTGCTCATGGTTATCCACACCGGCATGAACCATGGCCGATTCAATGTTATTAACAATGGACTGATGCTGTTCAGGCGGCATCATGCGCAACATGGCGGTGATGACGATCTCCAGCGCTTCAATCTGCGCCACCTGCTCTTTAGACGCTTCTTCTTTTTCTGCCAGAGTAATCAGTAACTCAGCGATGAGATTTTTCATGCCGATGCCCCTTCAGCCAGGTGCAGAAAAAAATATCACCCGTCGGAATAAAAAAAAAGGAATTTTTCATTGGGTTTATCAGTCGGTTAAAATAATCTGCCGGCTGCGATGTTATGTTATTTCATTTATTGAATCGCGAAACCGCTTATCTACTCGAAACCCAAGGCATGACTATTTTATTTTGATGACACCGATATGAAAGATGCAATATTTCCGCTTCAACAATTAGGGTTCTTTTTACGCGAAAATATAATCGAAACGTTTTTCAGGAAACAAATAATACGTTCCCGCGAGGCCAGCATCCCTCAGTGCTATGAGGATGAGTCTTGCCCCCACTCTGCTCACGCCGTCAATGCACAGGGGATTGCGAAAAACACATTTTGCCGCCACGGATTTACCTGACCTGAAGCGCGTCTCAACGCACGCGTTTGACGACCGATGATGAGCTTAAAAAAACTTATTATTCAAAGGAATAAAACCCTACACGCTCTCATAACATGTCGTCATTATTCAAAAACCATTCATCACATTTGAAAAATATTGCAGGTTGTTACTGACAAGTCCTGATGACCGACCTATGTTTAAAAAACCGCCAGTTTCGTGCGGTGCGTGGGCTGTTCTGACCCGCGTAATGCTCCCGATAAAACTGCCACCGTTCTTTTTGGGAGCCACTAACTCAGTTGACTCTGCCTGCTGCGCATCTCTGCATCGGGCGGGCTGTCTGTTCGCGGAGAGGGAGAATGAGAGTGCAACCTAACAGCGCCAGCCGTGCTATCACCGATTACTTCAACAGCCCGGACTGGAATGTTCCGCCCGAGTCCGATCTGCTGGCCGTGATAATGCGGGAACTGATGGAAGCCGGTCAGCCAACCACCAATAAGGCCGTTATCGCGCGCGTCATCAATAAGCTGGAATTTGAAGGGGATGAGCAGCGACTGCAACGCTATCGCGCCCTGCTGGACCGGCTGATGGAAACGCGGCCACGTGAGTGAGCCGCAATCCGGTTACTTAACCCATCGGAGCTGATTGGCTTCGCTTACGCTGGCCCGACCGCTGCTGCGCTGAAACAGGCAAAGCTCTCGTCCACGCCGGTTTTTCATCTGTTGCTGTGGATAATGCCCTTCGAGCAGTAACGCGCTATAGCCTACGCTGTCGTCATACTCAACCGCCTGCCCCAACACCTTTACCTTGCTTAAGGTGCTGGCATTGATGCACGCCTGGCGCATCACCTGCTGGCTTTGTTGCCATGCGTCAGGACTGGACGCCAGCGCAAGCGCAAGCGGGCTGACCAGAAGTAAAACTGACAGTGAAATCCGCTGGAGAGGTACCATGCATTGCTCCTTCTTTCGGCCTGAACCAGAAAAAAATTCCCGCCTGAGCGGGAATAAACAAGACGAGCATTGCATATTGAAGTGACGAGGAAATCCTTACCCTGTTGGTTTAACGCTACCGATCACGGTTAGCGCGGCCCGACAGGATACAGGCGCTATCTTCGCCTGACGCCATGACAACTCTATGACAATGCGTTGTTTATTTGACACTTACCCACAATAGACGCGGCTAATATTACCGTTTTTGTCTGCCATAAAGTTCAGGCGGGTGAAATTAAAGTCCATTGTTACCGCAGAATTCCACGGGATGGCGCGCACCTTCTGAGTGAAACGCTGATTATCGATGGCTGACAGCGGCTTACCGACGAAATGTTGATACTGGGACGCACCACAGCTGTCCGCTTGCGCGTCGGGCAGCCTGGCAGCCTGGTCGGGTTGCGTGGCCGACTGGCAGGCCGTAAGCAGTAAGAAACCGGTGGCCATCAGCGCTTTTCCATAGTGATTCACGTGTTTTCTCCTCATCGACGTGTAAAACCTGACGTCGAAGAGTAACAAGCCTGACTGCAGGTATGAACCGTTAAAATCAAACTTACCGCACAATATTAAGCATTAAATGCTGGCTAATAACGCTATTTGTAGATGAATCACAGCTGCTGGCTGAAATCACGATAATAAGCCGCTGAGACAGTCGGCAGATTATTCCTGCGGGAATAACAAAACCGCTCTTTTTTATCGGCGTTGCCGCGTCAATTACCCTGACGGCGATCCGTGTCCGGTAATCTGTCATCACGCCCGATTGACTGTGGGCCTTATTCTCAGGCCAGGCGAATAAGCGCCTGACGCCCGGTTGCAACACTGCAAGGCAATTAGTTAACAAACTGATATTATTCACTTAAAATTCGCACAAACCTGAAACGATCATAAACGCATAATATTGTGTCGTCCGTTCTCTCGACAGCGATCCGACGCGTTGCTACTATGCGCTTATCGTTGCTGGCTGGGTCGCCTATGAACACCAATTCCGACAGAGTGACGCTGACACTGTTTTATGTCGGCAGCTTTGTTGTCTATTACCTTGTTACCATGCTGATTACCTTGTTCCCTAATTACGGTATCCTGCGTAATGACGGTTTGCTGGTGCCCGTGCTCTGCCTGTTTGAGTTTGCAGTGATCTATCCGCTGTATCGTTTTTACTGCCAGCGTCGCACGGATATTCCCCTGGGTTTTTTACGCTCCGGCCAGACGTTACTGTTTATTGGTGCCCTGTTTATTTTAATGGCGGCACAAACGCAGTATTTACAACCCGAAGGCTGGCTGGTGGCGCAATCACAACAGGGGCGCAGCTCAATGCTTATCCTGTTACTGACCGCCGTGTTGCTGGCCCCCGTATTTGAAGAAGTGATGTTTCGCGGCTTTTTGTTGCAAGGCTTCCTGCTGTGGGCCCCCAACAGCCGTTTTGCCTGCATGCTACTCACTTCCCTGCTGTTTGCGTTGATGCATACTCAGTATGTCCACTGGGAAACGGTGGTGGCGCTGACGCTTTTCTCTTTGCTGCTCTGCTACGCGCGCCTGCGCAGCAATACGCTGGCCTTGCCGGTCTTCCTGCATACGTTGAACAACCTGATTGCCATCCTGCCCGCCTGGTATTTCGCCTGACAGGCTTCACTTTTTTATTACCTGTCCTGCAATAACCTGCGAAAAATCAGCTAGTATCGTTTTTTACCCACAGGGATGGATGGTCTGCAAGCCAATGATTACCATGCTGGATGTGGCCCGTAAGGCCGGAGTCTCTAAAGCCACCGTCTCACGCGTGCTGGCCGGAAATCGTTACGTCAGTAAGAGTACGCAACAGAAAGTCTTTCAGGCCATCGCCGAAACCGGTTATCGCCCAAATCTGCTGGCGCGAAGCCTGGCGACCCAAAAATCCCAGAATATTGGCCTCATTGTTACCCATTCACTCTTTAATGGTCCCTACTTCAGCGAACTGCTGTTTCAGGCGGCCACGCTGACCAATAACTATGGTCGGCAGTTAATTCTGGCTGATGGCAAAACCTGCGCTGATGATGAGCGGGCCGCAATTGAGTTTTTACTCGACCTGCGCTGTGACGCCATCATCATCTATCCCCGCTTTCTGGATACCGAGGCGCTGGATGCCATTATTGAACAGCATGATATTCCCATCATGGTGGTGAACCGCCAGCTTAAGCGCCATCCTGCCCACTGCGTTTGGGCCACGCATCAGCAGAATACGTTTGACGCCACGCGTTATCTGATTGAACGCGGCCACCGCGAGATTGCCTTTATTCGTGGCCTGGCCGGTTCACCGACCGCTGACGCGCGTCTGGCGGGCTATCAGCAGGCGCTGGTCGCGCATGGCATCGCAGATAAAGCCTGCATCGTGCAGGGCGCCTGGACGCCAGCCAGTGGGATGGCGGCGGCAAAACAGCTGCTGGATTCGGGAGTGACCTTTAGCGCGCTGATGGCCAGTAACGATGATATGGCGATTGGTGCCGCGCTGGCTCTCAATGCGGCGGGAAAACGGCTGCCAGAAGATGTCTCACTGCTGGGCTTTGATGATATTCGCATGGCTGAATTTTTCCTGCCGCCGCTCACCACAGTGCATGTGCCGGTCGCGGAGATGATTCAGCACACGCTGGCGCAGCTGGTTGCCATGCTGGAAGGTGAAGCGGTCACGGCCCTGCCGCCATTTAGCGGCCACCTGATCGCGCGCGCATCGGTGACGGACGGCCCTTATAAGCAGTAAGACGCGGCCTCCCTGCCGCGCGACCTCAGTAGTCCACTGACGCGTTCAGCGTGGCTCCGTTACTGCGAATCAGCTTTTGGTACCAGAAGAAGCTTTTTTTGCGGTAGCGCGCCAGATCCTTGAGATCTTTCTCATCGCGGTTCACATAAATAAAACCGTAACGCTTGCTGATACCCTGATGGGTACTCACCAGATCAATTGCCGACCACGGGCAATAACCGAACAGCTCGACGCCATCGGCAATCGCCAGCTGCAACTGAGCGATATGCTCACGCAAATAATCGATGCGGTAATCATCATGCACTTTATTCTCCGCATCCAGGCTGTCAAAAGCCCCTAACCCATTTTCGGTCACGATGAGCGGTAAGGCATAACGCGCATAAATCTGTCGTGCGGTAATGCGGAAGCCGACAGGATCGATATACCAGCCAAACTGGTTTTGTTTCAGATGCGGATTATCGCAACCGACATACACAGACCGGTCAATTCCGGCCATTTGTTGATCGGCATGTGGCCTGCTGTCGGGCGTATTATGCTCTCCTTCAGCGCCTACCGTGGCGGAAGCATAATAGTTAAAAGCGATAAAATCAGGCTTACCGGCGGCGATGATGGCCATATCCTCCGCCTCGATGGTGGGTAGCCAACCTCGCTGCTTCAGAAAAGCCCATACCACGTGGTTGTAGCGCCCGTGAACGGCCAAATCGAGGTAGAGCCAGTTACGGATTGCCGAGAAATTATCAGCCGCCAGCACATCCTCTGGGCGGGAACTCGCGGCATATACGCAAGAGATATTGGGTGCCGGGCCAATTTTCGCCTCCGGCAGCCGTTCATGACAGGCAATCATCGCCTTGGCCTGCGCCAGCATCATGTGATGGTTTTGCTGGTACAGGGTTTTCTGCGGATCGGCGGTGCCCGGCGGCAAGGTGCCAATCACGTCCCCTTTCAGGATCATCATGTTCTGTTCATTGATGGTCAGCCAGTATTTGACCTGGCTGCCATAGCGCTCAAAACAGGTGATGGCAAAACGCTCAAAAGCCGCAACCGTACGGTGAGAAGACCAGCCACCGGCCTGCTGCAGCGCCCAGGGCAGATCGAAGTGATAAAGCGTCACCAGTGGCGTGATGCCCTGTCGGCAGATCGCATCAATCAACTGCTGATAAAAGGCCACGCCCGCCTCATTTACCGGGCCATCGCCGTCGGGATAAAGGCGGCTCCAGGCGATGGAAAAGCGGTAAGTTTTCAGGCCCATCTCCGCCAGCAAGGCGATGTCTTCTTTGAAGCGGTGATAGTGGTCGCTGCAAACGGTAAAATCCGTGATGTCCTGATGGAACGTTGCTTTGTCGATAACAGATGGCCCTTTGCCATCGCTATTCCATCCGCCCTCAACCTGATAAGCCGAGGTCGACGCGCCCCAGAGAAAGCCTTCTGGAAACGCGGTCACTGTCGAATGTTGCATAACACCTCCTTTTTAGCGTGCGGCTAACTCCCGGCGCAGTTGAATAATTTCTTCCGCCAGCTCGCGGCAGAGCATCGCGTTCATCAGATGATCCTGGGCATGAACCATAATCAGGTTGACCGGGATCTTTCCGCTGCCCTCATCGGCACCGATAAGCTGCGTCTGCGTCTGGTGCGCCGCCTTTGCCGCCGCAGTCGCGGCGCTGAGCAGGCTGTCTGCCTGCTCCCAGTTTTGCAGGCGGGCCGCGCGCAAGGCTTCCATTGAGCAGGATCGCGCTTCGCCCGCCTGGATAATCAGTTCGATGACCGTGCTTTCATCAATTTCCATGCATTACTCCTATACCGGTTGCGCTGCGGCCAGTTCCTGCTGCAGCAATTGACGCTCGTACATTTTGAAAAACGGGTAGTAAATCAATGTGGCAATCGTCACCAGCAGGGCAATCAACACGATGACGCGCCAGTCCCAGCCGGTTGACCAGGCTGCCCCAATCGGTGCTGGCGTCGTCCAGGGTGCCAGCGAGATCACGTGATTGATCAGATTGGTTTTCGTGGCGGTCCAGGCAATGACGGCATTGACTAGCGGGGCAAGAACGAAGGGAATAAACAGAATGGGGTTCATCACCACGGGCGAGCCAAAAATAACCGGTTCGTTGATGTTGAACATGCTGGGCACAATGCTGAGCTTACCAATTGAGCGCAGATGGGCAGACTGACTCCGCAAATAGAGCAGCACCAGCCCCATCGTGGAACCGGAGCCACCAATCACGATAAAAAATTGCCAAAAGGGTTCGATAAACACATGGCTGACAGGCTCGCCTGCGTTCAGCGCCTGCTGATTCAACCCAAGGTTGGTCAACCAGAATGCCTGTAAAATGCCACCGACAATCACGGCGCCGTGAATACCGGCGAACCACAGCAGATGACACAGCAGCACCGCGATCAATACGGCGGGCAGAGAATCTGAGGCAGAAATAATCGGGGAAAAGATCGCCATAATGGCCTGCGGCAGCAGCATACCAAACTGTGCCTGTACCCACAGGCTGAGCGGAAACAGGGTAATAAAATGGTGATAATCGGGATCAGCAGATCAAACGACTGACGGATTTTCGGCGGCACCTGTTCGGGTAATTTGAAGCCGATATTGTGTTTCTGCAGAAAATGCATCAGCTCCGTAGCAAATAACGCCACCAGGATGGCGGTAAAAATCCCCTCACCGCCCAGCGAACCTACCGGCAGCGTTTTGCCCGTTTGCGGCGCAGCCACGACCAGAAACGCCATCAGCGACAGGCTGGCGGCCATAAAGCCGTTCATTTTGTAGCTGTTCGCCAGGTTGTAGGCGATAGCACTGGCAATATAGAGCGCCATAATGCCCATCGTCATGTTGTAAGGCATCATGATTTGTTCTTCATGCGCCTTCACCATGCCGAGCCACCACTGTGCGAACGCCCAGCTACTGTCTGCCGAAAAAGGCGGATGGGCAAACAACAGCATAAATGAACCGACAATCAGGAACGGCATTGAGGCAATAAAACCATCACGGATGGCGATGACGTGGCGCTGGCTGGAGAGGCGACCAGCCAGCGGACTAATACGATTTTCGATGACACCGAATAAAGATTCGCTCAAGCGACTCATCCCGTCACTCCTTGCTCAGGCAAAAGAGAATAACCCTGCATAAAGTGAATGCAGGTTTGCGCTATATTTTTCAGTTCTTTAGCGATCAGCCAGGAATAAGCTTGAGCGCGGCACTTAATATCTTTTCGCCATTCATCATTCCGTAATCCATGCTGTTAATCACCGCGACGGATTTACTGTACTGCTGAGCAATCGGCTCGAAATCGGCCAGCTTGTATTTAATTTGCGGCCCCAACAGGCAGCAGTCATAGTCGGCAATCGCCTCGCTAAACTCTTCAATTCCTACTGCTTTTATCTCTACATCCATTCCCTGCTCTTTCGCAGCTTTTTCCATTTTTTGCACCACCATACTGGTGGACATTCCGGCGGCACAGCACAGTAAAATTTTGGGCATGGTTCATTCCTCCGTGTGATGAATAATTAACGAATACACAGGGGAAAGATTTTCTGCAACCGGTTTCAGATTTGCATGTCAGAAGTGTGAGAAATATCAAAACGCGTTGCCTTAAGGGATTACCGCCAAACTAGTCAACATGTATGAAAATTTACCGATTTTAAAATTCGTTATGGCAGGAATGGAAAGTCGCCCTTGTAGCTGGTCAGAAATGCAGCGCGAACGATGCGTTGCCCATTGCAGCGATGGGTAAGATTTCACTGCTGTACGCGTCCGGAAGGCGTATAATCGCTCAGAGCAATCCGATACCGCCCAGCGTGATGATTGTCCCTTCCGGCAATTAGCTATACTGGTTTTATAAAAAGGAACATTCACCCCTCTCGTGACGTGCGCGACGGGAGAAGGAGTCGGTTATGTTAATTGGTTTTGTATTGTTGGTAAGCGCCTGTGGACATGATGCCTGTGAAGCGTTGCCGGTATCAGAGCGCATTTACCCAACGAAAACCGCCTGCGAAGTGATGGCAAACCGCATCCACAAGGTCCGTCCTAACGTGGTACTGATGTGTGGTGAAGTGCATCGTTCAGATAACTGAACAGGTCAAGGACACAAAAATGCACATACAACATTGCAAGCTTGCAGGTTAGCGTTCAAAATATAAGCTGTTTTACACCAACATAGTTGTGAATCCCATGAAAACTACTCGTCCCCGCCGTCCAACTGGGCGTTGGGTTTATTACATTTTGTATGAAGGCATTATCTGGCCCTGCCCGGTACGCTGGGAATGGGAAGGTGCTTACGGCGGCTGGCTCCCGTTCTACTATTCACCTACCTTTGAATTTCTGGCGGGCGATCCCGGTAAAGCTTATCGGATTGCACGCAGCGACGTGCGGGCTAAGCGCGCAGAAGAGATTTACGCCTGACGTTTAAGACGCGTTCCAGGGTAACCAGGAAGCGGTAACCAGCAAACAGAGTAACGCCCGCAGTAACACCACCATCAGCAGTACGCCAGGCTTATGGCGAGAAAGCCACGACCTCATGCCCATATCATCGCCGCCTGACGGATTAGCACGCGTGCGCCACAGATTTCCAGCAAGACCAGCCGCATTTTCCGTGTGTGTTTGCCGAAACGCGTTTGTCATCTCCGCGTCCTTCTGCACAACGCAAAGATGCGCCCGAAGGCGCATCTGGGTACGGCAAGATTCGCGTCAGCATCACGTAAAAGTGATGCCGGTCCGCAATCAGTTGTTCAGGGTGTAATCCAGCGTAATTTCAGCATTCAACACCTGAGAAACCGGGCAGCCCGCTTTGGCTTTGTTGATAATCTCATCAAAGGTATCGTTATCAATGCCTGGCAGAGAAACGGTGCTGGTTAAGGCGATTTTGGTGATCGCAAAGCCTTCACCTTTTTTATCCAGCGACACATCTGCGCTGGTATCAATGCTTTCCGCTTTATGACCGGCATTGCCCAACATTAGCGACAGTGCCATAGAGAAACAGGCCGCATGTGCCGCACCAATCAGCTCTTCCGGGTTAGTGCCTTTTTGCCCTTCAAAACGGGTATTAAAGCCGTAGGGCTGCTGGTTCAGTACACCACTTTCGGTGCTGACTGTGCCTTTGCCTTTGATGTCGCCTTCCCAATGCGCCGAACCTTTCTTATGAATGGTCATGTCATTCCTCCTGTTGGTAAAGAAGGTAAGTATAGACAACACCTCTGATTTCGCCGCAGGCAACTATGCCGGGCGCAGGTTTGCTTCCTGCAAGAGGGCATTTGCCTGCACCAGCGAATCCTGTGTGATATCGGCAATGCGCTTCGCGCCGGTTAAGGTCATCGCGACTTTCATCTCTTTTTCAATCAACGTCAGTAAATGCTCAACGCCGCGCTGTCCATGTGTTGCCAGCGCATAGATAAAGGCGCGCCCCAGCAGGACGCTGTCTGCGCCCAGCGCAATCATACGCACCACATCCAGTCCGTTACGAATGCCGCTATCAGCAAGGATCGTGATATCGCCTTTGACCGCATCCGCTATCGCAGGTAAGGCACGGGCCGAGGACAGGACGCCGTCCAGCTGGCGACCGCCATGGTTAGAAACCACGATACCGTCAGCACCAAAGCGCACCGCGTCACGGGCATCCTCAGGGTCCAGAATGCCTTTGATCACCATCGGGCCATCCCAGAAATCGCGAATCCACTCCAGATCCTTCCAGGAAATGGAAGGATCAAAATTATTGGCCAGCCAGCCGATATAGTCTTCCAGCCCGGTAGGCTTGCCGAGATAGGTTGAGATATTCCCCAGATCGTGCGGCCTTCCCTGTAACCCCACATCCAGCGCCCACCTGGGATGCGTGATGGCCTGCCAGTAGCGCCGCAGCGCCGCATTTTCCCCGCTCATGCCTGAATGCGCATCGCGATAACGCGCGCCCGGCGTAGGCATATCCACAGTAAACACCAGCGTAGAGCAGCCCGCCGCTTTGGCGCGCTCCAGCGCATTACGCATAAAGCCACGATCGCGCAGAACATAGAGCTGGAACCACATGGGGCGGTTAATCTGCGGCGCAACTTCCTCAATGGGGCACACGGAGACGGTGGACAGCGTAAAGGGAATGCCTTTCCCTGCCGCCGCGCGGGCGGCCTGTACTTCGCCTCGCCGTGCATACATGCCACACAGCCCTACCGGTGCCAGCGCCACTGGCATCGACAGCGTTTCATTAAACAGGGTGGTTTCCAGACTGAGTTCAGACATATTACGTAAGATGCGCTGGCGCAGCGCCACATCCGAGAGATCGGTCACGTTGCGGCGTAGCGTGTGCTCCGCATAAGCCCCGCCATCCAGATAGTGAAACAGGAAAGGCGGCAAAATGCGTTGCGCGGCGGCGCGGTAGTCACTGGCAGCAGAAATAATCATCAGCGTGTCTCCTTGTGATTGTGCAGGTCATGGCCAGGTAAACGTGTAATACGCGCCTGTCTGGCTTCGTCTTCATCTCGCGTTTTCATCGTGGTATGCACAAAACCAAGATGATCCATCGCCGCTAAGCGCGCGGCCTCGGCATCGCCGAGTAAAATGGCGTCAAGCATGGCACGGTGTTGATCTGTCAGCTGGTCAAAAATGATCGGGCTGGTGTACATCAGCCTGCGGCTGTGCAGCATCGACGACTGGAGCAAATCAAAAAAACCGCGCATGGTTTGTAACAGCACCACATTATGTGAGGCTTCCGCGATAGCGAGGTGAAACCGCAGGTCGGCCTGACCGGCCAGATGGGGATCGTCGCTCTCTTTTAACGCCAGCGTGGCGTCAAACGCGTACCTTAGGCGTTCTTTATCGGACTCAGTCGCCCGCAGTGCGGCATGCCATGCGGTGCTGGCTTCAATGGCGTGGCGCGCTTCCAGAATGTCGTAGCGGTAATCCGGATCGTTGGCCAGCAGCTGACGAATCGGTTCCACAATGCGCTGTTCAGACCAGGGTTCCTGAGGTTGACGCAGCCAGGTGCCGTCGCCGCGTCGGCTCGTCAATATCCCGCTGCTGTTAAGCTGCTGAATGGCTTCGCGCAGCGATGAACGGGAGACGCCAAGCGCGGCGGCGAGCTGGCGCTCGGCAGGCAAACGCATGCCGGGTTCAATCTGATGCTCGCGAATATACTGTTCGAGCCGAACCCGCAGCGGATCGGCGTGCGGCGATAAACTGGTTTTCATGGGATCATCCAGGGGAAAACGTAAGCCTGAAGCGTGGTAATGATGCCCACCAGGCAGGTAAATATCAGGCTGTGCTTGACGGTAAAGCGGAACAGATCGGACTCTTTGCCCACCAGACCAACAGCGGCACAGGCAATGGCTATCGATTGCGGCGAGATCATCTTGCCGGTCACGCCACCGGTGGTATTTGCCGCCACCAGCAGAATATCGGAAACGCCAATCTGCTGCGCGGTCGTCGCCTGTAAGGCGGCAAACAGCGCATTGGATGACGTATCCGAGCCAGTCAGAAACACGCCAAGCCATCCCAGGAAAGGCGAGAAAAAGGTAAACGCATGACCGGTATGTGCCAATGCCAGCGCCAGGGTGGCAGACAGGCCGGAGTAGTTAGAGATAAAGGCAAACGCCAGCACCATCCCGATCGAGTAGATGGGAAGCATGAGTTCTTTCAGGGTTTCTGCAAAGGTTACTGCCGCAGCCTTGGGTTTCATCTTCAGAAAAACGATGGAGACGATGGCGGCGACCAGGATTGCCGTGCCGGTTGCCGACAGCAGGTCGAGTTTGAAAATCGCTGGCCAGTTGCTGGGTTGCGCGACCACCGGCGGCATCCGTGTTATCCCTCCGTCCAGCCCCGGCACGGGAAGGCTGAAAACCCAGTTTGCGAAGGCCCCGCCTTTTGCAAACAGCGCTTTAAAGGGTGGAATGCTCCATAACGTGACGGTCGCGGTCAAAAAGAGGAACGGCATCCAGGCACGCACCACCTGCCCGGTAGTGTATTTTTGTCGGGTCAGCGGCTGATTGTCCTGCTGGCTTTCTGCTTCGCTGAAGCGAAAGATGCGGACCGGTTGCCAGACGCGCAAAAACAGCGTCAGCGACATTAAAGAAACCAGCGAGGAGATGATATCGGGCAGCTCTGGACCAAGAAAATTCGAACTGAGGAACTGGGCAATCGCGAACGATCCCCCCGCCACCATCACGGCGGGCCAGGTCTCTTTCACGCCGCGCCAGCCATCCATGATCGCCATGATCCAGAACAGCACGATGATTGTCAGAAACGGAAGCTGTCGACCTGCCATCTGACCGATAGCGAAGCTGTCCAGCCCGGTCACCTGTCCGGCCACAATAATCGGAATTCCCATTGCGCCAAACGCCACTGGCGCGGTATTCACGATCAGACACAAGCCCGCGGCATAGAGCGGATTAAAACCCAGCCCCACCAGTAGCGCGGCCGTGATCGCCACCGGCGCGCCAAACCCTGCCGCACCTTCTAAAAAGGCGCCAAAGGAGAAGCCTACAATCAGCATCTGTAAGCGCTGATCGGGCGTGATCGATAAAATTGAGGCGCGGATAATGTCGAACTGACCGGTCTTAACCGAGATCCTGTAGACAAAAACCGCCGCTACGATGATCCAGGCGATGGGCCACAGGCCGTACATAAAGCCGTAAACCGCTGATGCCAACGCTTGCTGTAGCGGCATTTTATACAGCAACAGCGCCACAAGCAGCGCAAGGATGACCGTGATGGTCGCGGCCTGATAGCCTTTCATCTTTAGCTTGATTAACGCAAAGAAGAAAAACAAAACAGGAAGCAATGCAATCAGGCTGGAGAGCCAGATGTTGTTGAGCGGATCGTAATGTTGTTGCCAGACCTGCATGCCATTATCTCCATGGGATGATGAAAGCGATGCGCGATCGGCAAAGGCGGGTGGCGCATCTGTCACCTCTGACGCACCAATTGGTCCTACCAATCAGGCGATCAGGGCTTGCTCGTTACAGATACTTAACCCGCTGTTAACTCTAGGCAACAGTTGCGGCACTATTTTTAACGTTATGTGAGCCGCTGAAAACGTTTTGCCGGGTTGGTAGGACCAATTAGTGCTGCGGAAAGGCTTGTTGGTAGCTTCGGGGGTGAAAACGCAGATTCAGGCCAATCAGGATCACCGTTACACTGCCCTGTAGCAGCCAGATGCTGGAAAAGTGGCCTGTCAGGTTATGCAGTTGTCCGGCAAGAAAAGGCATACTGCCCGCGATGATAAACCCCGCACCCTGCATAAATGCCACCAGACGCGCACCGGCCTGCGGATGCGCCAGGTGATCCAGCGCCAGCACCAGGGACAGAGGGAATGCGCCACCCAGGCCAATGCCCGCTATCCCTGCCCACAGCCAGGGATGGTAGAGCGGTGCCACCAGCAGACCGAGCATACCGCCAAGCTGTAATACCAGCGTCAGCACGAGCAGCGGTCGCCGATCCGCTCCCTTTACCAGCATGGGAAATACCAGGGCACCAGCAACCTGACAGGCAATCATCACGCCAAGCAGGCTGCCGCCCGCCTGGGCGCTCCAGCCCAGTTGATGATAAAAATCGGGCAACCAGGCGACACAAATAGCATAACCGCCGTTCACTAACCCAAAACTCAGCGCCAGCATCCATGCGCGCGTATTGCGCCAGACTGATGGCATGGCTGTCGATGTCTGCGGTGGCGGAGACGCCGCCGGAATCCACCACCAGAGCATAACGGCCAGCAGCGCAGGCGCAGACCAGCTGCTGAGCGCACCGTGCCAGCCCAGATGCAGGCTGATCCATGGCGTCAGCGCAGCGCCCAGTCCGCCGCCCCCCATTAATGCCGCCGCCCATAGCCCGGTGATCATGGCACTGCGCTGCGCAAAGCGCTGGCGAATCAAACCCGGCATGGCCATTTGTACAATGCCGATGCCGATACCGCCGGGGACCGTGCTCCATACCAGCCACTGGCCCTGCGAGATAAAAAACCGGCTGGCCAGCGCCAGCACCAGCAACGCCAGCCCGCCACAGAGCAGCCCACGCAGTCGGATACGTTGCAGAAGCGGTGCGCTCACTAACGCGATGGCGCCCATCATCATCATCGGAATAGCTGGCAGGAGTGAGGCGGCGAGCGATGATAATCCAATGTTTTCACGCAGCTGATCCAATAGCGGACTGACGGAGGTCATCAGAGGACGCATGTTCAGTCCCGCCAGTATCAGAGCGGCAATAAGTAATAAGCGATCTTTTTTCATGGGCAATCCTGGAATTAAACATTGTCAGCCTGACAGCAGCCATTACTATTTGGAAATGAAATATCAGGATGACAGGCAGTGGAAAAATGAATCGCCAGCCCATGTTTACGCCTCAGCAATTGCTGAGTTTTGTCGCCGTATGTGAAACCGCCAGCTTTACGCGCGCCGCTGAACGGGTTCACCTGTCACAGTCGACCGTGAGCCAACAGGTACGGCGGCTGGAAGAGATGGTCGGCAAGCCTTTGCTGGCCCGCTCGTCCCATCAGGTGCAGATCACTGAAGAAGGGGAAAAATTGCTGGGTTATGCCCGCCGGATTATTGCCCTGAACGGTGAAGCCCACGATGTGCTAAGCGATAAGTGGCGCGATGGCGTCCTGCGGCTGGGCGTACCGGAGGATTTCGCTGCACCCACCGCCGGGCTACTGGCGTTGTTCAGTCGCGAGCATCCCCATCTGCGGCTGGATGTGATGAGCGGGATGCAGGTAGAACTTCGTCGTGCCTGGCAACGGGAAGAGCTGGATATCATGCTGATCAAACAGCCCTACGGGGAACGTCCACTGGCTTCCCGACCGGAGCCGTTACTGTGGCTGGACAGCGCTGCCCATTCCTGCTTCGAACAGTCCCCCATTCCCTTAGTGCTGTTTCCGCAACTGGGGCTGTATCGGGAGGAAATCTGCCAGACACTGGATTTACTGGGCCGCAGTTGGCGAATTGGTTACAGCAGCGCCAGCCTGGTGGCGCTGTCCGCCGCCAGCGCGCAGGGCTTAGGGATAACGCTGTTACCGGCCAGTTGTCGCTTACCTTCGCATCGGGTGCTGGGCAGCCAACAGGGCTTGCCGGTAATCGATACCTATGAGCTGGCGCTGTTTTGCCGTCAGCCAGAAGATGGCCTTCAGCGCCAGCTGGCCAACGCTCTGGCCGATTTCGCCGGCCTGAGCTGGCAGTGAGTTTTTAAATAGCAGGCAGTGAAAAACTCCTCAGCAGAGAAAGCCGCGGTTTGTCAGATTAAGCCTTCACTTACTTTCGCAGGAATCGCTGATGCAGACCGCCTCTTCCACCAGCCGCCGCCGCTTTCTCCGTCAGGGGGTTCGCCTGACCGCCGCCAGCAGTATGAGTATGATCATCGCCGGGATCGCGGCTTCCGGTGTTGCCGCCAACGCTAACGCAACGCCCGTCCTCTCACCTGGCGCGCTGCCCCAGAGCAACCACTATGTTTTAGGCAATGTATTGCTCGAAGAGGGCTTCGCACGCGAAGGTAGCGAGATTGTTGCAACGAAAACAGCACGCTACGACATCACCCTTCGCGATGGCCACTTTCACCAGTTCAGCCCGGCCGGGCAAGGTGCGCGTTCATTGCCGTTCTGGGATGCGCAGGGTGCCCTGCTGCTGCCGTCCACGCAGGATATGCACATCCATCTCGACAAAACCTTTTACGGGGGCCCCTGGCAGGCACCTCGCCCGCGTAAAGGCAAAACGATTATGGACATGATTGCCCGTGAGCAGGTGCTGATTCCACAGTTGCTGCCCACTTCTCAGGCGCGGGCCGAAGGGCTTATTGCCCTGCTGAATTCCAGGGGCACCACCCGGGCGCGCAGCCACTGTAATATCGACCCGGTCAGTGGTCTCAAGAGCCTGGAACATTTACAGGCTGCGCTGGCACAGCATCCCGATTTCCCCTGTGAGATTGTCGCCTTCCCCCAGCATGGACTGCTGCATTCTCAGGTCGACGGGCTGATGCGTGAAGCCATGCAACGTGGCGTGCACTATGTCGGCGGTCTTGATCCCACGAATGTGGATGGTGCGATGGAGAAATCCCTGGATGCCCTATTCCAGATTGCGCTCGACTACCAGCGTGGCGTCGATATTCACCTGCATGAAACCTCTGCCGCTGGCGTTCAGGCTATCCGTTACATGATTAAAACCGTGCGGGAGAATCCCGCCTTACGCGGTAAAGTCACTCTCAGTCATGGTTTTGCACTGGCAACCTTACAGGGCGCTGAACGGGATAACCTGATTGCCGACCTGGCGGAGCAGCAGTTCAGCATTGCCTCCACGCTGCCCATCGGCAAGCTGACCATGCCGGTGCCGCAGTTACAGGCGGCAGGGATAAAAGTCATGACCGGCACCGACAGCGTGATCGATCACTGGTCGCCGTTTGGCACAGGCAGCATGCTGGAAAAGGCCAATCTCTATGCCCAGTTGTACGGCGGTTCTGATGAGTTCTCATTGAGTCGCGCCCTGGCGATTGCCACCAATGACGTGCTTCCTCTTTCTGCCAGTGGCGAACGTCAATGGCCCCGCATCGGAGACAGTGCCGATATGATGCTGGTTCAGGCCAGTTGTTCAGCGGAGGCGGTAGCGCGGATTTCGCCCGTTACGGCGACGTTTTCGCGGGGAAAACCCCTGTTTGTGCGACAGCAGGTGTAAAGCAGATGCGCCTCACTTTAACGCTATTGCCTAAAGTGAGGCGCAGACATCTGAGGCACAGCGATGTTAAACCCGGCTTGCCTCACTTTTCTTTGACATCAACTCCATGGCCAGCGCATACAGATGCGCGCCGTCAGGGGCAACGGGATCGTCTTCGGCATAACATTCGATCATGGAGGCAACCTTATCAGCCGATAAGCTTTCGCCATAAAGATGCAATGTCAGGACAGCACGACCAACGATTTTAAGTATGTCTTCATGCAATATCTTCGGGATATTATTCAATGAAAAACCCTCTGCCAGTGGTTATATCGATCTATGTTGCTCAATATAAAGGAGTTAATGAATGATTTTTACAGGGGTTTAAGCCCATACTGTTACATTATTAATGCTATTTTCAATGCAAAAAAAACGGGCTTCTCCGATAACCTCAATATTCGCTCTTATAAACAAAAGATTATGAATTTATTAACGTTCTCAGACGTTTATCAGGCTTCCCTTTTGGCTTTTTTTTCCGCAGCCATTCATTAAAATAATCCACCTAACGCACGTAATCTTCAGTTTATTCCTAAAAAAAAGCTGGGTGAAATGGATATTATTTATTCAGGCAGTTAACGTTGCCGTTGTGCTCGCTTTCTGACAGACTTGCGCACGCAATGATGCCCCCACTTTTAGCCGCAGAGGCCGCACCCGTGACCGCTTTTTCCTCGCTTAATTCTCTTCCCGATAGCCAGCTCGATAACCTGCGCGAGATGGGCTATACCAGCATGACACCGGTTCAGGCCGAAACGCTGCCCGCTATTTTAGCCGGACGCGACGTGCGCGCTCAGGCAAAAACCGGCAGCGGTAAAACGGCCGCTTTTGGCATTGGCTTGCTGCAACATATCGACAGCGCTCTTTTTCAGACGCAGGCGTTAATTTTGTGCCCCACCCGGGAGCTGGCCGATCAGGTCAGTAACGTCCTGCGGCAGTTAGCCCGCTTTACACGCAACATTAAAATTTTAACCTTATGTGGCGGCCAGCCAATGAGCGCCCAGCGCGATTCGCTGGTGCATGCGCCTCATATCGTCGTCGGAACGCCAGGCCGTATTCTGGACCACATTAAGCGTGAGACGCTGAAGCTGGACAGCCTGCGTACGCTTGTACTGGACGAAGCCGATCGTATGCTGGAAATGGGCTTCCGCGACGATATGGAAACCATCATCGCTGCCACGCCCGCTTCGCGTCAGACGCTGCTGTTCTCGGCAACCTGGCCGGAAGGGATTGCCGCCCTGAGCCAGCGCTTTCAACGTGAAGCGCTGAGCGTGGTCACAGAAGAAGTGAGTGAACTCCCGGCTATCGAACAGCAGTTTATTGAGGCCAGCCACGGTGAAAAACTCTCGCTGCTGATCAGTCTGCTGAGCGAACGCCAGCCCTCTTCCTGCGTCGTGTTCTGCAACACAAAACGTGAATGCGACGATATTGCCGCTGCGCTGAATGCGCGCGATATCAGCGCCCTGCCCCTGCATGGCGATCTGGAGCAACGCGATCGCGAACGGGTGCTGATTCGTTTTGCCAACGGTAGTGGTCGCGTACTGGTGGCCACCGATGTTGCAGCCCGTGGGCTGGACATTAAGTCACTGTCGCTGGTGGTAAACTATCAACTGGCATGGGACCCGGAAGTGCACTTGCATCGTATCGGCCGCACCGCACGCGCTGGCGAAAAAGGCGCTGCCGTGAGTTTTGTTGCCGCAGATGAAATGGCGCGCGCGCACGCACTTGAAGACTTCCTGCAACAGAAACTGCCCTGGATTGCCGCCAGTTCGCTGAAGAAAAGCAGTCAGCCATTACCCGCCGCCATGATGACGTTGTGCATTGATGGTGGGCGTAAAGCGAAAATTCGTCCCGGCGATATTCTCGGCGCGCTGACGGGTGAAGCCGGTTATCGTGCCGATCAAATCGGTAAAATCGATCTCACGCCTACCCACGCTTACGTCGCGATAGAAGCGGCTCAGGCTAAAAACGCGCTGGTGAAGCTTAAGCAGGGTAAAATTAAAGGTAAAACCTGTCGGGCTGTGCTGTTAAAAGACTAAAAAAACGGGCGAGATTCACTCTCGCCCTTACTCTGACTTATGGCTCATCAATCCGCGTTACGTGCAGCGTCGTTTTATCGCCTTTCCCATGAACCTTGCCGCTCACCCGAACCTTGTCATCAGCGGTATAGGTTTTACCATCGAACGTTTTCTTCGGCGCAATGATGGTCAAATGGCCGGTTTCGTCACGAAACTGATAATTATCGCCCTTTAATTTTTTAACGATATAGCCTTCCAGCGTCACATAACCGCCCTGACGGAAGTCACGGATCTGATCGATGTGGGTTTGCCCTGTATCTTCCGAACCTTTATAACCCGCATCCTGCTTGTTCTGTGGCGGCGGCGTATCGCCTGCTTTGAAGCCACCTTGTTCTGCATATGCGCCGGAAGTGGCCATCACCAACAGCGTTGCCAGTAACACTTTCTTCATCTCGTACTCCTTTAAGGGGAAAGGTGTCCATGTTTAGTTATCACTGTTAAGCCTGGCACAAGAATAATATGCTGCTGTTGGATTTTCCCCTCTCACCTTTTTTCACTTGCTGCCGATAACTTCATCACACCCCTTTTCACCTGCTGCGCTGATGCTGAGGCAACAATGGATAATTTTCAGAAAGAGATCGACGAGAGAGCGAATCTCGCGCTATCGAACAAATTTGAGCTGCTGCTGTTTCGCCTGGGCTCTGACCAGTTAAAAGGTAAATCAGAGCTGTTTGGTATCAACGTATTTAAATTGCGTGAAATTGTACCGATGCCGCCGATTACCAAAGCAGCAGGCATGCGTTCACCGTTGCTCGGCATGGCCAGCATTCGTGGGCAATTTATTCCGGTGATTGATTTACCTGCCGTAGCAGGCTGTGTTCCAGAAACGGGACTGAATCTACTGCTGGTGACCGAGTACGCGCGTAACACCCAGGCGTTTGCCGTTGAGTCAGTAGAAAACATCGTGCGCCTTAACTGGAGCCAGGTGCATACCGCGGAAGCCGGGATCGGTGGTCGTAATATCACCAGTATCGCCTGCCTTGATGACGATGAACAAAAAAGCAATCTGGCTATGGTGCTGGATGTTGAGCAAATTCTGTATGACATCATCCCCTCGGTGCGCGGCGTTGAGCCTGAAGCGCCTAAAGAGCGTCAGTTCAAAATGAAGCCGGGTTCAGTGGCGATTGTGGCAGAAGATTCTAAAGTTGCCCGTCAGTTGCTGGAGCAGGGCCTGAAGAGCATGGGCATTCCTGCCATCATGTGTAATACCGGCCTTGAAGCATGGGAAAAAATTAAAGAGATGCACCAGCAGGCTCAGGCGCAGGGCGAATCCATCCATGACAAGATTGCGTTGGTGTTAACCGATCTGGAAATGCCGGAGATGGACGGCTTTACGCTGACACGTAACATCAAGCGCGATACGACACTGCGCCATATTCCGGTGGTGATCCACTCATCACTTTCTGGCAGCGCGAACGAAGATCACGTGCGTAAAGTGGGTGCCGATGGCTATGTCGCTAAGTTTGAACTGAATGAGCTGTCTGACGTGATTTTTAAAGCAATGGAAGCCGCGAGCTAAGACGTAACGGGCAGCTTACCCCTGCCCAGTGAGGCTTGATATCCACCACTTGAGAATATAAATATGCATAGTGAAGCGCTACCCGTTGCTCGTAAGCCCTTGTTTCGCGGGCGTGCACGTCAGTTGAGCTGGATTGCGGCTGTTGTTTTTTGTCTGCTGTTTTGGGGCGGCGTTCTTGCCCTGATGGTTTAGTAAATAGCAGCGGGAAAGGGGTCAGAAGGGAAATAAAAAAGGCTGCCAATGGCAGCCTCTTATTACGGTAAATGCAACAACGCTATAGAGCTCTTTAGCCTTTTCAGAGTGCCTGTGGCTGACTCTGAGCTGCAATCCTGGTCGTGTTGATTTGAACAACGATCGTTTTGCAAAAAATGCATTTCGCTCCATGCGGGTTGGCTCTTGTCACATCGAAATGTGATTTTCTGTACTGCGAGCCACTACAGTGAGGACATTTAAAACTCGTAATTTTCAGTCCTTAGAGACCAACAACGTTCGCAGCAGCTGGGCCTTTGGCACCATTTTCTACTGTAAACTCAACTTGTTGACCTTCATCTAATGAACGGAAATCTGTGCCCTGGATTGCAGAGAAATGTACGAATACATCTTTGCTGCCGTCCTGAGGAGAGATGAAACCGAAGCCTTTCTCTGCGTTGAACCATTTAACGGTACCGCGGATTTTGTTAGACATGTTTAATTCCTTAATAATAGAGCCTTCCGGCGTAATGGCCTGAGAACAGATTTTAATCAGAACGTAAGAGAAGACTCAAAAAGAAGGAATGTCTCGCGACAGGCTTAGAGATGAGAACTGCTTTGGTTACTTACTTTGATAGTGTCTGTTAATCAAACCGACGATTCATTAGGTCATATCCTGCTGATGCATGCAAGGGTTATTTTAAAATAGTTGCGAGTGGGCCAGATGAACGTCATGCGCAGAAATCTGGCCCGTTCATCTGTTACGGTTTGCGAATATGCACGTGGTGCCCCTGCTCGCCTGCCGCCAGATCGTCGCGCAAAGTAAGATCCGGTATCCTGTAATCGCCGTCGTTTTGCCGATAATAGGCGACAGGTTCGGTCACAAACAGATTATCCAGACGCTCGCCCAGCTCTGCACACAGTGCTGCAAAGCGCGCGCTGTCGGTGCGGCCGGTGCGATAAAGCGTAAAAGGCGGCAGCACGTCAAAACCGGGATAAAACAAGATGCCATGCTGAATGGGGAACAGAATGTCATCGATATGGCCGTTGATGCCGCGTGGGCTGTAGTGGGACTCCCATCCGCCCATCGTGACAACCAGCATCGCACGCTTCCCTGCCAGCGTTCCTTCGCCATAGCGGTCGCCCCAGTGCGTATCTGAGTGCTCCCCCACGCCATAGGCAAAGCCGCAGGCGTAAACACGATCGATCCAGCCTTTCATGATTGCCGGCATGGAAAACCACCAGAGCGGAAACTGTAAAATCACCGCATCGGCCCACAACAGTTTTTCCTGTTCCTGCACAATATCTTCACTCTGGACGCCGCCTTCAAAAGCCTGGGTGGATTCAAAAGAGGGATCAAAGCGTTCGGCATTCTGGCGATGCTGCGTATCAGCGGGCGATACGCGCGCCTCCCAGTTCATGGCATAGAGATCGGAAACGCGCACCTGATGACCCAACTGCTCCAGGTGGCTGACGGAGAAACGCGCCAGCGCGCCGTTAAGGGAATGGGGTTCAGGGTGGGCAACAACGATTAACACATTCATAAAATCACCTGCTTTGATGGGAATCTGAGATGTAGCCTGCATCCGAATGTGCTATCAGTAAAAGTAAATGAATGGATATTCACTATAGGCAAGACTGATACCATGAAACCCGATCTCAACCTGTTAATGACCCTGAATGTGCTGTTACAGGAAAACAGCGTGAGCCGGACCGCGCAGCGGCTTAATCTTTCTCAGCCTTCTGTCAGTGCCCGGCTTGAGCGCCTGCGTGAATGGTTTAACGATCCCCTGCTGATTCCGGTATCTCACGGCATGCGCCCCACCGCGCGCGCCGAGGCGTTACGCCTTTCGCTTGAGCAACTGAGCGGCATGATCGATGAGGTGGTTGCTGCGCCAGGCCCGTTTATCCCTGCCGACGCCGTTCAGGAGTGGCACGTAGCGGCCACCGATTACGGTGCCCAGACGGCACTGGTTCCCCTGATGACTGCATTACGTCAGGACGCACCTGGCACCCGGCTTGCCATTCTGGATATGAAACCCGCGTTGATCGCGCAGCAGTTGGAAAAAGGCACGGTCGATCTGGTGCTTCATTTGCGTGACGGCGTGCCAGACGGGCTGCATATCCGCCCGCTATTTCAGGAGCGCTATGTTGTAGCAGGACGTCACGGTCATCCCGCCCTGCACTCTGATATCACCGCCGAAGCGCTCTGCGCGCTGGAGCATGTAGTGGTATCGCCCGACGGCGGCGGCTTTCGCGGGGTGACGGATAGCGTACTGGAAGCCAGAGGGTTGAGCCGAAAAGTGGTGCTCTCTGTGCCCCACTTTCTGTTGATGGGCAGCGTGCTAAGCACCAGCGATTTGGTGGCGTTGATGCCAGAGAGAGTGGCGGCGATGATGCCGGGATTGATGACCGTGCTACCGCCGATGGCGATTCCGGGCTTTGAGCTGGTGATGCTGTGGCATGAGCGATCGCACCGGGATTTGGGGCATAGGTGGTTGAGGGAGCGGGTGGTGGGGGTTTTCAGGGTGGAGGTCACAAGTCATGACAAAGCCGCAGAAGCGAAGCGCTGGCTGACCTGGTAACATGCAAAAAATCCCAGCAGCCGAGCTGGGATTGCTTATTTTAACGTAGCCAAAATGGGATATCACCAGACGATAAAGCATCATATTCTTCTATCGCTCGATCTCGATGCCCCATAAAATCTGGCATATCAGTCACGACTATTTTTACTGGTTTATAAACATTCCAGTCTTCATAAAACCCTTTCGCAGATTTTATGCAATGCTCAATACCATCAAAATATTTTAAAAACCTTTCCTCAACGTCTTTTGGTAAAAAGACTCGTAATTTTTTTATTAATACTTGAGTTTTATCCAAGTCCTTAAGGTGAACATATCTGAGATAAAGTTGCTCCAGTAAACACCCATCTTCTTTATCATTAATATTTTTATTTAAAATAGAAATAAATTCAACCATATCTGAAGGATAGCCAAGCTCAACTATAGAACTACCACCATAAAACCCTATGTGTTTCATACGAATTACCTTTTGAATTCAATTGCAGCTGGATCAATAGCACCATTAGATTTCTGGACAATTCCTTTAATAATTGCTCTCTCTTGCTCTAATGACACACTTTGTCCACGCACATCGATAATAACCCTCGGCTGCATTCCTGCAGGTAGATTCTCAGCACGTTGGATCGCTTGCTTAGACACATTACTAATCAGACCGCTCTGATTAGTCGTAATATTATAGTTTTTCACTTCAACACTACAGGCATTTCCCTGACACCAGTCAGGGCGAACCCCACCTTTTGTCCCATAGGGGACTTCTTTACCATCTTTGGAGCTGACTTGTTCACGCCATCCATTGCCAAGATCTTTACCTACATCAATTTCTGATTGCCTGTGGCTGGGCCGTGTAGCCGTTGCTATCTCATCGCTGGCTTTGTTAACCAGCCTGGACGCTTCAGCAACATCACCTCTGACCAGCGCTTTCTCTGCCGCTTTCAGCATACCCGCGGCAACACGCTCTCCCGGTATCAGGGAAGCGGCCACGTTGAGATAATCCAGTGCTGATTGTGCCTCCGCTGCACTTTTTATCGTACCCACCACCGGCACAAAATCTGCACCCGTTAACGCCATATATTTCAACGCTTCACGCCGTTCCGTGTACATCTTCACCGAGCAGGCTTCGGCGCTCATTCCGACGCAGTTTGCCTTCTTATAGCGCTCGTTTTCAGCCTCAACGTACTCACTGGCCTTCTGCTCCACCGTCTTGCCTTCAGACTGCGCCTGCGCAATATCTCCCAGCGCATTTTTCCCCGCCTGAGCGCCCGCTATTGCTCCTGACGCACTGCCGTTTGCCAGACCGCCAGCGAGCCCCGCTGCCAGCATTCCGAGTGCGCTGATAGTTTGCTTCTGCTCTTCACTCAAATCCGTCCGCGCGATACCCGGATACATCTCCTGAGCGATAAATTCTCCCAGCGCTGCACCACTGGCGCCGGACAGCGCGCTATTGCCTTGAGCCTGTGCGATTACAGCCCCCACAACCTGCGCAACGACCTTCTCCGTCAGTAGCGCGCCACCTTTCACAACCCCGGCACCGCCAGCCAGCAGCCCCGCTATATCGTTAACAAACTTACCGCCTTCAACGCCCGCGTTAAACGAGCCGCTGGATCCGGCTTTCTGGTATTCCGCTTCCATCCGGTCAATACGGTCGATATAAGACTGCTTCACCGCATTCGACACGTTACCCAGCACATCACCGCTGTTAAACAGCGATTTCAGCGCTTCGTAAGTTTCAACCGGATTACTGGCTGTTTACACGATGCTGTCCACGGCGTCATACAGTCCTGCCGGAACCCCGGCCACCATGCCCGCCGCAAAGTAGCCGTCCTGACCCAGGTCTATCGCCGTCCATTTCGCCTGCGCCTGCCCTTTACAGGCCACGCTCTGACATTCTGCCAGTTTTTCTTTCTTCTGAGCTTTCTGGGCGTTGCTCAGATAATTATTCTCCACAATAAAAACCCAACCGCGAAGAGTTGGAATTTAAGAGATCAATCTAATAACTCCCTACTAACATCACCAGTTTTATAAAATTCTTTAAATGCTTCTATAACCGAAGAAAATTCTTTAACTGTTGATGCTTCTGAATATGGTTCACCATGTATTAGTATAAAATCTCTGGAACCAAATTTATTACAAAATGTTCTGACATCTATATCACCATCATCCATGCTTGTTGCAAGTAATATCATGAAAATTCCATTATCAGAATATAGTGTCATATTGTAAGGTACATGGTTATCTTCTTGATCATTATCAAGAACCAATATCCCATCATGGCTCTTCAATATATCTAAATAACCCATTATTTGAACTATTGATGGTTGCGCGATTAAAGGTAGCTGCATACGCTTACCATAGTCTAAATAATGCCCACCCAGCTCAAAATTTATCATTATTTCTTGATTTCCCTTATAGATTTCATGCCTGGCTCCCAGACGTACGTTTTAGGTAATCCTGTTTTATCATCAACA
>Ga0308171_1001388_pt1 | contig 32986 bp, 29 predicted proteins | sample PhyGR1_FD_202135 | JGI IMG/M metagenome (GOLD analysis project Ga0308171, IMG submission 202135) | Phyllosphere microbial communities from UC Gill Tract Community Farm, Albany, California, United States - DLSLSG.R1 | ecosystem: Host-associated > Plants > Phyllosphere > Unclassified | place: USA...
GAACAAGGCCACGAAGCCGATCGCCGCCGAGATGCTGAACGCCGTGCCGGTCAGGGCCAGCGCCAGCACGCCGCCCACGATCGCCATCGGGATCGCGGAGAAGGCGAGCAGGCTGTCCCGCATCGAGCCGAAATTGGCATAGAGCAGCAGCAGGATGAGCACGAGGCTGATCGGGACCACGATCTCGAGCCGGGCGATGGCGTTCTTCAGGTTGTCCAGCTCGCCCGCCCATTCCAGGTGATAGCCCGGCGGCAGGTGGACATTCTGGTTGATCCGCGCGCGCGCCTCCTCGACCGCGCCGCCCAGGTCGCGGCCACGCACCGAGAATTTGATCGGCACGTAACGCTCCTGATGCTCGCGATAGATGAACGAGGCGCCGCTGGTCAGCTTGACGTTCGCCACCTCCGACAGCGGCACCTGGATGGTCCCGTTGCCATCGGGCGAGGGCGCGCCGATGGTGATGTTGCGCACCGATTCCAGCGAGTCGCGCTGGGTCGGCTGCAACCGCACGATGATCGGGAAGTGGCGGTCGGTGCCGGGCTCGTACAGGTCGGCGGGCGACTGGCCACCGATGGCGGCCGCGACGGTCGCGTTGATGTCGTCGGGCGTCAGGCCATAGCGCGCGGCCCTGGCGCGATCGACATCGATCCGGACGGTCGGCTGGCCCAGGATTTCGAACACGCCGAGATCCTCGATGCCCTTCACCTTGGCCATCTGCGCCTTGATCTGGTTGGCCAGCTTTTCCAGGGTGACGAGATCGGGGCCGAACAGCTTGATCGAATTGGCGCCCTTCACGCCCGAGGCGGCTTCCTCGACATTATCCTCGATGATCTGCGAGAAGGAGAAGTCGACGCCGGGATATTTCTTCGCCAGCTTGGCCGACAATTCGTCGATCAGCTTCTCCTTGGTCATGCCGCTCGGCCAGGTGTCGAAGGGCTTTAGCGGCACGAAGAACTCGACGTTGAAGAAGCCGGTCGCGTCGGTGCCGTCGTCCGGGCGGCCATGGGCGGAGAGGACCGCGTTGGTTTCCGGGTAGGTGGCGATGATCTTGCGCACCTCGTTGGTCACCTTCTCGCCCGCCTCCAGGCTGATCGAGGAGGGGAGGGTGGCGCGGATGTACATGTTGCCTTCTTCGAGGTGCGGCAGGAACTCGATACCGAGCGACCGCACGCCGACGACCGCCAGGACCATCATCAGGGCCGCGCCGCCGATCGTCACGATCTTGTTGCGCAGCGCGAAGGATGCGGCGGGTTCATAGACACGGCGAAGCTTGCCGACGATGAAGGTCTCGGTCTCGGCCAGCTTGTCCGGCAGCAGCAGCGTCGACAGCACCGGCGCGACGGTGAAGGTCGCGAGCAGGCCGCCGCTGATCGCATAGGCATAGGTCTTGGCCATCGGGCCAAAGATATGCCCCTCCACCCCGGTCAGGGTGAACAGCGGCAGGAAGCTGGCGATGATGATCGCGGCGGCGAAGAAGATGCCGCGGCTGACCTCGGACGACGCGCCCAGCACCGCGCCGAACCGGCTCGCCATGGTATAGCGCCCTTGGCCGTTCTCCACGGCGGCGGAACGCTCGACCATGTGGCGGAAGATATTCTCCACCATGATGACGCAGGCATCGACCACCAGGCCGAAGTCGAGCGCACCCACCGACAGCAGGTTCGCACTTTCCCCCTGCAAGACCAGGATCAGGATCGCGAAGGCCAGCGCGAAGGGGATGGTCGCCGCCACGATGATCGCCGAGCGCAGATTGCCGAGGAACAGCCATTGCAGCGCGAAGATCAGCAATATGCCCACCACCATGTTTTCCATGACGGTGTGGATGGTCAGGTTGATCAGGTCGGAACGGTCATAGATCCGCTCCAGATGGACGCCGGGGGGCAGCACGCCGCTGTCGTTGATGTTGGCGACCTCGGCCTGGACGGCCTTGATCGTCGGCATCGACTGGGCGCCGCGCTGCATCAGGACGATGCCCTGCACGATGTCGTCGTCATTGTTGTAGCCGGCGATGCCCATGCGCGGCGCGTTGCCGACCTTGACGGTCGCCACGTCCTTGATGAGCACGGGCGCGCCGCCTGCTTCGCCGACCAGCACGTTCTGGATCGCGTCGGGCGACTGGATCAGGCCGATACCGCGCACGATCGCGGCCTGTTCGCCGAAGTTGATCGTCTGGCCGCCGACATTGCCGTCGCTCTTGGACAAGGCCGCCAGCACCTGTGCCACCGTCACGCCATGCGCGTTCAGCCGGTTCTGGTCGATCACCACGTCATAGGCGCGCAACTTGCCGCCCCAGCCGGTCACGTCGATCACGCCGGGAATTCGCTTGAACCGGCGCTGGAGCACCCAGTCCTGCAACGTCTTCAGGTCCATCACCGAATAGCCCTTGGGCGCGGCGATGCGGTAGCGATAGATTTCGCCCACCGGCGAGGTCGGCGACAGCGTCGGCTGCGCGCCACCGGCCAGCGGCGGAAGCTGGGACAGGCGGTTGATGACCTGCTGGCGCGCCTGTTCGTTGGTGTAATCGTAGGTGAACTGGATCTTGATGTCCGACAGGCCGAACAGGCTGATCGCGCGGATCGCGGTCAGATGCGGGATGCCCGCCATCTGGACCTCGATCGGGATGGTGACGTTGCGCTCCATCTCCTCGGCCGACAGGCCTTGCGTCTGGGTGATGACCTCGACCATCGGCGGGACCGGGTCGGGATAGGCCTCGATGTTGAGGTTGATGAAGCCGATGACGCCCGCGACGATCATCGCGAAGAACAGGCCGACGATCAGCAATCGCTGACGCAGCGCAAAGTCGACGATGCGGTTCATTACTCGCCGATCCCCGCTTCGTTGACGAACAGCGCGCCGGAGGTGACGATCTTCTCGCCCGGTTTCAGGCCGGAGGTGATGGTGACGAGGCCGTTCGCCGAGTCGCCGGTCGTCACGTCGCGCGCGACCAGCAGGCCGTCGGGCCGCATGATCCAGACGCGGGCATTGTCGCCCTCATGGATGACGGCGGCGGCGGGGACGCGGATCGCCTCGCCCGCATTCAGATGGTGGATCGCGAAGCTGGCGAACATCTGCGGCTTCAGCGCCTTGTCCGGGTTGGGGATGGAGGCGCGGACCGGCAGGCGGTGGGTTTCGGGATCGAGCGCAGCGCCGACCAGATCGATCGTCGCATGGAAGACACGGCCGGGCAGCGCGGGCGTCGTCACCTCGACCGGATCGCCGACGCGGACATTCTCGGCATCGCTCTCGGCCACCTGCGCGACCAGCCAGACGCGCGAGGGGTCGGTGATCGTCATCACCGGCTTGTCGCCGCCCTGCGAGACATATTGCCCCGGCGCGACATCGCGCGAGGCGACGACGCCGCTGATCGGCGCGACCAGCGTGGTGATGTCGTGAATGCCCGAGCCCTGGCCCGCATTCTCCAGCCGGTTGATCTCGCCCTGCGACTTACCGAGGATCGCCAGCTTGTCGCGCGCGGCGCCCAGCGAGGCGGCGGCGGTGCGCGCGGTCGCCTGCGCGGCGGCGAGGTCGGCCTTGGCCTGCTGATAATCCTTCAGCGCGCCGCCGGCGGTCTCATAGATTTGCTGCTGGCGGTCGGCATTGCGCTGCGCCGCGACGAGCTGGGCCTGCGCATTCTGATAGGCGGCACGGGCGGCGAACAGTCCCGAGCGCGCATCGACGAAATCGCTGGTCTTGATCAGCAGCAGCGGCTGGCCCTGGCGTACTACTTGGCCCGCATCGGCCAGTACGCGCACCACCTGCCCCGCATAGGGCATCAAAACCGGCGTGGAGCGCGTGGCGTCGACGGTGATCGAACCGGTCGCCATCGTCTGGTCCCCCGACGCGCCCAGCCCGACGCGCATCGTCGGCATCGCATCCAGCTGATCCTTCGACAGGCGCAGCGTGCCCGGCGGCGGCGGGGGCGGGGGCACCTCTTCCTTGTGGGTCAGCCTGCCGATGACCGTGATCAGGATCAGCGCGCCGATCAGCACGGCGGCGGCGATCCCGACCCAGCGCCATTGCTGGCCGGAGGAGAGTCGACGGGTTTCGGGAAGCGTTTCGTCGGCAGGGTTGGCGTGCATCGGCTTCTTTCGGCGCGGGAGGCTGGAATATTGGCGCCGGGCGATAGGGGGTGTGCCCTGACGCACCCCTTACGGAAATCTTACGAGACGTTCATGTGGCGCTCAGCGGAACTCCCGCGTCCCGGTGCCGGGCCAGCGATATCAGAGGGGGGAACGGCACCGTCCGACCGCACGGAGCGATGACCGCGCTGTCATCGGGCGGGAACCAAAGCCGCCATTCGTCGTTGAAAACAAACGTTTCAACAGGAGGGGGTCATCATGGCCAGTCATATGCCGCCGCCACGGATTTCCGATCTTCCCCGGGAAGAAAGGCTGGATGCGCTGTACCGCCGGTTCGCCGATGATCGGGCACGCTATATGGCGATGAGAACGCGCCGTCCCGGCCTGCTCCACCGATTGCTGCACCTGATCTGATTTCATCGTGAGCCCGGCGCGGGCGGGCTCGCCCTGGTGGCGTCAGCGCGGCAACGGCTGGCGCTTGACAGGTGTCTTGTGCGCGCGAACCGTCCTTGGCCGGAGACAGCGTGGCAGGCGCATGTCGCTATGACCGATCGCCAGGGACAGGATCGCCAGCGACGACAGCGCCGATATGGTCAGCCATATTTCCACGAGCGCCCCGACCATGCTCTCTCCTTAAGCTGGAGCCGCCCTAACGCGGTGACGGGGAATCCGATCCGGTGCCGCTTCGATTTTGCCGAAGCATAACGGCAGTGGCGGCAAGGGCTCCGGCTGCTATGACTGATGCCATGATCCGATCCGACCAACGCTTCTGGCCCCTTGCGACCGGTCTGGCGTTGCTGGCCGGTTATGTCGATGCGATCGGTTTTCAGCATCTGGGTGGCTATTTCGTCTCGTTCATGAGCGGCAACGGCACAATGCTGGCGGTGCATCTGGTGTCGCCGGACGGGCGGATGCGGGGGACGGTGGAAATCCTCGCCTTGCTGCTCGGCCTGTTCGTCGGGGGCGTGATGATCGGGACGCTGATCCGGCTCTGGCTCCCCCGTCACGGGCAGGTCGTCGTCCTGCTGCTGGTCGCGGGCCTGCTGGCGGTGGCGGCCTTCCTTGGCGGATGGGCGGCGCTGGCGATGGTCGTGGCGATGGGGGCGCTCAACGCGACCTTCGAGCGCGATGGCGAGGTGAGTATCGGCGTCACCTATATGACCGGCACGCTGGTCAAGATCGGCCAGCATCTGGCGCGGACGATCGCGAGGCGAGGGCGTTGGAGTTGGCTCCCCTATCTGGCCTTATGGGCCGGATTCCTGCTGGGGGCGGGGCTGGGCGCATGGCTGTTCCCGCTCTGGGGCATGACGGCGCTGGCGGCGGCGTCGGGTGCGGCGCTTTTGGGCGCGGGCGCCGCCTGGCGGCTGCAACGCGCGATCTGACGCAAGGCCGGGGGCCTTGGACGCTTTTGTTCGGACGCGGCTTGGATTTCAATCGCGAGCAATATAATTACAAGCGAGAGAGTCGGGCAACAGACCCGGGACAGGAGAGTTTATGCGCGTGATCGACCATCTGGTTGTCGGCGGACCGACCGCGACCGAAGCCACCGCCGCTCTGCCCGAGGGGCGTTCGGGCGACGTCTTCGACCCCAATAGCGGCCAGGTGCAGGCCCGCGTGCTGCTGGGCGATGCCGCGTTGCTGGAGCGTGCCGTCGCCGCTGCAAAGGTGGCGCAACCCGGCTGGGCCGCGACCAATCCGCAGCGCCGGGCGCGCGTGATGTTCCGCTTCAAGGAACTGGTCGAGCAGAATATGGACGCGCTGGCGCATCTGCTCTCCTCCGAACATGGCAAGGTGATCGCCGACGCGAAGGGCGACATCCAGCGCGGGCTGGAGGTGATCGAGTTCGCCTGCGGTATCCCCCACGCATTGAAGGGTGAATATACGCAAGGGGCGGGGCCGGGCATCGACGTCTATTCGATGCGCATGCCGCTGGGCATCGGGGCGGGGATCACGCCGTTCAACTTCCCGGCGATGATCCCGATGTGGATGTTCGGTGTCGCCATCGCCTGCGGCAATGCCTTCATCCTGAAGCCGTCGGAACGTGATCCCTCGGTGCCGGTGCGCCTGGCCGAACTGATGCGCGAGGCGGGGGCGCCCGAGGGCATCCTCCAGGTCGTCCATGGCGACAAGGCGATGGTCGATGCGATCCTCGACCATCCGGCGATCGGCGCGGTCAGCTTCGTCGGGTCTTCCGACATCGCGCATTATGTCTATCGGCGCGGGGTCGAGGCGGGCAAGCGCGTCCAGGCGATGGGCGGCGCGAAGAACCACGGCATCGTCATGCCCGATGCCGATCTGGATCAGGTGGTCGCCGAGCTGTCGGGCGCGGCCTTCGGCTCGGCGGGGGAGCGGTGCATGGCGCTGCCCGTGGTGGTGCCGGTGGGGGACAAGACGGCGGATGCCTTGCGCGAGAAGCTGATCCCGGCGATCGACGCTTTGCGGGTCGGCGTCTCGACCGATGCGCAGGCGCATTACGGCCCGGTCGTGAACGCCGCGCACAAACGCCGTGTCGAGGACTGGATCCAGACCGGCGTCGACGAGGGCGCGGAACTGGTCGTCGATGGCCGCGGCTTCCAGTTGCAGGGTTATGAGGACGGCTTCTTCATCGGCCCGTCGCTGTTCGATCGGGTGACGCCCGCCATGCAAAGCTATCGGGAGGAAATCTTCGGCCCCGTCCTGCAAATCGTCCGCGCTCCCGATTTCGAGACGGCCGTCCGCCTGCCCAGCGAGCACCAATATGGCAACGGCGTCGCCATCTTTACCCGTAACGGCCATGCCGCGCGGGAGTTCGCTACAAGGGTCGAGGTGGGCATGGTCGGGATCAACGTGCCGATCCCGGTGCCGGTGGCCTATCATACGTTCGGCGGCTGGAAGCGTTCGGCCTTTGGTGACGTGAACCAGCACGGCATGGAGGGCGTCCGCTTCTGGACCAAGGTCAAGACGGTGACGCAGCGCTGGCCCGATGGCTCGCCGGACGGAAGCAATACGTTCGTAATCCCGACCATGGCCTGAACCTTGGCACGCCCCTCCCGCAGGCGGGAGGGGATGGGGGAGGGCAGGCCCCAGGCGATGGTCTCGGTGAGACCCAATGCCCTCCCCAAACCCCTCCCGCCTGCGGGAGGGGCTTAAAAGATGGAAGAATAGATGACCCAATTCGACCTGACTGACGAGCAGCGCGAGATCCAGGACCTCGCGCGCCGGTTCACCGCCGACCGCATCACCCCTTTCGCCGCCGAATGGGACGAGAAGCACATCTTCCCCCGCGATACGATCAAGGCGGCCGCCGAACTCGGTTTCGCCGCCATCTATGTCTCGGAGGAAGCGGGCGGCATCGCGCTCGGGCGGCTGGAGGCGGCGTTGATCATGGAGGCGATGGCCTATGGCTGTCCCTCCACATCCGCCTTCATTTCCATCCACAACATGGCGTCGTGGATGATCGATCGGTTCGGCGAGGCGGACGTGAAGGCGCGCTATCTGCCCGACCTGGTCACCATGGACCGCATGGCGAGCTATTGCCTGACCGAGCCGGGTTCGGGCTCCGACGCCGCCACGCTGAAGACCCGCGCGGTCCGTGACGGCGATCATTATGTGGTCTCGGGTTCCAAGCAGTTCATCTCGGGCGGCGGCGAGAACGAGGTCTATGTCACCATGGTCCGCACCGGGGAGGATGGGCCGAAGGGCATTTCCTGCCTGGTGATCGACAAGGACACCCCCGGCGTCTCCTTCGGCGCAAACGAGCGCAAGCTGGGCTGGCATTCGCAGCCGACCCGGCAGGTGATGTTCGACAATGTCCGCGTCCCCGTCGCCAACCGGCTGGGCGCGGAGGGCGAGGGGTTCCGCATCGCGATGATGGGGCTGGACGGCGGGCGGCTGAACATCGGCGCCTGCTCGCTGGGCGGCGCGCAGCGCTGCCTGGACGAGTCCATCGCTTATGTGAAGGACCGCCGCCAGTTCGGGAAGGCGATCGCCGAGTTCCAGAACACCCAGTTCACCCTAGCCGACATGGCGACCGAGCTGGAGGCGGCGCGCGCTTTGCTCTACCTAGCCGCCGCCAAGGTGACCGAAAATGCGCCCGACAAGACCCGCTTCGCCGCCATGGCCAAGCGACTGGCGACCGACACCGGATCGTCGGTGGTCGACCGCGCGCTGCAACTCCATGGCGGTTACGGCTATCTGATGGATTATCCCATCGAGCGCTTCTGGCGCGACCTGCGGGTGCATTCGATCCTGGAGGGAACCAACCAGGTGATGCGGATGATTGTCGGGCGGGATTTGTTGAAGGACTGACGTTCCCAGATACCGCCACCACCCCGGCCTTCGCCGGGGTCGCACAGGGGAGTAAGACTAGCGCATGACCCAAGACCTGATCGTCACCCGCGAAGGCCCGGTCGGGCGGCTGCGGCTCAACCGGCCCAAGGCGATCCACGCCCTGACCCGCGAGATGTGCGAGGGCGTGCTGGCCGCGCTGGAGGACTGGCGCGCGGACCTGTCGGTCGAGGCGATCATCATCGACCATGCCGAGGGGCGCGGCTTCTGCGCCGGGGGCGACATCCGCCTGCTGGCCGAGAGTGGTGCTGGCGATGGCGAGGCGGCGCGGGGCTTCTTCCACGCCGAGTACCGGATGAACCACCGGCTGTTCACCTATGCCAAGCCGATCGTCGCCTTCATGGACGGCATCACCATGGGCGGCGGCGTCGGCATTGCCGCCCCCGCGCGCTTCCGGGTCGCGACCGAGAATACGCGGCTGGCCATGCCCGAGACGGGGATCGGCCTGTTCCCCGATGTCGGCGGCGGCTGGTATCTCTCGCGCCTGCCGGGCCGGATGGGCGAGTTCCTCGCGCTGACCGGCCACCGGCTTGACGGGGCGGAGGCCCATGCTTTGGGCCTTGCGACGCACTACCTGTCGTCATCCGCGCTGGACGAGGCCAAGGCCGGGATCATCGCCGGGCCGCAGGAGATCGCCGCGACGCTCGACCGCTTCTCGACGCCCGCACCCGAGGCGAAGATCATGGCGCATGCCGCCGAGATCGACCGCCTCTTCGCCGCCGACACGCTGGAGGAGATACTCGCCGCGCTGGAGGCCGATGGCGGCGAATGGGCGGCGCAGCAACTGGCGGTCCTGCGCACCAAGTCGCCGCAAGCCTGCAAGGTCTCGCTCCGCTTGCTGCGCGAGGGCAGGCTGACCACCGAATTCGCCGACGAGATGCGCCGCGAATATAGCGTCGCTGCCCATGTGGTGCAGCGTCCCGATTTCGTCGAGGGCGTCCGCGCGCTGATCGTCGACAAGGACAATGCGCCGCGCTGGAATCCGCCTGTGCCGGAGGGCGTGACCGATACGATGATCGACCATATCTTTGCCCCCATGCCCGAGGGGCAGGCCTGGACTCCCGACGACCGCTGAGAAGGACGCCGCATGACCGAATACAACACCCTGATCGTCGAGCGCCGCGAGGCGGTGACCCTGGTGACGCTCAACCGGCCCCAGGCGCTGAACGCGCTCAATGCCGAGTTGCTGGCCGAACTGCTGGACGTGATGCGCGCCTATGACGCCGGTCCCGACCAGCGCTGTGCCGTCATCACCGGCAGCGCCAAGGCCTTTGCGGCGGGCGCGGACATCAAGGAGATGCAGGAGATGGACTTCGCCGCCATGTATGGCCGCGACCATTTCAGCGGCTGGGACGCCTTCACCCGCATCCGCAAGCCGATCATCGCGGCGGTGGCGGGCTATGCGCTGGGCGGCGGGTGCGAGCTGGCGATGATGTGCGACTTCATCCTGGCCGCCGACACCGCCAAGTTCGGCCAGCCCGAGATCAAGCTGGGTGTGACGCCGGGCATGGGCGGCTCGCAGCGGCTGTCGCACGCGGTCGGCAAGGCCAAGGCGATGGAGATGTGCCTGACCGGCCGGATGATGGATGCCGAGGAAGCCGAACGCGCCGGACTGGTGGCCCGCATCATTCCCGCCGCCGATCTGGTCGAGGAGGCGCTGAAGACCGCCGCGACCATCGCGGGCATGGCTCCGATCGCGGTGAAGGCGAACAAGGAGATGGTCAACGCCGCCTTCGACATGGGTCTGGCCCAGGGGGTGCAGTTCGAGCGGCGGCTGTTCCACGGCCTGTTCGGCTCGGCCGACCAGAAGGAAGGCATGGCCGCGTTCGTCGAGAAGCGCAGTCCCAACTGGACCGGAAACTGAGTCTCACGCCCCTCCCGTAAACGGGAGGGGATGGGGGAGGGCAGGAGGTCTAACCGAGACCATCGCCTGTTGCCTTGCCCTCCCCAAACCCCTCCCGCCTGCGGGAGGGGCTTAAGAAAAAGAAGATAGGAGAGAGCATCATGGCGCGGATCGCGTTTATCGGCCTGGGCAATATGGGCGGCGGCATGGCGGCCAATCTGGCGAAGGCGGGGCATGACGTCCGTGCCTTCGACCTGTCGGCGGACGCGCTGGCGGCGGCAAAGGCGGCCGGGTGCCTGCCCGTCGACAGCGCCATCGCGGCGATGGACGGCGTCGAGGCGGTCGTCACCATGCTGCCCGCCGGAACCCATGTCGAGCGTGTCTATGCCGATGCCGTATTCGCCGCCGCGCCGCCCTCCGCCATCCTGATCGACTGCTCGACCATCGACGTCGCCACCGCGCGCCGAGTGGCGGAGGCCGCGCTGGCCAAGGGCATGATGGCGGTCGACGCCCCCGTTTCCGGCGGGATCGCGGCGGCCAAGGCTGGCACGCTGACCTTCATGGTCGGCGGGCCTGAACAGGCCTTCCAGCGAGCCGAGCCCTTTCTGTCGGCCATGGGCCAGGCGGTGATCCATGCCGGTGGCAATGGCGCGGGGCAGGCGGCCAAGATCTGCAACAACATGCTGCTTGGTGCGACGATGATCGCGACCTGCGAGGCGTTCGTACTGGCCGAGAAGCTGGGGCTGGAAGCGCAGACCTTTTACGACATCGCCTCGGTCTCGTCGGGACAGAGCTGGTCGACGACCAAATATTGCCCCGTGCCCGGCGTCGGGCCGGAGACGCCTGCCGACCATGATTATCAGGGCGGCTTTGCGGCGGCGCTGATGCTGAAGGACCTGAAGCTGGCGATGGAGGCCGCGCGCGATGCGGGTGCGACGACGCCGATGGGCGAGCGCGCGGCGGAACTCTATGCGGCGTTCGTGGGCGAGGGCCAGCCGCCGGTCGATTTCTCCGGTATCATCCGTACCCTCCGCTAACCCCCATCCTCCGTTCAGCCTGAGCGAAATCGAAGGCCATGTTACGCCCTCGCGAAAAGCCCGTGGCGGGAGGATTCCCTTGGCCTTCGACTTCGCTCAGGCTGAACGGAAGGGCGGGTGGGCTGAACGGGGCGGCGGATGGGCGCGGGAAAAACCCGACCCGCCTTTTCCCGCCCGGCAATGCGGCCTAAAGCCCGGCGGGTGATGGACATAGCCGCTCCCCTCCGCCTGCGCGTCGACCGTGACGCGCTTCGATCCAACTGGCAGCAACTCGACCGTTGGAGCGGCGCGGCGGCATGCGGTGCGGCGGTGAAGGCCAATGGCTATGGCCTGGGCGCATTGCTGGTCGGCGAGACGCTGGCGGAGGCGGGGTGCCGCGATTTCTTCGTCGCCAACTGGGCCGAGGCGCTGGCTTTGGCGCCGCTGGGGTTGACCGTGTCGGTCCTCCATGGCCTGCGAGCCGAGGATGTGGCGGCGGCGCGTGCGGGCGTGGCGCGGCCCGTGCTCAACAGTCCCGAACAGGTCGCGCGCTGGCGCGAGAGTGGCGGTGGCCCGTGCGACGTGATGGTCGATACCGGCATCAACCGCCTCGGCGTTTCGATGGAGGCGGTGCGCGACGGTCTGCTCGACGGGCTGGAGATCGAGACACTGCTCAGCCATCTGGCCTGCGCCGACGAAGATGTGGCGATGAACGCGCGGCAGCAGGGCGCGTTCGCCAGCCTGAGGGGCCGCACTCCCGCGCGACGCATGAGCCTCGCCAATTCGGCGGGAATCGGGCTGGGCACCGACTATCATTTCGATCTGACCCGCCCCGGTCTGGCGCTCTACGGCGGCATACCCCGTCCCGACATGGCGGGGCCCCTGCGGCAGGTGGGCTTTCCGGAAGCGCAGATCCTGCAACGCCGCCGCGTGCCCGCCGGGGAGACGGTCGGCTACAACGCCACCTGGACCGCACCCGCCGATACCGAGGTCGCGATCCTGAACCTGGGCTATGCCGATGGCTATCGCCGCGCGCTGTCGGGCGTGGGGGCCGCGATGGCCGACGGCGCGACCCTGCCCGTGCTGGGCCGGGTGTCGATGGATCTGCTCGCTGTCGATGTCAGCGCCCGCCCCGACCTGCGCGAGGGCGACTGGCTCGGCATGGCCTATGACCTGGCCCAGGCGTCCGCCGTGTCGGGCGTGTCGCAATATGAGTTGCTGACCGGCCTGGGACAGCGTTTCGCGCGAGGGTAAGAAAAGGGGCCGCCTTTTCATGAGGCGACCCCGAGTTGGTGGGTAATTGCTGCGTATCTTAGAAGCGGGCTTCCACGCCCGCGTACAGGAAGCGACCGATGTTCGGATAGATCGCGTCGTTGCCGGTGGGGGTGTTGGCGATGCCCGTCAGTTCATAGGGCGGCAGTTGGTTGGTGATGTTGTCCACGCCCAGATAAAGGCGGAACTTTTCCGTCGCGTTCACCCCGATCCGCGCGTCATGATAGACGATCGGGCTGTAATAGACGAAGGGGCGGGCATCCGGGTTGAGTGCCGGGCGACCCTGAGACGCGAAGAAGGTCTCGTAGACCAGCCCCGACACGATCTGCCGACCGACATAGCGTGCGGTATAGCCGAAATCGATCAGGCCGACCTTGCCGTTCAGGTTGAAACGGGCCTGCCACTTAGGATCGCCCAGCATGCTGTCCTGACGGTCATACCGATCCGGCTCGGCGATATAGACATAGTTCAGGCGGTTGAAGATGTAGCTGACCGTCAGATTGGCGTTCAGCGAGGCGTTCTCGCTGAACCGCTTGGCATATTGCACGTCGACGTCCAGCCCATTGGTCTTCAGCGCGGCAAAGTTGAACGGCTGGTTGATGAAGCTGACGCCGTTGCCGGACCGGTCGAAGATGAACTGCGACTGGTCGATGGTCCGCCCGGTCTGGCCCAGGAAGGTGTTGTTCTGGACCGGATCGCTCGACTGGCGACGGAAGACCGCCGCGCAGAACGGGTTGTCGATGCCGTTGGTGTCGTCATAGCAGCGGTTGACGATCTGCTGGCCGGTCAGGCCCGAGATCACGTTCTTCACCCGGATGTTATAGTAATCGACCTTGAGGGTCAGACCCGGCACCTGCTGGGGCTGATAGACCATGCCTACAGTGAAGCTGTTGCCGACTTCCGGGGTCAGGCCGATATTGCCCTGGTTGATACCCGGAATGTTCGAGGGCGACTGGTTGGTCCAGGGGCGGACCAGCTGGGCGCCCGTCGTCGGGTCGGTGAAGCTGATCGTCGTGGGAATGCCCGCCGCGGCGCAGTTGCGGGCGCGGTTGGGGTTCGACGTGATGTTGTTGCCGGCATTGGTGCCGCCCGGCTGATCGCAGGGATCGTTGATCGTCGCGAAGGTCTGAGCCGCCGAAGCATAGAGGTTGCTCAGATTCGGGGCGCGCACCGAGCGGGAAAAGGTGCCCCGGAAGCGCACGTCGCGGACCGGCGACCAGATCAGGCCGGCATTCCATGCCCAGACCGAACCGGTGGTGCCGCCATAGTCGGACACGCGACCGGCGCCCTCGACCGTCAGTTCCTGAAGGAACGGGATGTTGGCTAGCAGGGGCAGGCGGAGTTCGCCGTAAGCTTCCTTGATGTTGACGGCGGGCGGATCGAACGTCGCCGCCGGATTCAGGAAGGTCGCGCCCGAAGCGGTGATCGCGTCCTGGCCGGAGAAGGCGTCCTCGCGACGATATTCACCGCCGAACGAGAAATAGACCGGACCGCCCGGCAGCTTGAAGAACGAACCCGTATTGCCCGAGATGAAGGCCGTCGCGTTGATCTGCTCCGCCCATTGATTGCGGGTGGAGGTGTGCATGATGTAGTCGATCGCACGCGGGTCCGCCGCGTTCTGGCCGAACAGGTTCAACGGCACGCAGCCCGGCGCGGCGTTGCTGTTGGTGGCGTTGACGGCGCAGATCACCCGGGCACCCTGCGAATTCAGGACATAGTTGGAACCCGTATAACCGGCGGGCGCCACCACTGCGTTGACCGCGTTGCGATAATTGTCCAGCAGGACGTTGCCGCCGGTGCGATAGAAGTTTTCGGTCCGGCCGTAATTGCCGGCCACTTCGTAATACAGGTCGCCCGACGAGGTGATGTCGCCGCGCACGCCGACGACGCCGCGATAGGTGCGGCGGGTGTGGAATTCGGCGCGGGTGCCCAGATCGTTGTTGAAGCGGTTGAGCGTGAAGCTCGTCGCGCCGGGGGCCAGGATCGTCCCCAGCGTCGCGCGCGCGGCGGGCGTCAGGAACGGATTGCTGGTGCTGAACGTGCTGCTCAGCGTGCCGCCGGTGAAGCTGGGCTGGGTCGACTGCTGCGTCGCCTTGACGTTGGCGAAGCTGAACTCGACGAAGGGCTTGAACGCGGGCGAGATATCGCCGTTGAGCAGGATGTTGGCCAGGAAGCGGTCCAGGCCGGGCATCAGCATCGCGCCTTCCAGGCCCGATGCGGTCCCGCCGAACAGGACGCCGCCGCCGATCGCGCGATTGTCGACCAGACCCGTGGTGGACGGCGAATCGCGAAGCAGCGAGCCGTCGGGCTGGAACAGATAGTTATAGGCGATCGGGCTGCCGGTCGGGGAGTTCTGACCGGTGCAGATGGCGGCCCGCTGCGCCGCGTTGGCGGCCGTCGCCGTGCCGGGGCAGGTGGTCACGATCGTGCCGCCGATCGAGCGGTTGCCGAACACGCTGCCGCGCGGAACGAACGTCGTGTTGGGGATGCCGTCGAAATTGCGGTTCGGCGCGGTCGTGATCTGCGAATTGATGAAGGCGGGCGTGCCGCCATAGGCGCCGAGATAGGGACGCTGGGCGAAGAAGACGGGGTTGCTCTTCGAATATTCCGCCGAAACCGTCAGGTTGAAGCGCCCGTCGGCGAAGTTCGCGCCGGTGATGCCGCTGACCAGATAGGTACCCCGGTCGCCATAGCTGGTGGCGCCGCCCTGTGCGCGAAGGCGGGTGCCCTCGAAGTCGCGCTTCAGCTTGAAGTTGACGACGCCCGAAATGGCGTCCGAACCGTAAACGGCCGACTGACCGCCGGTGACGATATCGACGCCTTCCAGCAGGTCGAAGGGGATGGTGTTGATATCGGGCGTATAGGAGCCGGGGACGGCGGTCACGACGCGACGGCCGTTGACCAGCGTCAGCGTGCGCGCCGTACCCAGACCGCGCAGATCGAGCAGGTTGATGCCCGCCGTGCCGATCGACCCGGTCGAATTCGCCTGGCTGAAGGTGCTGCGGAGCTGTGGCAACTGGCTGATCGCGTCACCCAGCGAGATGTCGCCGCGCGTGCCGAGCAATTCCGCCGCGTTGATCGATTCGACCGGGATGGCGGCGTCGAACTTGTTGGTCAGGCGGATACGCGATCCGGTGACGACGACATCGCCGCCGCCCGAGCGGTTGCCCGGCGTCGCAGCGTCGGACGTGGTGTCGGCATCCTCTTCCTGAACCTCCGGCGCGGTGGTCGAGGTGGTGCTGGACTGCGCGAGCGCCGCCACTGGGAAAAGCACCAGGGTGCTGGCGAGCGCGGACGCTCCCAGCAGGGTACGTATCTTCATTCTGTTTTACCCCTTAAGTGCGGATCATTCCGTCCGCTGCCCTCAGGGAAAGAAATTATTCGATCAAAAACAAGGTCATAGCTGCGAGCGGGTGACTATTGTGAATATCATGTGACATGTATGTGACAGGTTTGTCACTTATGTTCGGAAAGCCGGTAAGTCACGAAATTATCATGAACTTTTCAAGCCGAATACGCACCGCAGCATTTTTTTGTGATCGAAGGTGAATTGAGCCGCGTTGGTGCCCTCTTCGATACGATGGGAGACAGGTGAATCGGATCGGCGGAATCGGAGATTCATGTCGTTACCGGAGGGAAATGAAACAGGGGGCGCGACGGCTCCGTCACACCCCCTGCATGGGCTTTGGTAGGGAAAAGCTTCGGGTCAGCGCTCAACACACATGGCGATGCCCATGCCGCCGCCGATGCACAGCGTCGCAAGGCCCTTCTTCGCGTCGCGCTTCTCCATTTCGTAGATCAGGGTGGTGAGCACCCGCGCACCGCTGGCGCCGATCGGGTGGCCCAGCGCGATCGCGCCGCCATTGACGTTCACCTTGTCGGGGTCGAAGCCCAGTTCCTTGCCGACCGACAGCGCCTGCGCCGCAAAGGCCTCGTTCGCTTCGATCAGGTCGAGGTCGCCGACGGTCCAGCCCGCCTTTTCTAGCGCGCGGCGGGTGGCGGGGACGGGGCCGATGCCCATCACCGACGGATCGACGCCTGCCGAGGCCCAGCTCTTGATCGTGGCGAGGATGGGGGTGCCGCGCTTCTCGGCTTCCTCGCGGCTCATCAGGACGAGCGCGGCGGCACCGTCGTTCAGGCCGGAGGCGTTGGCGGCGGTCACCGTGCCGTCCTTCTTGAACGCCGGGCGGACGCCCGACACGCTCTCGATGGTCGCCCCGGCGCGGATATATTCGTCGTCGGCGACCACCGTCTCGCCCTTGCGGGTCTTGAGGGTGACGGGCGCGATCTCGTCCTTGAAGCGGCCTTCGCCCCGCGCCTTCTCGGCCAGGTTCTGCGAGCGGACCGCGAACCGGTCCTGGTCTTCGCGGGTCACCTGATATTGCTCGGCGAGATTCTCGGCGGTGATGCCCATGTGATAGCCCGCAAAGGCGTCGGTCAGGCCATCATTCACCATGGTGTCGACCATGGTCAGCGGACCCATCTTGGTGCCGCCGCGCATCGTCTGGGCATGGGGCGACAGCGACATGGACTCCTGCCCGCCCGCGACCACGATGGTCGCATCGCCATTGGCGATCGCCTGAAGGCCCAGCGCCACCGCGCGCAGGCCCGATCCGCAGACCTGGTTGACGCCATAAGCGGGGACTTCCTTGGGGATGCCCGCCGCCATCGACGCCTGACGCGCGGGGTTCTGCCCCTGCGCGGCGGTCAGCACCTGGCCGAGGATCACCTCGGACACGTCCTCGCCCTTGATACCCGCCTGTTCGAGCGCGGCGGTGATCGCCACCCGGCCCAGTTCATGCGCGGGGGTGGCGGCGAATGCGCCCAGGAAGCTGCCCACGGGGGTGCGCTTGGCGGCGGTAATGACGATCTCGGTCATGAAGGCTCCTCTCAACTTTCTCTCTATCTAGGCGTGGGCAGCGCGGCGATCCAGTCGGCCAATGGCTGCCATAGCTGTTCCTGCGCGCGTCCCCCGACGACCATGCCGACATGGCCAGTGCCCCCCGCCCGCCTGTCGGCCAGCCCGATCGCGGTGGCGGCGGGGACGATCCGGTCGGCGGTGGCGACGAATTCGACGCTAGGGGCGTCGCATTGCGATGGCGTGACGATCCCGCCCGCCACACGCCATTGTCCCTGGCCGGGACGATCCAGCGCGATCAGTTCCTCGAACAATTCGCGCCCGAAGGCATGGGGCAGGGGCGCACCCTGGTTCGCCCAGTCCTCCAGCCGGATGAAGCGGCGCGCCGCCTCGCTGCGTGGGTCGAGATCGGCGAAACCGGCATATTTGGCGATGGTCCGTGCGGGGTCGAGCCGCCAGAAGCCCGCCTGCAACGCTTCCATGGGGACGAGGCCCAAGGCTTCGGAGGTCGGCTTGATCGCGGCCCATTGCGCGGCCATCGCGGCGCGCGCCTCCTCGCCATAGCCGGTGAAGTGCCAGGGCGCGGCGATGGCGGCCAGCCCCGCCACCTTGCTCCGCGCTGCCGCCGCCATGGCGAGCGTGCCGCCCAGGCAATAGCCGACCAGCACCGGCGGTTCGGGAAAGGTGGCGATCAGGGGCAGCAGGAAACGCTCGACATGCCCCGCCACATCGATGTCGCGGTCCTTCGTCCCCGGCACGCCCCAGTCGATCAGCCAGGGATGAAAGCCCTGCCCGCGAAGCCAGCGGATCAGTGAGCGGTCGCGGGACAGATCGAGGATCGAGGGCGGGTTGATCAGCGAGGGGATGAACAGGACGGGGCGGCCTTCTCCGCCCGCCCCCGATCCCGCATCGCGCAATCTCACGCGACCGCGCCGTCGTCGCGCGGGCAGAGCACGCATCGGCCGCTCGCGCTTCGCCGCCTGGAACCGCCGCAAGCCTTCCATGGCGCGTTGCACCAATTCTGGATTTTCCGCGGCCTCGCTGCGCAACATCGCCAGGAACAGCGGCAAAGGGCGCGGACCGTGTTGCGATGCGAAATCCATGGCGTTAGGCTGCACCAAAATCATGACAGGAAAGGCGGGGGTCGATGAAGAAGCAGGCGGCGGACGGCATTGTGATCGTCAAGAAATACGCGAACCGGCGGCTCTACAACACCGAAACCTCCTCCTACATCACGCTCGACCATCTGGCGGCGATGATCCGCGCGGGGCGCGACTTCAAGGTGGTCGATGCCAAGACCGACGAAGACATCACCCATAATGTCCTGACCCAGATCATCATGGAAGAGGAAAGCCGGGGTGAAACCATGCTGCCGGTCAATTTCCTGCGCCAGCTGATCTCCATGTACGGCGACTCGATGCAGGCGATGGTGCCGGGCTATCTGGAGGCGTCGATGGACAGCTTCCGCCGCAACCAGGAACAGTTCAAGTCGGCGGTCGAGGGGGCGTTTGCCAACACGCCGTTCGCCGACCTCGCCAAGCGCAACCTGGCGATGTTCGAGGCGGCGACCCAGGGGTTCAAGCCCGGTGCGACGGCGCCCGCGCCCGCTGCGCCTCCTGCGGCGGGCAAGGATGCGGAGATGGCCGCGCTGAAGGCGGAACTGGCGGCGTTGAAGGACAAGATCGAGAAGCTGGGGGAATAATCCTATCCTCCCCGGCACGGGGAGGGGGACCGTCGCGAAGCGGCGGTGGAGGGGGCTTGCAGCGAGGAAGGTCCCGTGTGGAAGCCCCCCTCCGGCAGGGCTTGCGCCCTGCCACCTCCCCGTGCCGGGGAGGAGCGTGAGCCTCCATGGTCGAGCGCGGCCTCCGACTTCGCTCAGGACGAACGGCTCGCAACAGGCCTCCATTGAACCCGCGCACCCCCACCTCCATATCGCCGCGCATGAGCGGGAATGAACACGCCATGCCGACCTGGCATGGCACGACGATTTGCTCGGTCCGTCGCGGCGGCCGGGTGGTGGTGGCCGGGGACGGTCAGGTTTCGATGGGCCAGACGGTCATGAAGCCCAACGCGCGGAAAGTCCGCCGTTTGGGCGATGGCTCGGTCATCGGCGGCTTTGCGGGCGCGACGGCAGATGCCTTCACCCTGTTCGAGCGGCTGGAGGCCAAGCTGGAGCGGCACAACGGCCAGTTGCTGCGCGCGGCGGTCGAGTTGGCCAAGGATTGGCGGACCGACAAGTTCCTCCGCAACCTGGAGGCGATGATGATCGTCGCCGACAAGGACGTGACGCTGATCCTGACCGGCAATGGCGACGTGCTGGAACCCGAGAACGGCATCTGCGCCATCGGCTCGGGCGGCAATTACGCGCTGGCCGCTGCCCGAGCGCTCGTCGACTATGAACAGGATGCCGAAACGATCGCGCGCAAGGCGATGGCGATCGCCGCCGATGTCTGCGTCTACACCAATGACCGCGTCACGCTCGAAGCCATCGACGGCGCGAACTAATCCGAAAGCTCCCATGAACGACCAGTTGACCCCCAAGGCGATCGTCGCCGCGCTCGACGCGCATATCATCGGCCAGGCCGACGCCAAGCGCGCCGTCGCCGTCGCGATGCGCAACCGCTGGCGTCGCCAGCGGCTGGGCGCGGACCTGCGCGACGAGGTGACGCCCAAGAACATCCTGATGATTGGCCCCACCGGCTGCGGCAAGACCGAGATCAGCCGCCGTCTGGCCAAGCTGGCCGATGCGCCCTTCGTGAAGGTCGAGGCGACCAAGTTCACCGAGGTCGGCTATGTCGGCCGCGACGTGGAGCAGATCGCGCGCGACCTGGTCGAGGAGGCGATCCGGCTGGAAAAGGAACGCCGCCGCGTCGCGGTGAAGGACAAGGCCGAAGAGGCGGCGATGAACCGGTTGCTCGATGCTTTGGTCGGCAAGGATTCGAGCCAGGCGACGCGCGAGGCGTTCCGCCAGCGCTTCCGCGACGGTCATCTCGACCAGACCGAGATCGAGATCGAACTGGAGCAGGCACCGGCCATGCCGTTCGAGATTCCCGGTGCCGCGCCGCAGATGATCAACCTGTCCGAGATGATGGGCAAGGCGTTCGGCGGCGGCCAGCCGCTCAAGCGCCGCAAGCTGACCGTCTCCGCCGCCTGGACCAAGCTGGTCGAGGAGGAGGCCGACAAGCGGCTCGACCAGGACGAGGTCAGCCGCGCCGCGCTGGCCGATGCCGAGGCGAATGGGATCGTCTTCCTCGATGAGATTGACAAGATCGCGGTCAGCGACGTGCGCGGCGGTTCGGTCAGCCGTGAGGGCGTGCAGCGCGACCTGCTGCCGCTGATCGAGGGCACGACCGTTTCGACGAAGTACGGCCCGATGAAGACGGACCATATCCTGTTCATCGCGAGCGGCGCTTTCCACGTCGCCAAGCCGTCCGACCTGTTGCCCGAGCTTCAGGGGCGCCTTCCCATCCGGGTCGAGCTGAAGGCGCTGACCGAGGCGGATTTCGTCGCGATCCTGTCCGACACCAAGGCGTCGTTGCCCCTCCAGTACAAGGCGCTGATCGGCACCGAGGGGGTGGAGATTTCCTTCACCGAGGACGGCATCGCCGCCATTGCGCGCATCGCCGCCGAGGTGAACGGCCAGGTCGAGAATATCGGCGCGCGGCGGCTCCAGACGGTCATGGAGAAGCTGTTGGAGGAGATCAGCTTCGAGGCGGAGGATCGGCAGGGGACGGTGCTGACCGTCGATGCGGCCTATGTCGACAAGCAATTGTCGGCGGTGGCGCGGAACACGGATTTGAGTCGGTTTGTGCTTTGACGGGGGAGGGGCGTGCCAAGCATTTCGCTCACGAATAGATCGAACCGTATGATCTGGCCGCTCCCTTCCCGCAAGCGGGAGGGGATGGGGGAGGGAAGGCCCCAAGCCATACAGCTTGGGATACCCCCTATTTCCTCCCCCGCTCATACGGCACGAACCCGTCGAAGAAGCACCATTGCGACGGAATCGACAGACCCTGTTGCAGCACCTGGAATCGGTCGTTGCGACAGATCTGCGATCCCCAGCGCTCGACGATCAGCGTGTTGAAGGGGCGCAGCCCCGGGCACTGGCCGCGCACCTTGGCCTTCCACATGCGCTTTCCGCCCGGATTGATGACGATGGTCTTGTCGTCATAGATGGACGGCCCCGTCATGGTGACGCTGGTGTCGACGCATTGCGCGGGCGGGCCGGCGGTGCGTCCGGCAAAGGGGTCCGACTTGGCCGCGGTCAGGCCGAGCGCCAGCACCGCGACGGTGGCGAAACGCGCGCGCATCACCGCTCCTTTCGATAGGGGACGAACTCCCCGAAGCTGCAACTGCCGGTGAAGAAGCCCGAGGTGCGGTCCACCGTCTGGGCGATGTCACCCGAGCAAAGCTGCCCCGTGGTCGTCCGCGTGACGAGGATATCGTTGCGCGCGCGCTGCCCGATCCCTTCACAGCCGCCCGCCGTCTGGCTGACGAATTTCAGGCGCGGGCTGATCGTATAGACGACGGTCGGGCCATAGGCGTTGACCTGGCGCGTGGTATATTGGCCGATGCACTGGGTCGGCTTGCCGGGCGTCAGGCCGCGCAAGGCGGCGGCGAGATCGGCCCGGTTGGTCGCGGCGGCCTGTTCGATCCGGGCCTGTTCCGCCGGGGTGGGGGTGCACCCGGCGATCGCCGCGGCCATGGTCGTCAGGGGGAGCAGGGTTCGGAAACGCATCTTTCAGCCTCCATCACAAAAACCCCCGTAGCAATGACTTAACCCTTGAACGCGTCCTTGGCTGCACGCCGCTCGGCCAGTTCGGCCGCATCGACCGAACGGAGGAAGGGGTTGGTCGCCCGCTCCAGCGCGATGGTCGTCGGAATGGTCGGCTCGCCCTGTTCGCGCATCGCCGTCACCTCGACCAGCCGATCGGCGATGGCGCCGTTGTCGGGTTCCGCTACCGCCGCGAACCGGGCGTTGGACAGCGTATATTCGTGGCCGCAATAGACCCGCGTGTCGCCCGGCAGCGCGGCGAAGCGGCGCATATTGGCATGCATCTGCTCCGCCGTCCCCTCGAACAGCCGACCACAGCCCATGGCGAACAGCGTGTCCCCGGTGAAGATCATTGCCCGGTCGTCGAAGTGGAAGGCGATATGCCCCGCCGTATGCCCCGGCACCGACCAGATGGTCGCGCGCGCGTCGCCGATGGCGATGTCGTCTCCCTCGGCCAGCAGCGTGTCGAGCCCGGCGATCTTCGCCGCCTCCGCCGCCGGACCCGCCACCCGCGCGCCCTGCGCCTGCAACGCCTGCGCCCCGCCGACATGATCGGGGTGCCAATGGGTCAGCCAGACCTGCTCGATGGTCCAGCCGCGCGCCGACGCGGCGGCGGCGACCGGCGCGGCCTCGCCCGGATCGAGCGCGACGGTGCGGCCCGCATCGTGGATCAGCCAGGCGTAATTGTCGCTGAGGACGGGGACTCGGACGATTTCCATGGAAACGCTCTTACCAGCTTCCGACGTTCGGCATCGAGGCCCAAGGTTCGGTGGAGGGCAGCGCACCGTCCTGCAACAGTTCGATCGAGATGCCGTCCGGCGTCTTGACGAAAGCCATATGCCCATCGCGCGGCGGCCGGTTGATCGTCACGCCCGCATCCATCAGGCGCTGGCACGTCTCGTAGATATTGTCGACGCGGTAGGCGAGATGGCCGAAATTCCGCCCGCCGGTATAGATTTCCGGGTCCCAGTTATGGGTCAGCTCGACCTCGGCACGGCCCTCGTCTCCCGGCGCGGCCAGGAAGATCAGCGAGAAGCGCCCCGCCTCGTTGTCGATGCGGCGCACTTCCTTCAGGCCCAGCAGTTCGAAGAAGCGGATGCTGGTGTCGAGGTCGCTGACGCGGATCATGGTGTGAAGATAGCGCATGGAAGCTCCTGCCTGTGACGCGATGGTCATTCTAATCCGTCGGGGGCCGGGCGGCTTTGACGTGCGATAAGGATCAGCGTGATGGGAATTGCGACAGCGCCTTGGCGGTTTCGGCGCGGATCGGGCTGTCCGGCGGGGCGAGCCGGGCGGCCTCGCTCCACGCCTTGCGCGCGGTCGCTTCGTCGCCGGCGGTGGCGGCGATATTGCCCGCCTCCAACTGGACATTGGGGTCGTCGGCGGAGCGGGCCAGCGCCTGGGCGATGTCCTTCTGCGCGCGGGGCAGATCCTTCATCCGCCGCGCCAGCGTCGCCGACAACAGCCAGGCGAGCGGATCGGCGGGGGCGTTGACCAGCGCCGCGTCCAGATCGACCCGCGCCGCCACGGGCTGTCCCGCCGCGACCAGCGCCCGCGCGCGGTCGAGCTGCGCCTCGCCGCGCGCGAAGCCGGTCAGGTCGCCCGAGGCAAGCGCCGCATCCAGCGCGGCACGGGCCTTGGTCGCATCGCCCGCCGCCAGAAAGGCGTTGCCCGCCTGCGACCAGTAATTGGCGGCGCGTATGTCATGCGCCGTTTCGGCGGCGCGTGCCGCCTGCTCGAAGGCGCTGGCCGCCGCCGCCCATTGCCGCTCGGTCGTGTAGGCAAGGCCCAGGCATTGCTGTGCGAAATAGCCGCCGCCCGCCAGCGTCCAACTGCTCGCCTCCATCCGCGCGGCGGCGGGGCTCCGCTCGGCCATGACGACGCAGTGCTGATAGCGCGCCTCGCGCGGGTCGGCGGGCAGTGCGGCGGATGGCGGTGGCGGTGTCTTGGCGGCGGGCTTGGGGGACGCCTGAATGGCGGCGGCGAGTGCGAGGGGGAAGAGGATCATAAGGGGCTCGACACTTCTTCGACGGCGCGGATCAGCAGCGCGATGTCGCCATCGCGCGACAGGCGGTGGTCGCCATCCTTGATCAACAGAGTCTGCACATCGGCTGAACGGAAGAGCTGCGCCAGATGGGTGGTGCGATGCCACGGCACATCGAGGTCGGCCATGCCCTGAAGCAACCGGACCGGGCCATCGAAGGCGATGGGGCCGAAGGTCAGGCGATTGGCCTCCCCCGACGACCAGAAGCGACGGGTATAGACGGTGGGGACGGGGCCATAGGGGTTGGGACGCTCCAGCCGACCGCTCTGGAGCAACGTCATCTTCTCCTCGGTCGAAAAGCCCCAATCGGTGAAGTCGGGCGCGGGCGCGATGCCGACAAGCGCTTTGACCTGGTCAGGACGCGCCTTGGCCGCGAGCAGCATCAGCCATCCGCCCATCGACGATCCGACCAGCACGGCCGGGCCCTTCACCACATCGTCCAGCATGGCGAGGACGTCGTCGCGCCAGTCGGCCAGCGCCTGATCCTCGAACGCCCCCTCCGACTGGCCGCACCCGCCATAATCGAAGCGCAGGAACGCACGCCCCTTCTCACGCGCCCAGGCCTCCAGCGCCAATGCCTTCGACCCCTGCATGTCCGAGGCATAGCCGGGCAGGAAGACGATCGCGGGGCCGGTTCCCTCGGTCCAGTGATAGGCGAGGTTGGGGCGAGGCGCGGTGGCGGTGTCGGTCATGCGGAGGATTTAGGGGCTGGGCGGGACGATGGAAACCCGCATGCCCATTCCCGTCCTCCGTTCAGCCTGAGCGAAGTCGAAGGCCACGGGAGTCGCGTCGCCAAAGGGGGATTTGGCGAAGGTCCGGGGCGCGGCCTTCGACTTCGCTCAGGCTGAACGGCCGTAGGGGGGTGGAACGGGCTTGGGGAGGGGGACCGCTCGCGCCAGCGAGTGGTGGAGGGGCATTCTCCCCTCAGATCACATATTCCACGCTCTTCATCTGCGCCTGCGCCGCCTGAACCTTGCGCCGCTTGGCGACCATCTCGGCGTACAATCGCGCCACCGTATCGCTTCCGGTCGTGGTGCACAGCCCCGGCACCACCGCATGGACGATCGCGCCCAGACCGCCCAGCATCATGATCCCGCCGAACCGCGCCGCGACGCCGAAATGCTGGAGATAGCTTTCGCCGACGCTGTCAGGATGCTCGGTAAACAGGCGACGGAACATGGTGTGCGATCTCCTATGGCCGTCCGTCGATCCTATCATGACGATGGGGATTGGCCAAATGACATGCTTTTCAATGGTCGCCGCCGCAAGGGGCGTGGCACTATCCGAGAAGAGCCGAATCGAGGATCGGTAAGCATGGTTAGGATATGGGGCGGGATCGCCGGACTGCTCCTGGCAGCGGCCGCGCCTGGGGCGGCGGCGGATGCGCCGCGCGAGTCCACCGACATTTACATCCGCCGCCAGGTCGGCCTGCCGCCCGAAAGCGCGCGGGGGCAGATCGCGATATTGGATGTCGGCCACAACCCGATGGACACGATGCTCAGCATCGTGGCGCGGCGAAGCGGGTCGGGTTGGCGCGTGTCCTATGCCTGCGCCCAATCGCCTTATTGCGGACCCCATCCGGTGCGCGATTATGTCCTGTCGCGCGAAGCGAGCGTGAAGGTCGATAAGATCCTCGACCGATTGCGTCGGGGCGGCGAACCGGATGGCCGGGGGCCTTCACCTCAGGTGCTCGGCGGCTATCTGAAAGTGACGATCAACGACCGGGGTTTCCACCACAGCTATGACCGGGTGGCCGATTGGGGCAACGTCCTTGGCGGTTTGAGGCAGTTGCTGGCCTCGCCCCCGGAGACCGAGGGTCAGGGCTGAGCGCTCGCCAGCCCCTCCACGATATCCTGCGCCAACAGGCTGAGCGTATCGTCGCGCGCGCCCATCACCACGATGCGGTCGCCCGCTCGTGCTTCGGCGACCAGTGTCGCCGCCGCCTCGGCGCGGTCGGCGATGTGGCGGGCGTCGACGCCGTGATCGCACAGGTCGGCGATGATGTCGGCACTCGTGACCTCGCGCGCGACGGTGCCGCCGAAATAGGCCGGGTCGGGCATCGCCAGCACGTCGCCGGGCTTCATCCGCGCGGCGATGCTGTCGACCAGTTCGCGCCGCATGACCTTCAGCGGGCCATAGCCGTGCGGTTGGAACAGGATCAGCAGGCGTCCCGGAAAGGCATGGAGCGTGTCGAGCGTCGCGGCGATCTTGTCGGGGTTGTGGCCGAAATCGTCGATCACGGTCACGCCGCCGCCCTCGCCGACCTTCTCGAACCGGCGTTTCAGCCCGGTGAAGCGCTCGACCGCGTGGATCGCGTCGATCAACGGCACGCCCGCCGCCACGCTCGCTCCGATGGCGGCCAGCGCATTGGAGACATTGTGGCGGCCCGGCACCGACAGGCGGACCCGATAGCCCGCGCCGCCGGTCACCAGATCGAACTGAATCGCGAAGGGCTCGGGCTTCAGCGCTTCGGCGACCAGATCGGCCGCCCCGCCGACCGCGAAGGTCGTCAGGTTGGGCAGGTCCGCCAGCAACGCCGCCGTCTCGGCATCGCCGGCATTGGCGACGACGTGGCGTGCGCGCCTGGCGAATCCGCCGAACAGGTCGCGCAATTCCTCCAGCGACTTATGATCCAGGCTGACATTGTTCAGCACCGCGATGGCCGGGTCATAGAGCGCGATCGAGCCATCGCTTTCGTCCACCTCGCTGACGAACGCCTCGCCGCCGCCGACCAGGGCGCTGGCGAAGGGGCTGTCGGGGGAGACGAAGTCCTTCATCACCGCGCCGTTCATCGCGGTCGGGTCGCGGCCGGTTTCGTGCAGGATGAAGGCGATCATGCCGGTGACGGTCGACTTGCCGCTGGTCCCCGCCACGCCGATCGGCAGGCGGCTTTCGTTGAACAGGCTGGCGAGCATTTGCGCACGGGTGGCGCGGGGACAACCCAGCCGGTTGGCGACGACGATGTCGGGCACGCTCTCCTCGACCGCGGCCGAGGCGATCACGAGTTGGTCGGGGGAAGTCACGCCCGATCCGTCCTGGGGGAATAGCGCGATCCCGGCTGCACGCAGCGCATCGAACTTGGCCGCGACCCGCCCCTGGTCGAGCCCCCGGTCGGAGCCCGCCACCGTCCATCCACGCGCGCGCAGGATCATCGCGAGGGGCATCATCCCCGATCCGCCGATGCCCACCAGAAAACAGGAATTGCCGTTGGTCATGGCGCCACGCTATCGGCGAGTTGGTGGTGCAGGGCAATGCCCGGCCGGATGGGCAGCCCCAAATCGGCAGTGAAGGGACGCGCTGAAATGAAGATCGGAATCCTCGCCCCGGCCAGCATCGGCAACCCCGCCGCCGAAGCACCGGTCGGCGCCTTCGCCGCCATTGCCTATCCGCAGGTCGACCTGATCTTCCACCCGCAATGCTATGAGCAGGACGGGCATTTCGCGGGGTCCGACGAACGCCGCGCTTCGGCCTTCCTGGAGTTCGCCAACGATCCGGGGATCGACGCCATCTGGTTCCTGCGCGGCGGTTATGGATCGAACCGCATCCTGTCGCGGGTCATGCCCAATCTGAACGCGGCGGCGGGGCACAAGACCTATATCGGCTATTCCGATCTCGGCTTCGTGCTGGCCGCACTCTATGCCCGGCGGATCGGACGGCCGGTGCACGGTCCGATGGCGAGCGATATCCGGCGCCAACAGGGTGACGTCACGGTGGCGCGCTCGCTCGGCTGGCTGGTCAGCGGCGACCGGCAGGGGCTGGAGCCCGGGCTCGACGGACGTCCGGCGGCGGCGTTCAACCTGTCGATCCTGCACGCGCTGACCGGCACGCCCTGGCTTCCCGACCTGACCGACCATGTCCTGATCATCGAGGAGGTGTCGGAGCATCTCTATGCGGTCGACCGGATGCTGTTCACCATGGCCAACGCCACCCAGTTGAAGGGCGTGGCGGGCGTCCGGCTGGGCGCGGTCAGCAATGTGCAGGCGAACGAACCCAAATGGGGCGAGACGCTGGAGTATATGATCCAGCGCTGGTGCGGCGAGATGGGCGTGCCCTATCTGGGACGCGCGCGGATCGGGCATATCCAGGACAATCATGTGGTGCCGTTCGGGATTGTGTGAGGAGGAGGGGAAAGGCCATGAAGAAACCGTTATTCGCCATCATGTTGGGCCTGTCGGCGACGGGCGCACTGGCGCAAACCGTGCCGCCGCGCCAGATTCTCATATCCGCCCTGGGCACGGTACGCACGCCACCCGACCGGGTGACGGTCGGCTATATGGTGCGCGGTGAGGGTGCGACCTCGGACGAGGCGGCCGCCAAGTTGCGCGACCAGGCCGAAGCCATTCGCGCCGGAGCCCAAGGATTGCTGCGGGGAGCGGCGGAGGTCCGCGCGTCGCAGTTCGACATCGCGCCGGTCCGTTCGCGCGAATGCAATGCCAGTTCCTATGGGCCACCGCAGTTGTCGACCGGGCCCTGCGCGATCCTGGGCTATGTCGCATCCATGCCCGTCACGGTTACCACGCCGCGTGTTGCCGATGCGGGTACGCTGGTCGGCCTGATCGGACGGCTGGGCGGCTTACAGGCCAGCATCGCGCGCTATTGGCTGAGCGACGACACGCTTGCCCGGCAAAAGGCGATGCGCGCGGCGCTGCTCAACGCCAAGGCGCAGGCGACACTGATTGCCGAGGGGGCGGGTGGCAAGCTCGGGGCGCTGATCCGGGTCCAGGACAGCGGCTATCGTGAGGTTCCGATCGAGATGGTCTCGGCCGATGCCGCGACAGGCTATCCGCCCGCGCCGCCCGCGCCGCCCGCGCCGCCTGCGCCACCTGCTCCGATCCGGATCGACCTGGCGCCACAGCCGATCGAGACGAATGTGCGGTTGATGGCGGCTTACGCAATCGATCAATGATCGCGTCCGGGGTGCGTGATGTCACTCGACATTGCGCGTCTTCTGCGGTGCCTGAAGCGGTATCTTCTCTGATACGAATAATGATGTGGGTGGAGTGACGCGGCAGTCCTGCCGCTTCGCTCCATAAAACAGATCATTTTTGGGTGTTTATGCAGAATAATATTGTTCGCGTGCTTTCCGAAAATTGAAGGGCGGTACCATCGTCTGTCGCCGGGGGCGCACAAAGGAGCGAGATCATGGCAGACAGCAATGGCGGCGGCCGCGAGAACAATCCGGGCAACTTCGCCAACGACCGCGAAAAGGCCTCAGAAACCGGGCGCAAGGGCGGCTAGGAAAGCGGCGGCAATTTCAAGAACGATCCCGAACGCGCGGCGGAGGCCGGTTCCAAGGGCGGTCAGGCCAGCCATAGCGGTGATCGCTGACCGACAGGGGCGGCGGCGGTAACGGTCCGGCGGCGTCCTTTTCTTTCGGCGCGGCAGCTTGCGTTAACCATTTGCGCCTAGAGCAAGTGAATGGAAATGCGCAAAATCTGTACCGGATGCCGCGACGGTGTCGATTTCGAGATCCCGTTCACCATGGCGTTTCAGCCGATCGTGGATACGACCACCGGTCTGCCCTTTGCCTATGAGGCGCTGATCCGGGGGCTGGAGGGAGAGGGCGCGTATAGTGTCCTGTCGCAGGTGACCGAGGCCAATCGCTATTCCTTCGATCAGGCGTGCCGCGTCAAGGCGATCGAGACCGCGATGGCGGCGGGGATCATGGGGGGTGACGCGCGGCTGTCGATCAACTTCCTGCCCAACGCGGTCTATTCGCCGATGGCCTGCATCCAGTTGACCCTGCGCACCGCCCAGGCCCAGGGACTGCCGGTCGACCGCCTGATCTTCGAATTCACCGAGAATGAGCAGATGGGCTCGCCGGAGCATGTCGCCGGGATCATCGACACCTATAAGCAGATCGGCTTTTCGGTCGCGATCGACGATTTCGGTTCGGGCCATTCGGGGCTGGACCGGTTCGTCCGCTTCCATCCCGACGAGGTCAAGCTCGACATGGAGCTGGTCCGCGACATCGACACCGACCCACGCCGTCGGGCCATCGTCCGCGCCATGGTGGGCATGTGCGCCGAACTCGACACGCTGCTGATCGCCGAGGGGATCGAAACCGCCGCCGAGGCCGCGACCCTGAACGAATTGGGCGTGCGCTATCATCAGGGTTACTGGTATGCCCGGCCCGCGCTGGGGACGCTGCCGAGGGTGCAGGGGCGCGCCTGAGCCACCCCATATACGCCGGGCGGATTCTTCCCTATAGAGCCCCGCGCCCGGCTGTGCTGGCGCATCATCCCTAGCTATCGAAGAGAGTATCCATGTCCGCGATGTTCCGTATCACGCTGCCCGACGGTTCCGTCCGTGAGGTCGCGCCCGGAACTACCCCCGCGGACATCGCCGCCGCGATCGGGCCGGGGCTGGCCAAGGCCGCCATCGCCGCGCGCGTCGATGGCGAGCTGCGCGACATCATGCGCCCGTTCGAGGGCGATTCTGCGCTGGCGCTGGTGACCGCGAAGGACGAGGCCGACGCGCTCGAACTCGCGCGCCACGACTATGCACACGTCCTGGCCGAGGCGGTGCAGGCGCTGTTCCCCGGCACGCAGATCACCTTCGGTCCGGCGACCGATGACGGCTTCTATTACGACTTCGCGCCGAAGGATCGTCCCTTCACCGAGGAGGACCTGCCCGCGATCGAGGCCAAGATGCGCGAGATCATCGCGAAGGACGAGCCGCTGATCCGCGAAGTCTGGACCCGCGAGCAGTTGATCGAGCGCTGGAATGCGCAGGGCGAGACCTTCAAGGCGCAGTGGGCCGCCGAACTGCCCGATGACGAGGAACTGACCGTCTATCGCGCTGGCAAGGGCGAAGACGCCTGGCTCGACATGTGCCGGGGGCCGCACCTCGCCTCGACCGGCAAGCTCGATCCCAATGCCTTCAAGCTGACCCGCGTGTCGGGCGCCTATTGGCGCGGCGACCAGAAGAACGCGATGCTCAGCCGCATCTACGGCACCGGCTGGCTGAACAAGAAGCAGCTCGCCGAGCATCTGACCCGTCTGGAGGAAGCCGCCAAGCGCGATCATCGCAAGCTGGGCAATGAGATGGACCTGTTCCACCTCCAGCAGGAGGCGCATGGCTCGGTCTTCTGGCATCCCAAGGGCTATCGCATCTGGCGCGAGCTGGAGGCCTATATGCGCCGCGCGATCGACGCGACCGGCTACCGCGAGGTGAAGACCCCGCAGGTGATGGACGCGCGCCAGTGGGAGCAGTCGGGCCATTGGGGCAAGTATCGCGAGAATATGTTCGTGATCCCCGACGAGGTGCCGAACACCGAGGACGAGGGTCCGCTGGTGTCGGACGACGCGCAGTGGATGGCGCTGAAGCCGATGAACTGCCCGGCGCACGTCCTGATCTTCCGCCAGGGGATCAAGTCCTATCGCGACCTGCCGCTGCGTTTCTACGAAAATGGCTGCTGCCACCGCAACGAGCCGCACGGCGCGCTGCACGGCCTGATGCGCGTGCGCCAGTTCACCCAGGACGACGCGCATATCTTCTGCCGCGAGGATCAGATCGTTGAGGAGGTTCGCGCCTTTTGCGAACTGGCGGACCGGATATACAAGGATTTCGGCTTCACCTATTCGATCAAGCTGGCGCTGCGTCCCGAAAAGCGTTTTGGCACCGACGAGATGTGGGACATGGCCGAGACCGAGCTGCGCGACGCGGTCGTGCGCGCGGGGCTGGCGACCGAGCAATATGGCTGGGAAGAGCTGCCGGGCGAGGGGGCTTTCTATGCGCCCAAGCTGGAATGGCACCTGACCGACGCGATCGGCCGGACCTGGCAGGTCGGCACCATCCAGTCGGACCGGGTTCTGCCGGAGCGACTCGACGCGTCCTATATCGGCGAGGATGGCGAGCGGCATCGCCCGATCATGCTCCACCGGGCGATCTTCGGATCCTATGAGCGGTTCATTGGCATCCTGATCGAGCATTATGCGGGCCGCTTCCCCGTCTGGCTCGCGCCGGTCCAGGCGGTGGTCGCGACCATCGTGTCGGACGCGGATGGTTATGCGGAAGAGGCGGCGGCCAAGCTGGCGGCGGCGGGCATCCGGGTCGAGACCGATCTGCGCAACGAGAAGATCAACTACAAGGTGCGTGAGCACTCGGTCGCCAAGGTGCCCGTGCTGCTGGTCGTCGGCAAGCGTGAGGCCGAGGAGGGCAAGGTTGCTGTCCGCCGTCTGGGCAGCCAGGCGCAGGAGGTGATGACGCTGGACGAGGCCATCGCGATGCTGCGCGAGGAAGCGACTCCGCCCGATCTGCGCGGCTGAATCCACAAATGATCAAGGAAAGGGCGGGACATGTGTCTCGCCCTTTCAAATTTGCGCCCGATCGCCTATATTGGACGGGTAATTGCCACAGGAGAAATACCCATACGTCCTCCCATGATGCGCCGTCCGATGCAGGCGCCGCCGATGAACGGTCCCCGATTCAACGAGTGGATCCAAAGCCCCAAGGTTCGCGTCATCGACCATGAGGGCGAGAATCTCGGCGTGATGTACACGCGCGAGGCGATGGCGCAGGCCCAGGAACTGGGACTCGACCTGGTCGAGGTGTCGCCCAACGCCGATCCGCCAGTCGCCAAGTTCCTGGACGTCGGCAAATATAAGTACGAGGCCCAGAAGAAGGCGAACCTCGCCCGCAAGTCACAGAAGACGCAGGAGATCAAGGAGATCAAGATGCGTCCGAACATCGACGACCATGATTACGACACCAAGATGAAGAAGGTGGTCGAATTCATCGGCGAGGGCGACAAGGTGAAGGTCACCATGCGC
>Ga0308171_1001389_pt1 | contig 32967 bp, 24 predicted proteins | sample PhyGR1_FD_202135 | JGI IMG/M metagenome (GOLD analysis project Ga0308171, IMG submission 202135) | Phyllosphere microbial communities from UC Gill Tract Community Farm, Albany, California, United States - DLSLSG.R1 | ecosystem: Host-associated > Plants > Phyllosphere > Unclassified | place: USA...
CAGGTCGTGGTGCGCCCGATGAACTACCTCGCCATGTCGTATGACCACCGCATCATCGACGGCCGCGAAGCCGTGCTGGGCCTGGTCGCCATGAAGGACGCGCTGGAAGATCCGTCGCGCCTGCTGTTCGATATCTAAGCACTTCTCGATCGACCCACCCGCGTGGCTGGCCCGACGGCCGCGCCCGCCGGTGGGTCTTTTTTCAACGGAACAAGCGAGTACCTCATGAGCAAACAATTCGACGTGATCGTGATCGGCGGCGGCCCCGGCGGCTACATCGCCGCCATCCGCGCGGCCCAGCTGGGCTTCAACGTGGCCTGCATCGACGAGTGGAAGAACGACAAGGGCGGCCCGGCCCTCGGCGGCACCTGCACCAACGTGGGCTGCATTCCTTCCAAGGCGCTGCTGCAGTCGTCGGAGCATTTCGACCAGGCCCACCACCACTTCGCCGACCACGGCATCTCGCTCAAGGACCTGTCGATGGACGTGGGCCGCATGATCGCCCGCAAGGACACGGTCGTGAAGCAGAACAACGACGGCATCCAGTACCTCTTCAAGAAGAACAAGGTCACGTTCTTCCATGGCCGCGGCTCGTTCGTGAAGGCGGCCGAGGGTGGTTACGAGATCCAGGTCGCCGGCAAGGACACCGAGACGCTGACCGGCAAGCAGATCATCATCGCGACCGGCTCCAACGCCCGCGCGCTGCCCGGCACGCCGTTCGATGAAGAAAACATCCTCTCCAACGACGGTGCTCTGCGCATCGGCTCGGTGCCCAAGAAGCTCGGCCTCATCGGCTCTGGCGTGATCGGCCTGGAGATGGGCTCCGTCTGGCGCCGCCTGGGTGCCGACGTGACGGTGCTGGAAGGCCTGCCCACGTTCCTGGGCGCGGTCGACGAGCAGATCGCCAAGGAAGCCAAGAAGGCCTTCGACAAGCAGGGCCTGAAGATCGAACTCGGCGTGAAGGTCGGCGAGATCAAGAACGGCAAGAAGGGCGTGAGCGTCGCCTACACCAACGCCAAGGGCGAAGAGGTGTCGCTCGACGTGGACAAGCTGATCGTCTCCATCGGACGCGTGCCCAACACCATCGGTCTGAATGCCGAAGCCGTGGGCCTGCAGCTCGACGAGCGCGGTGCCATTGTGGTGGACGGCGACTGCAAGACCAGCCTGCCGGGCGTGTGGGCCGTGGGTGACGTGGTGCGCGGCCCGATGCTGGCGCACAAGGCCGAGGAAGAGGGTGTGGCGGTCGCCGAGCGCATCGCCGGCCAGCACGGCCACGTGAACTTCAACACCATCCCCTGGGTGATCTACACCAACCCCGAGATCGCGTGGGTGGGCCGCACCGAGCAGCAGCTCAAGGCCGACGGCGTGAAGTACAAGGCCGGCACCTTCCCGTTCCTCGCGAACGGCCGCGCGCGCGCGCTGGGCGACACCACCGGCATGGTGAAGTTCCTCGCCGATGCCGCGACCGACGAGATCCTCGGCGTGCACATCGTCGGCCCGATGGCCAGCGAGCTGATCGCCGAAGCCGTGGTGGCGATGGAGTTCAAGGCCAGCGCCGAGGACATCGCCCGCATCTGCCATGCGCACCCTTCCTTGAGCGAAGCCACCAAGGAAGCGGCCCTGGCGGTGGACAAGCGCACGCTCAACTTCTGAGCCTGAACCGGCATGCCGTCTGCCGACAGGGCAGCTGGCGTGCCGCCGGGCCACGGCAGATCAGAGCCGAATGGGCTGCTGGCGCTTATCCATCAAGCGCCAGCAGCTATTGTTTTTATAGCATTGGAGTGCAGGCGTGAAAGTAAGGCAGGCCTACGAGGCGGAACTGGCGGAAAAGGGCTTCCAGAGCGATCCGGCGCAGCTGCGCGCGGTGGACGCCCTGCAACGCTGCGCCGACGAGTGGGCCGACTACAAGGAACGCCGCTCCAATGCGCTCAAGAAGCTGATTCACCGCCCGCCCATTCCGCGCGGCGTCTACATGTATGGCGGGGTGGGGCGCGGCAAGAGCTTCCTCATGGATTGCTTCTTCAATGCCGTGCCGATCAAGCGGAAGGTGCGACTGCACTTCCACGAGTTCATGCGCGAGGTCCACCGCGAACTGGCCGGCTTGCAGGGCACCGTCAATCCGCTCGACGTGCTGGGAGCGCGCATCTCCAAGCGCTACAAGCTCATCTGCTTCGACGAGTTCCATGTGGCCGACATCACCGACGCGATGATCCTGCACCGGCTGCTGCAGTCGCTGTTCGACAACGGTGTGGGCTTCGTCACCACCTCCAACTTCGAGCCGGACGGCCTGTACCCGGGCGGTTTGCACCGCGACCGCATCCTGCCCGCCATCGCGCTGCTCAACCAGAAGATGGAAGTGGTCAACGTGGACAACGGCACCGACTACCGGCGCCGCACGCTGGAGCGGGTGCAGCTCTACCACACGCCCCTGGGCGCCGAGGCGGACGCCGCCATGAGCGAGGCCTTCGACCGGCTGGCCGAGGTGCGCGACGAAGACCCGGTGCTGCACATCGAGGCGCGGGAGATCCGCGCCCGGCGCAAAGCGGGCGGCGTGGTGTGGTTCGACTTCCGGGAGCTCTGCGGTGGCCCCCGTTCGCAAAACGACTACCTGGAGATCGCCACGCAGTTCCACACCGTGCTGCTGTCCGACGTGCCGTACATGCCGGTCGCGATGGCCTCGCCGGCCCGACGCTTCACCTGGTTGATCGACGTGCTCTACGATAGACGCGTGAAACTGATCCTGTCGGCCGCAGTACCCCCCGAACAGCTCTACACCGAAGGCCCGCTGGCCCACGAATTCCCCCGGACGGTGTCGCGGCTGAACGAAATGCAGTCACAGGAATTCCTGGCGCTCGAGCGCCGGGTGGTCGATACCGGACTGACCTGATGCCACACACTGCATGGAACCCCTGGCGCTGCGGCGCCGCACTGGCGCTGGCCGGCGCCGCCTTGGCTGCCACGGCGCAAACCGTCGTTCCCGCTCCCGTTGGCGCCGGCTCGGCGGCTGCTCCGCTGGCCGAAGACGCTGCAGCTGCCGCACAGGCCGAGCGTGACCGGGAGCGTGCGCAGATTTTGCAGCGCCGCGCCGCGCTGGAACGCCAGCGCGTGGCGGACGAAGCCCAGTGCTACAAGCGCTTCGTGGTGGAAAGCTGCCTGCAGCAAGTGCGGGCCCAGGCCCGTGACGCCGATACGGCCTTGAGGGAACGCGAGCTGGCCCTGAACGACGTGGAGCGCCGTGAGAAGGCAGCGGAGCGTCGCCAGACCATCGAAGAGAACCAGGCGCAGCAGCAGGCCCGCCAGGCCAATGTGCAGGCCCGGCCCGCGCCGGCCGACCCCGCGGCGCGGCAGGCCGACATCGACGAGCGGAACGCCCAGGCGCGCCAGCGGGCCGAGCAGCAGCGCGCCCGGCAGAGCAGCCACGCCGAGCAGCAGCAGCAACGCGAGGCGACCGAGCCCAACCGCATCGCCGAGTCGCGCGCCCGCTACGAGGCCAAGCAGCAGGCGGCTGCGGAGCGGCGTGCCAAACACGAGAAGGCCCGCGCCGAGGCCGAAGCCTCCGGCCGCAGGCCGCCAGCGCCGTTGCCTGCGCCGCCGCGCACGCCGGCCTCCGCCACACCTTGATGGGTCCACATCGGGTGCGGATGTGGGGCGCACGGGCCCACTTGCTGCCATGGGCCTGCGTTGCGGATGAGAGTCCGCACCGCCCCGGGCCCGGCTCGAACGGCCATGCCAACGCACCGCATCGTCACCCTGGATCGCTCACCATCGACCGGCGCGGCGGCCGGTTCGGACCGCGCAGGCTCGGGTCAGCCTTCCGGGTCGGCCAGCGTCTCGATCTTCACCACGATGAGCGACAGGTTGTCGCCGCCTCCACGGGCCCGCGAACGGGCTTTCTCGATGAGCAGTTCCGAGGCGTCCCGCGGTCCCAGCGAATGAACGGCCGTGGCGAGCTCCGCGGGCGTGAAGTAATGCCAGAGCCCATCCGTGCAGGCGAGCAGGGCTTCGCCCGGTCGCAGCCGGTGGATGTGGTGGGTGGTGGCGGGCGGGTCGGCGTCCGCGCCCAGGCAGCCGATCAGCACGTTGGAGCGCGGATGGTTGCTGGCCTCGGCCTCGGTGATCTCGCCCCGGTCCACCAGGGCCTGCACGTAGGAGTGGTCGCTGGTGCGGAACACGAGGCGCGGGCCGTCGAAATGGTAGATCCGGGAGTCGCCCGCATGCACCCAGTGGCATTCCCCCTGGGGGTTGATGATGAAGGCGGCCACCGTGCTGTGGGGCTCCTGCTCGGCGGACAGCGCCGTGAGCCGGATCACGATGTGGGCTTCGTGCACCAGATGCTTCAGCAGGGCCGCGGCATCGTCGGTTTCGGGCGAATAGCGCTCGAACAGCTGCCGCGCCGTGAGCATCACCTGGTCGGACGCCTTGCGCCCCCCGCTGCGCCCGCCCATGCCGTCCGCGACCACGCCCAGCACGCAGCCGTGGAAGCGAGGATGCGAGAGCAGGCTGACCTGGTCCTGCTGGTACTCGCGGTCTCCACGGTGGATGCCGGTGGCGGCGATGAGGCGAAACGCTGGGGTCATGGCGGGGGGCGGGGCGGCGGAGCGTGGGGCAAAGCGGCATTATCACGGCTCGCTGGATGCTTGCCGGCCGCCGGCGCCACCACGGTGCGGGCGGCATCCGGCATGCCGCGGCAGCGGAGCCATCGCGGAGGGCGTCCGCCCCGGGAGCGGCCATGTCGCTGAGTGCCTGGGTCGATGCAGCGTTCGCGCCCGACGGCACCTTGGCGCGGGCGCTGCCGCATTTCCACGCCCGGCCCGGGCAGCTGGACATGGCGCTGGCGGTCGCCCAGGCCATCGAAGAGGGCGGCGCCCTGGTGGTGGAGGCGGGCACCGGCGTGGGCAAGACCTTCGCCTATCTCGTGCCGGCCCTGTTGAGCGGCGAGCGCGTGCTGGTATCGACCGCCACCAAGTCGCTGCAGGACCAGCTGTTCGCCCGCGATCTGCCCCGCCTGTTGGAGACGCTGGAACTGCCGCTGCGCGCCGCCTTGTTGAAAGGCCGTTCCAGCTACCTGTGCCTGCACCGCCTGGAACAGGCCCGCCGCGATGGCCTGGCGGGGGAGCGGGGCAACCAGCACCTGCTGGCGCGGGTGGAGGTCTGGGCGCAGGGCACGCGCACGGGCGACCTGGCCGAACTGCCGGGCCTGGACGAGAAGTCCCCCGTCGTCGGCCTGATCACGTCCACCCGCGAAAACTGCCTGGGCTCGGCCTGCCCGCAGTTCCGTGCCTGCCACGTCAACGCCGCCCGGCGCGAGGCGCTGGCGGCGGACGTGGTGGTCATCAACCACCACCTGTTCTTCGCCGACCTGGCGGTGCGCGAGTCGGGCATGGCGGAACTCCTGCCCTCCGTGCGGGTGGTGGTGTTCGACGAGGCGCACCAGTTGAACGCCACGGGGGTGCAGTTTCTCGGCATGCAATTCGGCACCGGCCAGATCCACGACCTGGCGCGCGACGTGCTGCAGGCCGGCCTGCAGCACGCGCGCGGGCTGGTGGACTGGCCGGTGCTCACCCAGGCGCTGCGCGATGCCGCGGACGGCCTGCGAGCCACCCTGGCAGGCACGGCCACGCCGACCGCCAGCGCGGCGTCGGGGCGGCTGCGCTGGGCGGACGTCGCTCCCGAGGGCGTCGATGAACGCCGCTGGACGGCGGCCATGCAGACCCTGGAATGGGCGCTGCGCGCCGCGCTGGAAGGCATCGATGCGGTCGCAGAGCGGGCGCCCGATTTCGCTCGCCTGCACGAGCGCGCGATCGGCGCCATGGAACGGCTCGTGCAACTGTCGCAACCCTGTCCCGACGACGCCACCCGGTGGGCCGACGCAGCGCTGCATGCGCGGCTGGTGGAGTCGCCGCTCGACATCGCGCCCCGCCTGGAGGCCCTCTGGAGCGGCCCCGCCCCAGAACCGGGCGCGTGGGATGAAGCGCAGGACGATCCGCACGAGGCCGCCGTCCCGGCGCCGGCCGGCGTGCGTGGGCGGGCCTGGATCTTCACGTCGGCCACGCTCGGCACGGACGACGCGCTGACCTGGTTCACCGAGCCCTGCGGCCTGCAGCAGGCGCGGGTGCTGCGCGTCGGCAGCCCTTTCGACTACGCCGCGCAGGCGGCGCTCTTCATTCCGCCGCAGTTGCCGGCCCCGGCGGATCCCCGGCACTCCGACCACCTGGCCGACTGGGCGGGCGATGCCATTGCGCGCCTGGGTGGCCGCACGCTGGTGCTGACGACCACGTTGCGGGCGCTGCGCACCATCGGGGCCCGGCTGCAGCAAAGGTTCGGCGCTGGCGGCCGGATCGAGGTGCTGGTGCAGGGCCAGGGCACGAAGCGCGAATTGATGGAGCGCTTTCGCAACGAAAGCCGCGAACCCGGCGCCTGGGAAGAGGACGAGGAGGCGCCCCCGGGCCACGGCCGGGTGCTGGTGGCGTCCGCTTCGTTTTGGGAGGGCTTCGATGTGCCGGGCAACGCCCTGCAGCTGGTCATCATCGACAAGCTGCCGTTTCCGCCGCCGGGCGACCCGCTGGTCGAGGCGCAGGGGCACAAGCTGGAGCGCGCGGGCCGCAGCGCCTTCCGGGACTTCGCGCTGCCCGAGGCGGCCATGGCCCTGCGCCAGGGCGCGGGCCGCCTCATCCGCAGCGAGAGCGACACGGGCGTGCTGGTGGTGGCCGATACGCGGCTGCTCACCATGGGTTACGGCAAGCGCCTGCTGCGTGCGCTGCCGCCGCTCAGGCGCCTGGAAACGCAGGCCGCGTTCGATCAGGCGCTGGACGAACTCACCAGAGCTTCCACCACGGGCCCGTCTTCGGCCTGAGGCTGTTCTGGCTCATCAGCTGGCTCTGGGGGTAGGAGGCCTGCATCACCCGCTGCGCATCGTCGCGCAGTTGGGTCATGCCCAGCGCGTCGTACGACTTGATGAGGATGAAGAGGGCCTCCTCGAGCGCCGGCACGTCCTTGTAGTCGGCCAGCGCGATCTGGGCGCGGCTGATGGCCGCCACGTAGGCACCGCGCTCGTAGTAGTAGCGCGCCACGTGCACCTCGTACTGCGCCAGCGAATTGACGATATAGGTCATGCGCTGGCGTGCATCCTGCGCGTAGCGGGATTCGGGAAAGCGGGTGACCAGGTCGCGGAACGACTCGAAGGAATCCTTGGCGGCCTTCTGGTCGCGCTCCGACAGATCCTGGCGGGAGATCCAGGAGAACAGGCCCAGGTTGTCGTTGAAGTTCACCAGGCCCTTCAGGTAGAGGGCATAGTCGTAGGCCGGACTGGCCGGGTGCAGCTTCAGGAAGCGGTCCAGCGTGGCGATGGCCTGGGCTTTCTCGCCGCCCTTGTACTGGGCATAGGCCTTGTCGAGCTGGGCCTGCTGCGCGAGCGGCGTGCCGGCGGCGCGGCCTTCCAGCTTCTCCAGCAGCGGAACGGCCTTGTCGTAGGCGCCGCCGTTGAGTTCGTCACGCGCTTCCGAATAGATCTTGTCGGTCGTCCAGCCGGCGGTCTTGTCTTCCGGCGTGCTGGAACAGCCCGCCAGCAGGCCGGCGGCCAGCAGGGCGGACAGAAGGGGGGCGGAAATACGCGACATGGTGGCGGCTTTCTGGCAGAGGATGCTCGTCGTCAGGGACTGGGGGCACGGTGCGGGCGGGGTGCGCCAGGCAAGCCATGGCGGCGCCCGGCACGGGGCCCGGAGACTGCGATTGTAGCGAGCCGCCATGAAGCGGCGCGGCCGCGCATTCGTCCCTCCAGCCGGGTTGCCGCCGGTGGCTTTCTACAATGCACGGATGTTTGTCCACCTGCGCCTGCACACCGAATTTTCCGTCGTTGACGGTACCAACCGCATCGACGAGGTCGCCAAGGCCGCCGCCAAGGATGGCCAGCCCGCGCTCGCCATCACCGACCTGAACAACCTGTTCGGCGCCATCAAGTTCTACAAGGAAACCCGCGGCAAAGGCGTGAAGCCGCTGCTGGGCGCCGAGATCCACGTGCCGTCCACCACGGGTGGCCCGTGTCGCATGGTGGTGTTGGTGCAGAACATGCAGGGATACCTGAACCTGTCCGAGCTGCTGGCGCGCGCGTGGACGCGCAACATCGTGAAGAACGTGCCGGTCTGCACCTGGGAATGGCTGCGCGAGTTGAACGCAGGCCTGATTCTGCTCGCGGGCGCCCAGGCCGGCCCGGTCGGCCAGGCGCTGGTGCGCGGCGACGATGCCGGCGCGGCCCGGGTGGCGCTGGAGCTGGCGGGCATGTTCCCGCACCGGTTCTATGTCGAGATCCAGCGGGCGGGCCGGGTGGACGACGAGGCGCACGTGGTGGCCGCCGTGCAACTGGCGGCCCGGCTCCAGCTGCCGGTGGTGGCGACGCACCCGGTGCAGTTCGCCACGGCCGACGACTACGAGGCCCATGAAGCGCGCATCTGCATCGCCGAAGGGGAGATCCTGGCCAACCAGCGCCGGGTGCGCAAATTCACGCGGGAGCAGTACTTCAAGTCGAGCGCGGAGATGGAAGCGCTTTTCGCGGACGTTCCCTCGGCCATCGCCAACACGCTGGAGATCGCCAAGCGCTGCAACCTGACGCTGGTGCTGGGCAAGCCGAGGCTGCCGGACTTTCCCACGCCCAACGGCATGCCCATCGACGAATACTTCCGGTATGCGTCCTTCCAGGGGCTGGAGGAGCGCCTGGTGCAACTCTTCCAGAACGAGGCCGAGCGCGACAAGCAGCGTCCGCGCTACGTGGAGCGGCTGGAGTTCGAGCTGGGCACCATCCTGAAGATGGGCTTTCCGGGCTACTTCCTCATCGTGGGCGACTTCATCCAGTGGGCCAAGCAGAACGGCTGCCCGGTGGGGCCGGGCCGGGGCTCGGGCGCGGGCTCCCTCGTGGCCTATGCGCTCAAGATCACCGACCTCGATCCACTGCAGTACAACCTGCTGTTCGAGCGCTTCCTGAACCCGGAGCGGGTATCGATGCCCGACTTCGACATCGACTTCTGCCAGTCCAACCGCGACCGGGTGATCGACTACGTGAAGGACAAGTACGGGAAGAACGCCGTGAGCCAGATCGCCACCTTCGGCACCCTGGCGGCCAAGGCCGCCATCCGCGACGTGGGACGGGTGATGGACATGAGCTACACCTTCTGCGACGGCATCTCCAAGCTGGTGCCCGGCAAGCCCGGCATGTCGTACACGCTGGCCTATCCGCCCGAGGTGAAGAAGGAGGGCGACAAGAACAACTACGCGCTGGAGCTGGAGCCCATGCTCTACGAGCGCGTGCGCAAGGAAGAGGACGTCAAGACCGTCATCGAGATGGCGCAGAAGCTCGAGGGCATGACCCGCAACATCGGCATGCACGCGGGGGGCGTGCTGATCGCGCCGGGCAAGCTCACCGACTTCTGCCCGCTCTATCAGCAGCCGGGCAGCGAATCGGCCGTGAGCCAGTACGACAAGGACGACGTGGAGGCGATCGGCCTCGTGAAGTTCGACTTCCTGGGCCTGGCCACGCTGACGATCCTGGAGATCGCCCGCGAATTCATCATGAAGCGCCACAAGGGCCAGGAGAACTTCGCGTTCGAGACCATTCCGCTCGACGACGCGCCCACCTACCGGCTCTTTTCCGAAGGCAAGACGGAGGCCGTGTTCCAGTTCGAATCGCGCGGCATGCAGGGCATGCTGAAGGAAGCGCGCCCGAGCCGGCTGGAGGACCTGATCGCCCTGAACGCGCTCTACCGCCCGGGGCCGATGGACCTGATCCCCACCTTCGTGAACCGCAAGCACGGCAAGGAGCCGGTGGAATACCCCCACCCGCTGGTCGAGCCCGTGCTGGCCGAGACCTACGGGATCATGGTCTATCAAGAGCAGGTGATGCAGACCGCCCAGGTGCTGGGCGGCTACAGCCTGGGCGGCGCCGATATGCTGCGCCGGGCCATGGGCAAGAAGAAGGCCGAGGAGATGGCCGAGCACCGCGAGATCTTCCGCAAGGGCGCGGCCGAGAAGGGCATCGACCAGAACAAGGCCGACGAGGTGTTCGACCTGATGGAAAAGTTCGCGGGCTACGGCTTCAACAAGTCGCACGCCGCCGCCTATTCCCTGCTGGCCTACCACACCGGCTGGCTCAAGGTGCACTACACGGCCGAATTCTTCTGCGCCAACATGACGGTGGAAATGGACGACACCGACAAGCTCAAGGTGCTGTACGAAGACGCGGTGAAGAACTTCGGCATGACCTTCGAGCCGCCGGACGTGAACCGGGGCATGTACCGGTTCGAGCCGGTGACGGACAAGGTCATCCGCTACGGGCTGGGCGCCATCAAGGGCACCGGCCAGCAGGCGATCGAGGCCATCATCGCGGCTCGGGAAGGGCGTGGCGAGGGGCCGCACGGCGGCACGGTGGGCCCCTTCAAGAGCCTGTTCGATTTCTGCGTGCGGGTCGACCGGGCCCGCATCAACAAGCGCACGGTGGACGCCCTCATCAAGGCGGGCGCGTTCGACGCGCTGCAGATGAACCGCGCGGCGCTTTCCGCCTCGCTCGACCGCGCCTTCGATTTCGCCTCGGCCACCCACGCGAACGTCAACCAGGGCGGACTTTTCGACATGATGGGCGACGACGCCCACGGCTCCAGCACGCAGGAGCCCGATCTGGTGGAGGTCACGCCCTGGGGCATCAAGGAGCGGCTGACGCAGGAGAAGACCGCCATCGGCTACTACCTGTCGGGGCACCTGTTCGACGAAGTGGCGCTGGAAGTGCGCCGGTTCGTCCGTACCCGACTCGATGAGATGGGCGACAGCCGGGAGCCGCAGATCCTGGCCGGCATCGTCAGCGATCTTCGCGTCATCAACGGCCAGCGCGGCAAGCTGGCGCTCTTCAAGCTGGACGACAAGACCGCCACCATCGAGGCCTCGGCCGACGAGGGCGTGCTCAACGCCCACCGCGACATACTCAAGGACGACGAGTTCGTCGTCATCAGCGGCCGGGTGCAGCTGGACCATTTCAGCGGGGGTCTGCGGGTCAAGGTGCAGCAGGCCTGGGACCTGGCCGGCGCGCGCGCCAAATACGGGCGTTACCTGCAGGTGGCGGTGGGCGACTCGGTGCCGGACGTGAACCGGCTGGTGCGGGAATTTCCCGCCAAGCGCGAGGAAACCGAGCACGGCGACATCCTGGTACACGGCTTGCGTGTGCGCATGGGCCTGTGCTGCAAGTCCGAGCAGGGCGCCGCCGTGGCGGAGATCCAGCTGGGCGAGGCGAGCCGGTTCTTCCCGTCCGAAGCGGCGTTGGCGGCGTGGAGCGCCCAGGCGGGCAGCGGCTCGGTCTCGGTCGTATACGACGCGGGCTGATCGCTTGAAAACGGGCGTTGTAACACCAGATGGATCAAGCTGCGCCGCAGGGCGCGGCTCGCTAGAATGAAATTCATGGCAACGAAACCACCTTCCAAGACACCGGCCCCTCCGACCCGAGCTCCCGCGCGGGACGACGGTGGATCGGTAGTGCTGGAGCGACGCACGCAGCGCACGCAGCCGCCCCAGATGTTCCAGGTGGTGATGCTCAACGACGACTACACGCCCATGGAGTTCGTGATCGTCGTTCTGCAGGAATTCTTCAGCAAGGACCGGGAGGCAGCGACCCAGATCATGCTGAAGATCCATCTGGACGGAAAAGGCGTATGCGGGGTGTATTCCCGTGACGTCGCCGCAACCAAGGTCGAACAGGTGTACGAGGCCGCGCACAAGGCGGGCCATCCACTGCAATGCGTCAGTGAGCCTGTTGAATAAGTGGCCTTTGGACCCGATCTACAGTTATCCCTTCCAAGCAAGCACAAAGGAGTTCACATGATTGCCCAGGAACTGGAAGTCAGCTTGCACATGGCCTTTGTCGAGGCCCGCCAGCAGCGCCACGAATTCATCACCGTGGAACACCTGCTGTTGGCTCTTCTGGACAACCCCAGCGCAGCCGAAGTGCTGCGTGCCTGCTCGGCCAACATCGACGACCTGCGCGCGTCGCTGGCCAACTTCATCAAGGACAACACCCCCCAGGTCGCCGGCGCCGACGAGGTGGACACGCAGCCCACGCTGGGTTTCCAGCGGGTGATCCAGCGCGCCATCATGCACGTGCAGTCCACGGGCAACGGCAAGAAGGAAGTCACCGGCGCCAACGTGCTGGTGGCCATCTTCGGCGAGAAGGATTCGCACGCGGTCTACTACCTGCACCAGCAGGGCGTGACGCGCCTCGACGTCGTGAACTTCATCGCTCACGGCATCAAGAAGGGCGAGCCGCCGGAGCCCGCCAAGTCCGACAGCCCAGCCGACGGCGAAGAGGGTGGCAATGCAGGCGAGCGCAACGAAAAGGCGTCGCCGCTGGAGCAGTACACCCAGAATCTGAACGTCGCCGCCAAGGAAGGCAAGATCGATCCGCTGATTGGCCGCCACTACGAGGTGGAACGCACGATCCAGATCCTCTGCCGCCGCCGCAAGAACAACCCGCTGCTGGTGGGTGAAGCCGGCGTTGGCAAGACGGCCATCGCCGAGGGCTTGGCCTGGCGCATCACGCAGGGCGACGTGCCCGAGATCCTGGGCGAGGCCATCGTGTACTCGCTCGACATGGGCGCGCTGCTGGCCGGCACCAAGTACCGCGGTGACTTCGAGCAGCGGCTGAAAGGCGTGCTCAAGTCGCTTAAGGACAAGCCGAACGCCATCCTGTTCATCGACGAGATCCACACGCTGATCGGTGCCGGTGCGGCCTCGGGCGGCACGCTGGATGCTTCCAACCTGCTGAAGCCGGCGCTCTCCAGCGGCCAGCTCAAGTGCATCGGCGCGACCACGTTCACCGAGTACCGCGGCATCTTCGAAAAAGACGCGGCCCTGTCGCGGCGCTTCCAGAAGGTCGACGTGGTCGAGCCGACCGTGGCCGAGACGGTGGACATCCTCAAGGGCCTCAAGAGCCGCTTCGAGGAACACCACAGCGTGAAGTACGCCGCCGCCGCGCTGCAGGCCGCGGCCGAGCTGTCGGCCAAGTACATCAACGACCGGCACCTGCCCGACAAGGCCATCGACGTGATCGACGAGGCCGGCGCCGCCCAGCGCATCCAGGTCGCCAGCAAGCGCAAGAAGACCATCGGCAAGGCCGAGATCGAGGAAATCGTGGCCAAGATCGCGCGCATTCCGCCCGCGAACGTGTCCAACGACGACCGCAGCAAGCTGCAGACCATCGAGCGCGACCTCAAGAGCGTGGTGTTCGGGCAGGACAAGGCGCTGGAAGTGCTGGCCTCCGCCGTCAAGATGGCGCGCTCCGGCCTGGGCAAGGGCGACAAGCCGATCGGCTCGTTCCTCTTCAGCGGCCCCACCGGCGTCGGCAAGACCGAGGCGGCGAAGCAGCTCGCCTACATCATGGGCATCGAGCTGATCCGTTTCGACATGTCCGAATACATGGAACGCCATGCGGTGTCGCGCCTGATCGGTGCGCCCCCGGGCTACGTCGGATTCGACCAGGGCGGCCTGCTGACCGAGGCGATCACGAAGAAGCCGCACGCCGTGCTGCTGCTCGACGAGATCGAGAAGGCGCATCCGGACATCTTCAACGTGCTGCTGCAGGTGATGGACCACGGCACCCTCACGGACAACAACGGGCGCAAGGCCGACTTCCGCAACGTCATCATCATCATGACGACGAACGCGGGTGCCGAGACCATGAACAAGGCGACCATCGGCTTCACCAACCCGCGTGTGGCGGGCGACGAGATGGCCGACATCAAGCGCCTGTTCACCCCCGAGTTCCGCAACCGCCTGGACGCCATCGTCAACTTCAAGGCGCTCGACGAGCAGGTCATCCTGCGCGTGGTGGACAAGTTCCTGCTGCAGCTGGAAACGCAGCTTTCCGAGAAGAAGGTGGAGGTCACCTTCACCGACAAGCTGCGCAAGCACCTGGCGAAGAAGGGCTTCGATCCGCTGATGGGCGCTCGCCCGATGCAGCGCCTGATCCAGGACATGATCCGCCGGGCGCTGGCCGACGAACTGCTGTTCGGGCGCCTCACCGACGGCGGTCGCCTGACGGTGGACGTGGAGCTTGCCACGGACGAGAAGGGCGTGGAGACGGCGGACGTCAAGCTGGACATCCAGGCCTTGCCGAAGAAGGACCGTTCGGCCCGTTCGGAGCCCGCGGAGCCGGAAGAGGCGACCGCGGACTGAACGGCGGCCCCCGCCTGCGCTGCTGCCTCGCGCAGCAGCCGCAAGAAACCGCAGCCTCGGCTGCGGTTTTTTTTCGGGTCGCCTCCTCCCCGTCAGCGGCCCGCCGACAGCCGCTGCAGCAGGTCGGGCGTGGGGTACCCGTCGGCCTCCAGTCCCTGGCTGCGCTGGAACTGCCGCAAGCCCGCGCGGGTCGCGGGGCCGAAGACACCGTCCGCCGCGCCCGCGGAAAAGCCTTTGCGGTTGAGCCCGTTCTGCAACTCCAGCACCTGGCTGCGGGTCAGTGGTGGCAGGTCGCGCGGCCAAGGCGCCACCACGCCCGCGCCGCCTTCGATCTGGCGTGCCAGCAGGCCCACGCCCAGGGCGTAGTTCACCGAGTTGTTGTAGCGCAGGATGGCGCGGAAGTTGGGGCCGACCAGGAAGGCCGGGCCCCGCGCACCGGCAGGCTCGATGACCGATGCCGCCTCGAAGGGCGGCAAAGGCTGGCCGTCGATGGCCGCCACTCCCATGGCAGCCCACTGGGCGGCCGGCTGCCGAACCGACAGTTCCGCCTGGCCATGGTCGAAGCCGGCCGGCAGCCGCACCTCGACGCCCCACGGCTCGCCGCGGCGCCAGCCGCCGGCGCTGGCCAGGTAGTTGGCGGTGGAGGCGGTCACGTCGGGAATGCTGCCCCAGATGTCGCGCCGACCGTCGCCGTCGGCATCGACCGCATGGGCGAGGAATACGGAGGGCAAAAACTGCGTGTGCCCCATGGCGCCGGCCCACGAGCCGACCATGCGGTCCGCGGCGATGTCACCCTGGTCCACGATGCGCAGGGCCGCGAGCAGTTCGCCACGCGCCCAGTCTCGCCGCCGGCCTTCGAAGGCGAGCGTGGCGAGCGCGTCCACGGCGCGGAAGCTGCCGAAGTTGCCCCCGTAGTTGCTTTCCATGCCCCAGATCGCGGTGACGACGGAAGTCGGCACGCCGTAGCGCGCCTCGGCCGCGCCGAGCGGCGCGCCGTACTCTGTGCGCTTGGCGCGGCCGGCGGCCACGCGCTGCGCCGACACGGCGCTGTCGAGATAGGCCCACGGCGTGCGGCTGAATTCGGGCTGGGCGCGGTCGAGCTCGATCACGCGCGGCAGCAACTGGGCGCCGCTCAGCACCTGCTCCACGGTGGCGGCACGCACGCCTGCCGCCTGCGCGTCCCGCCCGAAGGCCGCGAGCCAGGCCGCGAAGCTCGCCTGCTCGGCTGCCGCCGAGGGATAGGCCTGCGGGTCGACCGCTGGCGCGGGCGAACTGGCGGCAGCCGCAGGCGGCTGGGCGGCGGCGGATGCAGCCGGGGGCGTGACGGCCGCCTGCGTCTCGGCGGCAGGCGCGGCGGGGCGCGGCGTGGAGGCGCAGCCGCCCATGGCGAGGGCCAGGCCGGCCAGGGTCAACGCGAGGGGCGAAGGCAGGCGCTGCGCGGCGGGCATCTGCGAGGGGAAATCACGGGTTGATGTGGAATGCATGCGCCATTGTCGTTGGCCCCGGCATACTTGCGGCTTTGCGTTCTCTGCGTCAGCGACCCCAATGCACACCTTCTATTGGCACGACTACGAAACCTTCGGTGCCAACACGCGGCGCGACCGGCCGGCCCAGTTCGCCGGCATCCGCACCGATGCCGAGCTCAACGAGATCGGCGAGCCGATGATGATCTACTGCCGGCCTGCGCCCGATTACCTGCCCGACCCCGAGTCGTGCCTGATCACCGGCATCACGCCGCAGGTCTGCCTGGAACGGGGACTGCCCGAGCGCGAATTCGCGGCGCGCATCGAGGCCGAACTGGCGCGCCCCGGCACCATCGGCGTGGGCTACAACACCATCCGCTTCGACGACGAGATCACGCGCTTCATGTTCTGGCGCAACCTGATCGACCCGTATGCGCGCGAGTGGCAGAACCAGTGCGGCCGCTGGGACCTGCTGGACGTCGTGCGCATGACCTACGCGCTGCGCCCGGAGGGCATCGAATGGCCGCGCAAGGAAGACGGCTCGCCCAGCTTCAAGCTGGAGCATCTGTCACGCGCCAACGGGCTGGCGCACGAGGCCGCGCACGATGCGCTCTCCGACGTGCGCGCCACCATTGCCCTGGCGCGCCTGATCCGGCAGCGACAGCCCAAGCTGTTCGACTTCGCCCTCGGCCTGCACAAGAAGGACCGCGTGGCGGCCGAGCTGCGCCTGCCCACCACCACCGACACGGCCAGGCCTTTCCTGCACGTGTCGGGCATGTTCCCGGCCGAGCGCGGCTGCCTGGGCGTGATGTGGCCGCTGGCGAGCCACCCCACCAACCGCAACGAACTCATCGCCTGGGACCTGTCCCACGACCCGGCCGAACTGGCGCTGCTCGATGCCGACACGATCCGCCAGCGCATGTTCACCCGCAGCGAAGAGCTGCCCGAAGGCGTCTCGCGGCTGCCGATCAAGACCGTGCACCTGAACAAGTCGCCCATGGTGGTGGGCAATGTCAACACCCTCACGCGGCAGGCCGCCGAACGCTGGGGCATCGATCTGGAGCGGGCGGCCACCCATGCCGAGCGGGCGCGGGCGCTGCCTGACCTCACGGCCATCTGGGCGCAGGTGTTCGCGCGCCCGCAGGAAGGCGCCGCCATGCCCGACGTGGACCAGGATCTCTACGGTGGCTTCGTCGGCAACGAGGACCGCCGGCGGCTCGATCGGTTGCGCGCCCTGCCGCCGGAACAACTCGCCAGCGCCCGCCCCGGCTTCGACGATGAGAGGCTGCAGGAGCTCGTCTGGCGCTACCGCGTGCGCAATTTCCCCCACACGATGGACGACGAAGACCTGGAGCGCTGGGAGGCCCACCGCGTCGCCTGCCTGATGGAAGGCCAGGGCGGGGCGCTCACGTTCGACGACCTGTTCGCGCGGCTCGACGAACTGGGCGGCGAAGCGGACGAGCGCGGGGAAGAAATCCTCGGCGCGCTCTACGACTACGCCGAAGGCATCGCCCCGGCGATGTAGGCTGCCGCGGCCGTGTCCATGCCTTCCGCTCCTTTCATGACGCCCGTGCCGCCGCAAGCCGTGCCCACTGCGCCGGCAGGGGCGGACGCGCAGGCGCTGGCCGCCTTCCTGCGCACCCACCCGCGCCTCTTCGTGCTGACCGGCGCGGGCTGCAGCACCGCTTCGGGCATTCCGGACTACCGGGACGCTGACGGACAGTGGAAGCGCCCGCAGCCCGTCACCTTCCAGGCCTTCATGGGCGAGGAGGCGACGCGCAAGCGGTACTGGGCGCGCAGCATGATCGGCTGGCGGGTGATGGGCCACGCCCAGCCGGGCGCCGCCCACCGGGCGCTGGCCCGCCTGGAGGCGATGGGGCGGGTCGAACTGCTGCTCACCCAGAACGTCGATGGCCTGCACGGCGCCGCCGGCAGCATGCGCACCATCGACCTGCACGGCCGTATCGACACCGTGCGCTGCATGCATTGCGAAGCGCGCATGCCCCGTGCCGAGCTGCAGCAGCGGCTGCTGCAGGCCAACCCCGACTGGGCCGCGCTCTATGCGCAGGCAGCGCCCGACGGCGATGCCGATCTCGACGGCCTCGATTTCGCGGGCTTCGCCGTGCGGGCCTGCCCGGTCTGCGGGCAGGGGCCGCTCAAGCCCGACGTGGTGTTCTTCGGCGAAGCCGTGCCGGCCGACCGGGTGGCCGCTGCGCGCGCGGCCCTGCAGCGCGCCAGCGCCATGCTGGTGGCCGGCTCGTCGCTGATGGTCTATTCGGGCTTTCGCTTCGTGCAGGCAGCCGCCGACGCCGGGCTGCCCATCGCCGCCGTCAACCAGGGCCGCACCCGGGCGGACGCGCTCTTCACGCTGAAGGTGTCGGCCGACGTGGGCGGCACGCTGGCCGCGGCGGTGGCTCTGCTGGACTGACCCGGGCCCTCGGGCCGGCCCGGGTGGGCTTGTGTCCGCATCAGTGCTATGGTGCGTGGAGGCATGGAACCCCGGGGCGCGCCGCCGCACTGGGCTACCGATGCCGGCAAGGCAGAGGAGACGTCATGCACCAGCCCCACCGCCACGGCGACGCCACGCCGCTCACGCATCCCGCCGACTGGCTGGAGACGGCCGGAGACGGCGCACTGCGCATCCAGCATGCCCACGAACGTTCCGCCGCCTTCGGGCTGCGGCGCGACGACGGTGCCGACCTGGCCCCGCTGCGGGCCGATGCGCTGGGGTGGACGCTGGCGCGCAACGAGGCGCTCTGCATGCATGCGCGGCCGGTGATGGAAACGCTGTCTGCCCAGATCGCCGGCACGGAGAGCATGGTGCTGCTCACCGATGCGACCGGCGTGGTGCTGCACGCCCTGGGCGACGACGAGATCCTGGGCCGCGCCAGCCGCGTCGCGCTGCGCCCCGGCGCCACTTGGTCCGAACGCAGCAAGGGCACCAACGCCATCGGCACCGCACTGGCGCTGGGCGAGGCCACGCAGGTCCATGGCAGCGAGCATTTCCTGCATGCCAACCATTTCCTGACCTGCTCCTGCGCGCCCATCCACGATCCGCAGGGCCACGTCATCGGCGCGCTGGACGTCAGCGGCGACCACCGGGGCCGCAGCCCGCACACCATGGCGTTGGTGCGCATGTCGGCGCAGATGGTGGAGAACCACCTCTTCGGCAAGGTGTACGAGGACGCGGTGCTGCTGCGCTTCCATGCGCGGGAGGAATTTCTCGGCACTCTGGTGGAAGGTCTGGCCGCCTTCACACCCGACGGCCGCTTTCTCGCCGCCAACCGCAGCGGCCAGTTCCAGCTGGGACTGTCCCGCGCCGCCCTGCAGGCGCACACCTTCCCGTCGCTCTTCGGCATGCCGATGAGCAGCTTGCTGCAGCACGCCCGCGCCACATTGCCGGGCCGGCTGTCGCTCTGCCTGCATGGCGGGGTGGCAGTGGCGGCGCAGGTGGAATACCGTGCCCGCCCGCCGGCGTTGGTGCCTGCGGCGCCCCAAGAGCCCCGGCGGAGCGCTGGCCCGGGCGACACCCCCGCCCGTAGCGCGACCCCGCGCCCCGGGCCCGGCCGACCGGCCGCCGCAGGGCGCCTCTCCAGCCTGCGTTACCTGGATACGGGCGACGCCCAGCTCAGGCAGGTGATCGACCGCGTCACACGCCTGCTGGGGCGGGACGTGCCCACCATGATCCTGGGCGAAACCGGCACCGGCAAGGAGCTGCTCGCCCAGGCGATCCACCACGACGGCCCGCGTGCCCCGAGTCCCTTCGTCGCGGTGAATTGCGCGTCGATCCCGGAAAGCCTGATGGAGGCCGAGCTGTTCGGCTATGAAGAGGGCGCCTTCACCGGGGCGCGGCGCAAGGGCAGCCCAGGCAAGATCGTGCAGGCGCACGGCGGCACGCTGTTCCTGGATGAGATCGGCGACATGCCCCTGGCCCTGCAGGCCCGCCTGCTGCGCGTGCTGCAGGAGCGCACGGTGGTGCCGCTCGGCTCCGCGCGCGAGGTGCCGGTGGACGTGCACGTGCTCTGCGCCACCCACCGCAACCTGCGCCAGATGATGGCTCGCGGGCTGTTCCGCGACGATCTGTACTACCGGCTCAACGGTCTGGTGGTGCGCCTGCCGGCCCTGCGCGAACGCTCGGATCTGCCGGTGATCGTGCAACGGCTGCTGCAGTCGCAGGACCGGCAAGACGGCGCCCCGGCCGGCGCGCCAGCAGGGCGGCACCTGGTGCGCGCCGCGCCGCTGCGGCTGTCGGCGCGCGCCATGCAGTATCTGATGTCCCACCGATGGCCGGGCAACCTGCGGCAGTTGGCCAACGCCCTGCGGACCGCCGCGCTGATGGCGGGCGATGCGACCGAGATCGACCTCGATCACCTGCCGGAAGACCTGTTCGACGACGGCCCGGGCGCGGCGGCCCCCGGATCGGCGCCAGGTTCTGCCGCCGATGCTCCGGCCATGGGCGCGCCCGCCGGCTTCGCGCCCGCATCGCCAGCCGCCGTGCCGTCCTGGGACGACACCGTGGACTCCGCGCTGCGCCATGCGCTCGCCGTGCATGGCGGCAATGTGTCAGCCGTGGCCCGGGCGCTGGGCGTGTCGCGCAACACCGTCTACCGCCGGCTCCGGGCGATGGACGCGCGGCCGGTGCGTCACTGACGCGGGTCGCGGCCGCTGCCAGGATGCGCCTGCTGGCGCCAGGTGCGGAACGCCAGGGCGGCGATGGGCATGGCCCAGAGGAAGGAAAGCACCCAGACCACCCACCGTGACTCCGGCGCGGCCGATCCCAGGTAGGCCGCCGCGATGCAGTTGCCCGCGCCGGCCACCGGCGCCAGCGCGACCAGCCAGATCGCGGCCACGGCGTTGCGCCGCAGCCACCAACAGGCAAGAGGCAGGATGCACAGCACCGCAGGGCTGAGCAGCAGCCAGCCGATGACGGCACCTGCCTCCTGGTCCAGGTAAGGCAGTCCGCTGCCCGCGACGCGAAGAAGTGCCGTCCAGCCCACGAGCGCAACTGCCAGGCCCACCAGGCCGATGAGATGACGCATGCTCCAAATCCCTGCAAAGGGCCAAGGATGCCACGGGCGGCCCCGGCGACATTGCCCGTGCTCAGACAGGCCCACGCCGGGGCGGCCCCAGGGCCTCGATGGCCGCCCACTCCGCATCGCCATACAGCCGCGATCGGGTCAGGAAGCGCAGGCCCGTGGGGCGCTCCAGCGAGAACATGCCGCCATTGCCGGGCACCGCGTCGATGATGAGGTGCGTGTGTTCCCAGTACGCGAATTGCGATTCGCTCATGTGAAAGGGCGTGCCGGCGATCTCGCCGAGCAGCACGTCGGAGTCGCCCAGCAGAAACTCCCCCAGCGCGAAGCACATGGGCGCGCTGCCGTCGCAGCAGCCGCCCGACTGGTGGAACATCAGCGGGCCATGCTGGGCGCGAAGCTGCTCGATGAGCGCCTCTGCAGCCGGCGTGGCAGACACGCGGGCGGCGGGAGCGGTGCGGGCGTCGGGCGGGATCGTCATGCGTGATCTCCTGTCATGGGGGCGGTGGCAGCGGGCGCGGGGGGGCACCCGGCGCCCGATGCGCCCGCCGGTCAGAAAAAGCCCAGCTTGTTCGGGCTGTAGCTCACCAGGAGGTTCTTGGTCTGCTGGTAGTGGTCGAGCATCATCTTGTGGTTCTCGCGGCCGATGCCGGACTGCTTGTAGCCGCCGAAGGCCGCGTGGGCAGGGTAGGCGTGGTAGCAGTTGGTCCACACCCGGCCGGCCTGGATGCCGCGGCCCATGCGGAAGGCGCGCGCGCCGTCTCGGCTCCACACCCCGGCGCCCAGGCCGTAGAGCGTGTCGTTGGCGATCTCCAGCGCTTCCTCTTCGGTCTTGAAGGTGGTGACCGACACCACCGGGCCGAAGATCTCCTCCTGGAAGATGCGCATCTTGTTGTGGCCCTTGAACACGGTGGGCTTGACGTAATAGCCGCCGGCCAGGTCGCCGCCGAGCAGGTTGCGCTCCCCGCCGATGAGGCACTCGGCGCCTTCCTGCCTGCCCAGGTCCAGGTACGAGAGGATCTTCTCCAGCTGTTCCTGGGACGCCTGCGCGCCGATCATGGTGGCCTTGTCGAGCGGATGGCCCTGCGTGATGGCGGCCACGCGCTTCAGGGCGCGTTCCATGAAGCGGTCGTAGATCGATTCCTGGATCAGCACGCGGCTGGGGCAGGTGCAGACCTCGCCCTGGTTCAGCGCGAACATGGCGAAGCCTTCCAGCGCCTTGTCGAAGAAGGCGTCGTCGGCGGCCAGCACGTCCTCGAAGAAGATGTTCGGGCTCTTGCCGCCCAGCTCCAGCGTGACCGGGATGATGTTCTGGCTGGCATACTGCATGATGAGCCGGCCGGTGGTGGTCTCGCCGGTGAAGGCGATCTTCGCGATGCGGTTGCTGGAGGCGAGCGGCTTGCCGGCCTCCAGGCCGAAGCCGTTGACCACGTTGACCACGCCCGGGGGCAGCAGGTCGCCGATGAGTTCCAGCAGCACGAGGATGGAAGCCGGCGTCTGCTCGGCCGGTTTCAGCACCACGCAGTTGCCGGCGGCGAGAGCCGGGGCCAGCTTCCAGACGGCCATCAGGATGGGGAAGTTCCAGGGAATGATCTGGCCCACGACGCCCAGCGGCTCGTGGAAGTGGTAGGCCACGGTGTCGTGGTCGATCTCGCTGATGCCGCCTTCCTGCGCCCGCACGGCGCCGGCGAAGTACCGGAAGTGGTCGATGGCCAGCGGAATGTCGGCCGCCATGGTCTCGCGCAGCGGCTTGCCGTTGTCGATGGTCTCGGCCACGGCGATGGTGAGCAGGTTGGCCTCCATGCGGTCGGCGATCTTGAGCAGGATGTTGGCGCGGTCGGTCGTGGAGGTCTTGCCCCAGGCCGCCTTGGCCTTGTGCGCGGCATCGAGCGCGGCGTTCACGTCCTTGTCGTTGGAACGCGGCACCGAGGTGAACACCTGGCCGTCGATGGGCGAACTGTTCTCGAAGTATTGGCCGTCCACCGGCGGAACCCACTGGCCGCCGATGTAGTTGCCATACTGCTTCTTGTAGGGGTTGGCGATGCCGAGGTGGGCGATTTCTGCCATGTGCATGGTGCTTGTCTCCTGGTTGGAATGGGGGCGTGCGTCAACGGCCTCGAGCGCGTTGGCGAGGGGAAAAGGGCAATTCGCATGCCAACGGCCTGTTTGCGGCGCTGCCGCGAGGGGGCAGGGGGTGAGAGGCACCTTCCCACCCTGCGCGGCCGCGCCGCGAGGCGGACTGCCTGTGGCGGTATGGCACACATGGGTGCGCCAGGTGTTCCGTTTCTGCACAGCCGTGGCACACCCTCTCCAATCGCTATCAAAAATATAGCTGGGTGGCCAGGTGGAATGGGCGATCAGGTCGCTTTCGGTGTGGTTTTCACTGCCTTGGCTCAACCCACCGGGTTCTGCGGGCGCGACCTGCCGGCTGCCGCCTAGAATCGGCGGCTGCACTCCGGCGCCCGTCGCCGGGGAGAGAACGGCCCTCCGCCCATCGGCGGCGGCCGCACTGAAGGCGCCTTGCCCTGGCCGCGAGGCGCCTCCATCCCCCTCCAATCACCAATACGCAGGAGGCGCCACCATGGGTGCGCAATGGAAAGCAAAGGGCAAGGCGCAGGTCGCCGACGCCAAGGGCAAGCTGTTCGGCAAGCTGGTCAAGGAAATCATCGTGGCCGCCCGTGGCGGCGCCGACCCGGCGGGCAACTCGCGCCTGCGGCTGGCGGTGGAACAGGCCCGCAAGGCCTCCATGCCCAAGGACACGCTGGAGCGCGCCATCAAGAAGGGCTCCGGCGTGGGCGCCGACGCGGTGGACTACCAGCGCGTGATCTATGAAGGCTTCGGTCCGCACCAGGTGCCCGTCATGGTGGAGTGCCTCACCGACAACGTGAACCGCACCGCGCCCGAGATGCGCGTGCTGTTCCGCAAGGGGCAGCTCGGTACGTCAGGCTCCGTGTCTTGGGACTTCAACCACGTCGGCCTGATCGAGGCCGAGCCCACGCCGGGCCATGCCGGCGCCGACGCGGAAGTGGCCGCCATCGAAGCCGGCGCGCAGGACTTCGAGCCCGGCGAGCAAGAGGGCGCGACCCTTTTCGTTACCGACCCGGCGGACCTCGACGTGGTGAGCCGTGCGCTCCCCGCCCAGGGCTTCACCGTGCTGTCGGCCAAGCTGGGCTACCAGCCCAAGAACCCGGTGGACCCGGCCAACCTGAGCGCCGAAGCGCTGGAAGAGGTCGAGACCTTCCTCGCCGCCATCGACGCGCACGACGACGTGCAGGAGATGTTCGTCGGCCTGAAGGGTTGAGAATGTGTGAAAGAACCCGCCATGCCCGCTCGCACCGCCCGCTCGGGCGCGCCGGATTCATTCACACCTTCTGAGGCGAGCCCGGCGGCGCGTGCCGGGTGCCCGCGCCACGGTGCGTCGTACCAGGCACCGTGCAATCAAAAATGATAGCTGCCCGCGCAGGAGCCACCGGCGCGGGTGGCTTTTTTCATGCCCGAAGCGGCCACAGCCGGGCCCGGATGGGCATCAGCCGCCGGACGCGCCGAGAAATCCCACCTGCTGCGGCCTCCCGGGCAGCGTGAGCTGCGCCACCGGCGCCGGACTGCTGGCCACCTGCCGGCCGCGGCGCCACACCGCCAGGCGGGTGGCGCGCAGCCGAATCGCCTCGGCCGGGTTGCGGGCATGCAGCAGCACCAGGTCCGCGTGGCAGCTGGGGGCGATGCCGTAGCCCTCCAGGCCCAGCAGTCGGGCCGGGTTCACGGTCACCGCGTCGAAGCACTGGCGCATGGCGGACTGGCTCGTCATCTGCGCCACGTGCAGGCCCATGTGGGCCGACTCCAGCAGGTCGGCGCTGCCGCCGCCATACCACGGGTCCATCACGCAGTCGTGGCCGAAGGCGACGGTCAGGCCGGCGGCCATCAGCTCGGGCACCCGCGTCATGCCGCGGCGCTTGGGGTAGGTGTCGTGCCGGCCCTGCAGCGTGATGTTGATGAGCGGGTTGGCCACCACGCCCAGTCGGGCCTCGGCCATCAGCGGGATCAGCTTGCTGACGTAGTAGTTGTCCATGCTGTGCATCGACGTGAGGTGCGAGCCGGTCACGCGGCCCTGCAGGCCCAGGCGCACGGTTTCGGCGGCCAGCGTCTCTACATGGCGCGAGAGCGGGTCGTCGGTCTCGTCGCAGTGCATGTCCACGCGCAGGCCGCGCTCGGCGGCCAGCTCGCACAGCAGCCGCACGCTCTCGCCCCCCGCGGCCATGGTGCGCTCGAAGTGCGGAATGCCGCCCACCACCTCCACGCCCAGGTCCAGCGCGCGGGTGAGGCTGTCCAGCGCGCCGGGGCGGCGCAGCACGCCGTCCTGCGGGAAGGCGACGAGCTGCAGGTCGAGGTAGGGCGCCACGCGGGCCTTCACGTCCAGAAGGGCGCGCACCGTGAGCAGGCTCGGGTCGCTGGTGTCCACGTGGCTGCGAATGGCCAGCAGGCCGCGCGCGACGGCCCAGTCGCAATAGGCCAGCGCCCGCTCCACGATGGCCTCGTGCGTGAGCGTGGGCTTCAACTCGCCCCAGAGCGCGATGCCTTCCAGCAGCGTGCCGCTTTCGTTCACCCGTGGCTGGCCGTAGCTCAGGGCCGAGTCGAGATGGAAATGCGCATCGACGAAGGGCGGCGACAGCAGCATGCCGCCGGCATCCACCGTCTGGTGCGCCGGGGCGCGCAGGCCCTGCGTGACTTCGGCGATGCGCCCGGCCTGCACGGCGACGGACATGTGCTGGCGGCCATCGGGCAGGGTGGCGTCGTGGATGAGCAGATCGAGCATGGTCGGTGGGTGGTGTGCGGGGAAAGGACGTGAAGCCAGGGACGGCAGGCGGCGAGCATATTGTGGGCCAGCGGCTTCGCGGTGCCGCCCCTCAGGAACAGCCAGGGCTCAGGCGCCTGGCTGCGTGGCCGCAAGCCACCGGCCCCGCGAAAGCCGATAGAGCCGGTGGCGGCGCAGGACATGGCCCTCGGGCACCGCGGGGTGGTCGAAGGCTTCCGATGGCGATTCGCGCATGCCCAGGCGTTCCATCACCGCTTGCGACCGCAGGTTGCGCTGCGCGGTGAAGGCAACGATCTCTTGCAGGCCCAGCGCCTCGAACCCCACGCGCAGCGCGAGCCGGGCGCCTTCGGTGGCCAGGCCCCGGCCCCAGAACGGGCGGGCCAGGCGCCAGCCGATCTCCACGCAGGGCGCGAACGGCAAGGGCGCGGCGGGCCGGTTCAGGCCGATGAAGCCCATGAAGCTCCCGGTGCCGTGGCCAGTGCCCTCCAGCGATTCGGCCGCCCAGAAGCCCCAGCCTTGCTGCTCGATGAGGGTCTCCATGCGGTCGGCCAGGGCGTCGCTGTGAGCGCGGTCGGGCAACGGCAGCAGGTGCTCCATGACAGCCGGGTCGGCGGCGAGCGCGGCGAAGGGCTCGCGGTCCGCAGGCATCCACTGGCGCAGGCGCAGCCGGGGCGAGCGCAGCAGGGCCGGGTCGACGGCCGTGATGGGGTGGGGCGCTGGTGCGGGTGCGGGTGCGGGTGCGCTCGCAGGTTCGGGCAGGGGACCGGTCATCCGCCCATGCTAAAGCCCCGCGGGCCTTACCGCTCTCCCTTGCGATAAGGCTTCATCAGTGCCTGGGGATAGGCGGCCTTGCGGGCCACCAGCACCAGCGCCAGGATGGACAGCAGATACGGCAGCATCAGGTAGACCTGGTAGGGCAGCCAGGCGTCGCCCGCCTGCTGAAGGCGCAGCTGCAGGGCATCGAAAAACGCGAACAGCAGCGCGCCCAGCAGCGCCTTGCCGGGCCGCCACGAGGCGAACACCACCAGGGCCACGCAGATCCAGCCCCGGCCGTTGACCATGTTGAAGAAGAACGCATTGAACGCCGACAGCGTGAGAAAGCTGCCGGCCACGCCCATCAGCGCCGAGCCCGCCACGATGGCGCCCGTGCGCGTGGCCGCCACCGAAATGCCCTGGCCCTCGGCCGCCTGCGGGTTTTCGCCCACCATGCGCACCGCCAGGCCCAGCGGCGTGCGGTAGAGCGCCCAGGCCAGCAACGGCGCGAGCAGAAGGGCCAGCAGCGTGAGCGGTGTCTGCGCCGACAGGATGGGCACGCCCAGCCAGTCCATGGACGCGAACGGCGTGATGGTGGGCGGCGTGTTCACCTTCGGAAAGCCCACGCGGTAGCCGTAGTAGCTGAGCGCCGTGGCAAGCAGCGTGATGCCCAGGCCCGAGACATGTTGGGACAAGGCCAGTCCCACGGTGAGCCAGGCATGCAGCAGGCCGAAAACGGCGCCCGTGAGCGCCGCCACCGCCACCCCCGTCCACAGGCCGTGCCCCGCGTACACGGTGAGCCAGCCGGCGAAGGCCCCCGCCACCATGATGCCTTCGATGCCTAGATTCAAAACGCCCGCGCGCTCGCACAGCAGCACGCCCAGTGTGCCCAGGATGAGCGGCGTGGCCACCCGCAGCGTGGCGATCCAGAAGGCCGGGTTGGACAGGATGTCGAGCAGCTCGGTCATGCCGATGCTCCTGTTTTAATAGCTTCATGTGCCGACGGAATGGGCGCCGGCGGCTGAAATGGCACGTATCGCATGGGGGCCTCGTTCATTTCCAGCGCACGCGGTACTGGGCCAGCAGGCCGGCCACCAGCACGGCGATCAGCGAGGCCGCCACGATGACGTCGGCGATATACGTGGGCACGCCGATGGCGCGGCTCATGCTGTCCGCCCCCACCAGCACGCCGGCCACGAAGATGCCCGCCGCCACCACGCCCAGCGGATGCAGCCCGGCGAGCATCGCGATCACGATGCCGCTGTAGCCGTAGCCCGGCGACATGTCGAGCGTCACATAGCCCGTGCGGCCCGCCACCTCGATCGCGCCGGCCAGGCCCGCGAGGCCGCCCGAGAGCAGCGCCACCAGCACGACCGTGCGCGTGACCGGCACCCCGGCGAACGCGGCGGCGCGCGGATTGGCGCCCGCGGCGCGGATGTCGAAGCCCGGCACGGTGCGCGCCAGCAGCGCCCACAGCAGCACGGCCAGCCCGACGGCGATCAGCAGGCCGGTGTGCAGGCGCGAGCCGGTCACCAGCCGGGAGAGTTCCAGTTCGCCCTGCAGCGCCACGCTCTGCGGCCAGCCCAGCGCCGTCGGGTCCTTCATCGGACCGTCGAGCAGCGCGGAGACCAGCAGCAGCATCACGAAGTTCAGCAGCAGCGTGGTGACCACCTCGTCCACCCCCAGCCGCGCCTTCATGAGCGCCGGGCCCAGCAGCAAGGCGGCGCCGGCCAGGGCGGCGGCCATCATCATCAGCGGGAACAGCACCCAGGGCGACCATTCCAGCCCCGTGCCTCCGTGCAGGCCGCCCACGGCCACGGCGACGATGGCGCCGGCATAGAGCTGCCCTTCGGCACCGATGTTGAAGAGCCTCGCGCGGAAGGCCACGGCAGCGGCGAGGCCGGTGAGGATCAGCGGCGTGGCGCGGGTGAGTGTTTCGGTCAGCGCGAACACCGAGCCGAACGCGCCTTGGGCCAGCAGGGCATACGTCTGCGCGACCGGCGCGCCGGCCCACAGCACCAGCAGGGCGGAGATGAGCAGCGTGAAGGCAACCGCGCCCACCGGGGCCGCCACATAGGCGGCGGCAGAGGTGCGGTGGCGTTTTTCGAGTCTCATGCGGTGCCTCCCGCCATGGCGAGGCCGATGGCCTCGCGTGTCCATTCCTCTGCCGGGCGGGCTTCGCCCAGGTGCCCGGCATGCATCACCGCCACGCGGTCGCCCATCTGCAGCACCTCGTCCAGGTCGTCGGAAATCAGTAGCACGGCGGCGCCCGCGTCGCGGGCGGCGATCAGGCGCTCCTGCACGAAGGTGACGGCGCCGATGTCCAGGCCCCAGGTGGGCTGGTGGGCCACGATGAGGAGCGGAGCGCCCGCGTTCTTCGCCGCCGCGTCTTGCGCGCCGGGGTGCAGCAGGGCGCGCCCCAGGATGAGTTTCTGCATGTTGCCGCCCGACAGCGCCCGTGCCGGCGCGTCGGGGCCGCCGCCGCGCACGTCGAAGGTCTCTGCCACGTGGCGCGCGTACTGGCGGGCGCTGCGGCGCCTGACCCAGCCGGCCGTGAACCAGGGGTGCGAGAACCAGCGGCTGCCCAGCCGCTCCGACACGGCGTTCTCCCAGACCGGCAGGTCGCCCACCACGCCCACCGCATGGCGATCCTCCGGAATGCGGGCCACGCCGCGTTCCACCAGGTGCTTGACCCGCCGGGCCACGGCTGGTGGCAGGGCGCGGCCCTGCAGCGTGACCGAGCCACGCGCGGGCAGGCGTACGCCGCACAGCACTTCGGCCAGCGCCACCTGCCCGTTGCCGGACACGCCCGCGATGGCCGTGATCTCGCCGGCGCGCAAGTCGAGCCGCACGCCCTGCAGGGCGTCGCGCCCGCCCGTGGTGTGCACGTCCTGCAGCGTGCAGACGGGCTCGCCAACGCGTTGTGAGGGCCGGCGGGCAGCGCGTTCCACGGCCCGGCCCACCATCCACTGCGCCAGCTGCGCCTGCGTGGCGCCGGCGGCCGGCGCCTCGGCCACCAGCCGCCCCTGGCGCAGCACGGCCACGCGGTGCGACACGCGCAGCACCTCGCCCAGCTTGTGGCTGATGAAGATGATCGACAGGCCCTGCGCCACCATTTGCGCCAGCGTGGCGAAGAGCGCCTCGCTCTCTTGCGGCGTGAGCACGGCGGTGGGTTCGTCCAGGATCAGGATGCGCGCTCCCCGGTACAGCGCCTTCAGAATCTCCACCCGCTGGCGCTCGCCCACCGAGAGATCGCCCACCCGCGCATCGGGCGCCACCGGCAGGCCGAAGCGCTGCGAGACTTCCAGCAGCCGCGTGCGTGCGGCGGCCCGGCGCGAGAAGGGCTGCCAGAGCGGCTCGCTGCCCAGCAGCACGTTGTCCAGCACGCTCAGGTTGTCGGCCAGCGTGAAATGCTGGTGCACCATGCCGATGCCCGCCGCCAGCGCAGCACGCGGCTGCCCCGGCGGCAGGGCGCGGCCGAACACCTCGATGCTGCCCGCATCCGCCACGTAGTGGCCGAAAAGGATGGACATGAGCGTGGACTTGCCCGCGCCGTTCTCGCCCAGCAGTGCCAGCACCTCGCCGCGCGCGAGCGTGAGCGAGATACCGTCGTTGGCGACGAGGCTGCCGAAACGCTTGGTGATGCCGGCCAGGCGCAGCACGGTCTCGTTGGTCGGGTCCACGCCTGTGGGAGAGGGAGGTGATGTCACTGCAGGGTCGCCGTTTCAAAGCGGGTGCATGAGGGGCTGCGCATGCGTGGAGCATGCCCGCCACCGCGCCCGCAGGATGCGATGGCACCGGCCGGGCCGGCTGCGCGACGCGAGGCGGCGGCCCGGTCCGCCGCACCCCATGGAGGGATGGGGTGCGATGGGCGGGCCGCCCGAGGGCTTACTTCGCGGTCGACTTGGGCTGGCTGTCGTCCACCTTCACGGTGAACTTGCCGGCCAGGATGTCGGCCTCACGCGCCTTGACCTTGGCCACGATCTCGGCCGGCACCTTCTTCTCGAAAGTGCCCAGGGCGCTGAGCGACGAGCCCTTGTGCTTCATCATCGAATACGGGCCGTAGTCTTCGGCGGTGAACTTGCCCGACTTGACCAGCCCGATGGCGCGGTCCACGCTGGGCTCCATGTGCCAGAGCGCCGAGGCGACCACGGTGTCGGGGTACTGCGGCTGCGTGTCGATCACGTTGCCGATGGCGAGCTTGCCCTTTTCCTTGGCCGCGTCGCTCACGCCGAAGCGCTCGGCATAGAGCACGTCCGCGCCCTTGTCGATCATGGCGAAGGTGGCTTCCTTGGCCTTGGGCGGGTCGAACCAGCTGTTGATGAAGGTGACGGTGAACTCCACCTTCGGATTCACTTCCTTCGCGCCGGCCATGAACGCCTGCATCAGGCGGTTGACCTCGGGGATGGGGAAGCCGCCGACCATGCCGATCTTGTTCGTCTTGGTCATGCCGCCCGCGATCATGCCGGTGAGGTAGGCGGGCTCCTGGATGTAGTTGTCGAACACGCTGAAATTGGGCGCCTGGGGCTTGCCGGAGGAGCCCATCACGAAGGCCGTCTTGGGAAAGTCCTTGGCGACCTTGCGGGCGGCGGATTCGACGCCGAACACCTCGCCGAAGATCAGCTGGTTGCCGCCGTTGGCGTACTCGCGCATCACGCGCTCGTAGTCGGCGTTGGCCACGTTCTCGCTGCTCTTGTACTCGATCTCGCCACGTGCCTCGGCCGCCTTCAGGGCCTTGTGGATGCGGCTCACCCACTGCTGCTCATAGGGCACGGTGTAGATGCCCGCGACCTTGATCTTGCTCTGGGCCTGCGCCGCCATGGGCGCGAGGCCCAGGGTGGCGGAGATGGCCAAAGACGTGCAAAGCAGGCGACCGGTGAAGAGGCGGCGATTGAACATGGCGGGTTCCATAAGGTGCGGGAATCAAAATGGTAGGTCGATAGCTTTCCACGGGCAAGATGCGTGCCATCGAAAGCGGGGCGCTAAGCAGGCTGGCCCGCGCTTGCACGCCCTTATTTGGTGCCGAAGATCCGGTCGCCCGCGTCGCCCAGGCCCGGCAGGATGTAGCCGTGGTCGTTCAGTTCGCGGTCGATGGCGGCGGTGTAGATCGGCACGTCGGGGTGGGCCTTCTGCAGCGTGGCCACGCCTTCGGGCGCCGCCAGCAGGCAGACGAACTTGATCGAGCGCGGGTTCAGCTTCTTGAGCCGGTCCACGGCGGCGGCGGCGGAATTGCCGGTCGCCAGCATCGGGTCCACCACGATGATGTCGCGCTCTTCCATCTCGGAGGGCATCTTGAAGTAGTACTCGACGGGCTGCAGCGTTTGCGGGTCGCGGTAGAGGCCGATATGGCCGATGCGCGCGCCCGGAATCACGTTGAGCATGCCGTCGAGAAAGCCGTTGCCGGCACGCAGGATGGATACCAGCACCTGCTTCTTGCCGTCGATGACCTTGCCGGTCATCGTCTCCAGCGGCGTCTCGACCTCGATGTCCTGCAGCGGCATGTCGCGGGTGATCTCGTACGCCATCAACGTGCTCAATTCGCCGAGCAGCCGGCGAAAGCTGTTGGTGCTGGCGTCCTTGCGGCGCATCAGGGTCAGCTTGTGCTGCACGAGGGGATGGGTAATGACGTGGACGTTGGTCATGGCAGGAAGAGGAGGGAGTGGGTGAACGAAAGGCGGGGGCGGCAGCGCGCCCGGTTGGGGCGATTTTCCCACGCGGCCAGGCTGCCCGCCGGGGCGTGGCCGCCCCATCAACCGGCCAGAAAGCCCGCGTAGCGCTCCATGTCCACGTTGCCGCCGCTGACCACGATGCCCACCCGCTTGCCGCGCAGGTCGATGCCGCCATGCAGCGCGCCCGCGAGCGCCAGGGCGCCGGTGGGCTCCACGACGATCTTCATGCGCTCGGCATAGAAGCGCATCGCCTGCACCAATTGTTCGTCGGTGGCGGTGACGATGTCGGCCACGTGGCGCTGGATGAGCGGGAAGGTGATCTCGCCGGCCGCCTGGGTCTGCGCGCCGTCGGCGATGGTGCGGGGCGTGTCGATGCGCACGATGCGGCCGGCGCGCAGCGACTGCTGTACGTCGTTGCCAGCCGCGGGCTCCACGCCGATCACCTGGCAGCGCGGCGCCAGCGTGGCTGCGGCCAGCAGGCAGCCCGAGAGCAGGCCGCCGCCGCCCAGGCAGACGAAGAGATAGTCGAGGTCGGGCACGTCCTGCAGCAGCTCGAGCGCCACTGTGCCCTGGCCGGCGATGACCTGCGGGTGGTCGAAGGGTGGCACCAGGGTCATGCCGCGCTCGGCGGCCAGGCGCCGGCTGATGGCCTCGCGGTCTTCGGTGAAGCGGTCGTAGGTGACCACCTGGGCGCCGTATTCCCGCGTGGCGGCGATCTTGGCGGCTGGCGCGTCCTGCGGCATGACGATGACCGCGGGCATGCCCAGCAGGCGGGCCGACAGCGCGATCGCCTGCGCGTGGTTGCCGGATGAGAAGGCCAGCACGCCGGCCTCGCGCTGGGCGTCGTCGAACTGGCTGAGCGTGTTGTAAGCACCCCGGAACTTGAATGCGCCCATGCGCTGGAAGTTCTCGCACTTGAAGTGGAAATGGGCGCTCGAGCGGCCATCGGCCGTGCCGGACTGCAGCACCGGCGTGCGGTGGGCAACGCCCTTCAGGCGCTGCGCAGCGGCGGCGACGTCGTCGTAAGTGGGCAAGGCCGT
>Ga0308171_1001390_pt1 | contig 32944 bp, 31 predicted proteins | sample PhyGR1_FD_202135 | JGI IMG/M metagenome (GOLD analysis project Ga0308171, IMG submission 202135) | Phyllosphere microbial communities from UC Gill Tract Community Farm, Albany, California, United States - DLSLSG.R1 | ecosystem: Host-associated > Plants > Phyllosphere > Unclassified | place: USA...
CGCCGCCAGGCTTGATGCCTGCTGCGGTGAGGACAGCATTGCGGGCCTGAGCTTCGGGAAGAAGTTCGGCGAGCAGTTCTGAAAAATCCATGCGCCCCCTGCGAACCAATGTCTCGATTGCCAACGAGATCGGTGAATGCGGTTCAGTTCGACGGAAATAACGCGCAACCAGAAGAAGAGTTTCAAACGCCTCATCGCGAGAATCGATGCCCTCTGGGTTGAGAGAAGGCGAGGGGCGTGTTGCGACGGGGGTGGATGCATCATCGTTGATTGCCGGGGGCTCCGTCCCATGGATCTGGGTTTGATCTGCATCGCGGCCACCAAGAGCACGGATAGCGGCTGCCGCCTCGATCAGTACATTGCGGATATTAGAGCTTGGCGGCGCGTACTGACCACAACGCTCCGTCAAAAGCCCCATCAACCGGTCGAAGACCGAAAGGCAGCCATTCACCTCCGCGAGATGGGCCGTCATCGCGGCGCTCCCTGCTTCCGTGGCGGCCCGATAAAGCTCTTCTTTAAGCGCCGTTTCATTTGGTCGCTGAGCAAGCTGAAAGTCCCACAGGCTGTTTTCGCCAAACTTTTTTCCCGGAACAAGGGACGTGAGCCGCAACGGTTGAACGAGTGAGCCCTCGCTCCCGATACCGTTTAATCCGGCAAAGGGAGCAAACTTGTCTTCCTCGCTATCGTCGTCGATCGAATAAATATTTTCCCAATGGTTGTGAAAAATATGCTCGCATATCTCGTAAACCCGACGCAAACCAGCGAAGCCCTCGAGCCTCAGCTTTGCTTCCATCAGCCACGCCAATATTTCAACATCACGGCTTTCGGAATATATAATCTGCAATCCAAGATTGTTGACGTTCTCCCAGTTGCTGGAAACTTTCATAGCCTCCTGGGGAGATAAACTGCGTTCTTCTGCCCGAGCTTGGTTTCTTTCATCCTTGATCTTATAATATAGTTCGCGAGTTCTCGCATTGATGCGAATATTTTCTCCGCAATCCCCTGAAAGTTCTACAGTATATATGCCAGATATCGCGTCCAAATCCAGTTTTTCCTCTATTAAATGTAATAGTTTTATGAAGCCTACTTCCGTAGCGTGAGGATATTCACCAATCAGACCTATGACAGACTTCTGGAAAATGTGTCCAAATTGCGGCATTCGCATTTTAAGCTGCGAAATAAAAAAACAACTTCTGGCTAGACAAGCCGGTTTCATCATCTTAATTGTACTACGCAACGTTGTGGATTGACCAAGGGCAGGAGGCTCTTCGCATGTCGCATATCGATCTCAATCGCCTCATTGGAGCGCTTGAGCCTGAACTGCGCGTAGCCTTAGAAGCTGCTGCCTCGGTCGCAGTGCGAATGGGTCACCGTTACGTCGATGTTCCTCACTGGCTGAAATCGGTTGTAGAATCTGAGAAGTTTGTTGGTGTCCTCGACGAGTTGAGCATTCCGCGTCAGCGTTTTCTCGCAGAGATCGATCGTAGTCTTGAGGACGCCGTTTTCGGCAGTGGAGAGGATCTCTCGCTGTCGCAGAACGTGCTCGCAGCTGGTCGAGAAGCTTGGCTGCTAGCGTCGCTTGAGGCTGGCCGTAAACACGTCGTGCTGGCCGATCTTCTTTTGGCGCTCGACGAGGAGGAATCGCTTAGAACCCTCGTTCGGTCCACTTTGCCATCTTTAAAAAGCATGGATCGCAACGCTCTTCAGAGACTGCGGAGCGTTGAGGATGACGCTCACACAGGCAAGGCAGAGCTGTTTGAGGGCGGTAAGGTGCGCTCTGCCGAGCAGAACGAGTTCTTACGTCTCTATACCCAGGACATGACCGCTGACGCACGAGTTGGCCGGATTGATCCGGTAATCGGGCGAGATGATGAGCTGCGCCAGATTGTGGATATCCTCACGCGGCGCAGGCAGAACAATCCCATCCTTGTTGGCGAGGCGGGCGTTGGAAAGACGGCTGTGGCGGAAGCCCTCGCACTTGAGATCGTTTCCGGCAATGTCCCCGAAAAGCTGAAGAACGTCAGGCTGCTGACGCTTGATCTTTCGCTCCTTCAGGCAGGGGCGGGCGTCAAAGGCGAATTTGAGCGTCGGCTCCACGGCGTAATCGACGCGGTCAAGAAATCGGTTGAGCCAATCATCTTATTCATCGACGAAGCGCATGGGCTCATTGGCGCCGGCGGTGCTGCAGGACAAGGCGATGCAGCCAATATTCTCAAGCCCGCGCTTGCGCGTGGAGAGGTGAGAACGATTGCCGCTACTACGTGGAGCGAATTCAAGAAGTATTTCGAGAAAGACGCTGCCTTGACCCGGCGTTTCCAACCCGTGCATGTTCGCGAGCCGGATGAAGCGACAGCCATCCGCATGTTGAGAGGTGTGGCGGACACCTTCGTCAAACATCATGACGTGATTGTTCGAGACGATGCGATCGTTGCGGCGGTGCAGCTCTCAGCGCGGTATCTGCCTGCGCGTCAACTTCCCGACAAGGCGGTCAGCCTGCTGGATACGGCTGCAGCGGCGGTGTCTCTCGCCCGGCAAACCTTGCCGGAAAAGCTGCGCGCCCTAACAAGCGAGCGGAGCCTTCTCATGATTGAGCTGGATTGGTTGAAGCGTGAACCAACCAGTCATGAATTGGCTGCGCGTATGGTAGCGATAGAGGAGACGATCGATTCTCTTGGGCGGCAAATCGACGAATTGCAGGCGCGCTATGATCTTGAGATGCGGGAACTCCTTGCATCGGAAGAAACAGATGAGAAGCTGACCCAGTCGAACGTTGCGCCTCTACGGCTTGCCGCTTCGAAGTCCGAGGCCGATAAACTTGTCCCCACCGTGGTCGACCGTGAGGTCATAGCATCGGTGGTATCGCGCTGGACCGGCATCCCACTTGGCAAGTTGCTTGCAGACCAGATCGAAAGTGCGCGAACACTCGATGATCGGATCAAGCAGCGGGTGATCGGGCAAGACGCGGCAATCAATCGAATTGCCGACGCTATGCGTGCTGCGCGCGCAGGATTATCCGATCCACGACGTCCCCCTGCGGTTTTCTTCCTGGTCGGCATGTCCGGTACCGGCAAGACGGAGACAGCTTTGTCACTGGCCGATCTCCTCTACGGCGGCAGCAACCACCTCACGACCATCAACATGTCTGAGTTCAAAGAAGAGCACAAAGTCTCGCTGCTCCTCGGCTCGCCTCCTGGCTATGTGGGATATGGTGAGGGAGGTGTGCTGACAGAGGCCGTGAGACGTCGTCCTTTTGGCGTTCTTCTGCTCGACGAAATCGACAAGGCGCATCCGGGTGTTCAGGATATCTTCTACCAGGTCTTCGACAAAGGTGTTCTTCGAGACGGCGAAGGCCGCGATGTAGATTTCAAGAACACCACCATCGTTTTGACCGCCAACACCGGATCGGAATTGTTGTCGGCACTTGCGGCGGATCCTGAGACGATGCCCGAAGGCGAGGCGCTGGAAGCGCTGTTGATGCCGGAACTGATGAAGCAGTTCAAGCCTGCCTTCCTTGGTCGCACGATCATTCTGCCGTTCATGCCCTTGGGGGCCGAACAGCTCTCAAGGATTGTCGACATTCAGATCGAAAAAATCCGCGATCGGGTCAGGGCGACCTACGGCGCGGAGTTGTCGCTCTCCGATGCGGCGCGGGCGGCATTGGTCAACAAAGCGGGCTCCAGCGACATCGGAGCACGCGCAATCGAGATCATGATGGGCAAGGATCTCCTGCCACCCCTTTCCAGCTTCTTCCTTGAGAGGGTTGTTGCCGGTGACAAGGTAGGCATGGTCACTGTCGATTTTGACGGTACGCGGTTCGGCGTTCATGCCGAAGCGGCTGAGAAAACGGGCGATTTCGCTTCGGCAGATGCTGCCGGGGTGGATGAAGTTGTCGCATCCAAAGGGGCAACCCGGCGTGTGCGGCGTCAAGTTGAAAGGTAACAGGGCCTCGGAGCAAGAGGTCGTTTCAAACAGGAGCTTACAGCATGCCAATTTATCTGCAGTTGGACGGTATTCAGGGTGATGCGACTCATCAGGAACATCGCAAGTGGATGGACATCGAAGCCATCCACTGGAATGTGACGCGAAACATGAACACCGCTGCGGGCTCTGCAGCAAACCGAGAAGCATCCGAGCCGACCATTTCGGAAGTCATTCTCACGAAGGTCAGCGACTCCTCCTCCACCAAGCTGTTTCAAGAAGCATGCGCTGGCCGCCAGGGTAAAACTGCTACCATTCATTTGGTAACGACTGGGGATCCCGGCAATACCTATATTCAGTATCTCCTTACCAATACGCTGATCGCCAGCTATTCGGTCGATTCCAGCGGTGACCGTCCCGTCGAGACGATCAAGCTGAACTTCACGAAGATCGAGGTGAAGTATACGCCTGCAGACGAAAACAACTCGCCGCAGTCTCCAATGATCGCATCTTACGATCTGGCAACGACCAAGGCCGCCTGAGGAAACTGATCCGGTGCCCTTTCACAGGGCGCCGGATCACCCCATCCGGGCCCTGCGGGCCAATAGCGTTGAAGCGCTGATGGAGCCGCGTAAATCGGTTGTACCGTCCACAAGGGAGGCGTCTTGAATGCCCAATTTTTCCGTTTCTACAGATAATTTTATCGTCCGGCCGGTTCGGCAAGATGAGGTCGTAGCCCCTCAAAAAATGGGTAGGGGGCCAGATCTCTCCTATATGAGCCTCCCAGACGGCCCTAGACAATTCAATCAGCGAGCCGCAGTTGGCGGGGCTGCTGCTGCTGTCTTCAGCCAGGCTGCAGCTGCTCTGAACGAGGGTGCGATTTCCGTGTGGTTGCGGAAGTGGATACGGGCCAATGAAGCAAAGATCAGCCAGGCTCTCCTTCAGCACGGGCACAGCGCATTCGCACTTCAAGTAAACTATGCTGTTGCAAACTCTTTCGGCAATCAGATGTTCTTGTCGAGGGATATATATCTTCTTGGCACCGCGCCCACGACAAAGGAGATTGGTACCGTTCTCACCTCGGACGTGATGTTTGGGCCCAAAGCGGATGCCATTCCAAACTACGCGACGAAATTCAAATACGCTTATCTCGTAGGGGAACGTCGTTGACGGACGCTACCGCAGTGTTTGAGCAAATTGTGTGAGCTCGTTCGATGGCGAACAGGCAGTTCCAAGTATTGGAAGCAGGGTTGAGCCGCTTTGCTTCACAACAGGTCATAGTGAAAGCCACAGTCCATGCGTGTCGCTTCTCATTTGATTGATCGCGGAGAGAGACCATGACCGACCAGCCCTCATCGTCTGAATTTATCCAGGCGAGCCGCGTTCTGAAGGTCAAGTCCCCGCTGGGTGAAGACCAGCTTCTCCCCGAACGCATGGTGATCCAGGAAGGCGTATCGCAACTCTTCGAGATCAACCTCAGCGTCCGCGCCAAGAAGGAGGCAGTCAAGCCCGAGGAACTGATCGGTCGTCTGGTCGATGTCTCTGTGGAGGTGCAACAGGGCGATGGCGAAGAAGGAAGCGGAGTGCGCCGGCCATTCAACGGTCTGGTGACGGAGCTGCATGAAGGCCCGCCCATCACCCGCGGCCTGCGCTCCTACGCCATGACCATCCGCCCGCAAATGTGGTTGCTCTCGCGCCGCTCCGACTGCCGCATATGGATGGACAAGACGGTGGTTGAGATTGCCGAAACGCTGTTTTCCGAACATGGCATTCCGGCTCCCGACACATCCGGCATCATCACACCGCCACCACCGCAGCACTACAGCGTTCAATGGAACGAAACGGACCTCGATTACCTCCTGCGCCGTTTCGAGGAGGATGGACTGTTCTACTGGTTCAGCCATGAAGATGGCTCTCACAAGCTGCATGTGGCCGATAGCGTCAATGGTTGGCTTGGACCATCTCCCTCCGCTCAAGGTGAAGGCAGGGTAAGGCTGGCGCAGGGCTCGTCGGATCGCAACCACATCAATGACTGGGCGCGCCGCTTCTCCTATGTGCCGGGCCAGCGGGCAGGTGCTGACTGGAACTTCGAGACACCCTCTATGGTGCCAGGCACCATGACGCCATCTTTGGTGCAGATGCCAGACGCGACCAAGCGCGAGCTTTATGAATATCCCTCCCGCATCAAGACCGTGGCAGAAGCCGAACGCGCTCAGAAACTTCGAACGCAGGCAATCGAAGCCGACCACGACCGCGTCTTCGGTGCATCCACCTCCCGCATCCTCGAAGCCGGACGGCGCTTTACGCCTTACGAGGTAGCTCATCCCGAGCATGAGTATGAAGAGCATGTGATCATCAAGGCGACCCACACCATCATCGATCGCTCCTATGAGACAAACGGGAACGAGCCCGAATACCGCAACAGCTTCGAAGCCATCCCGTCGCGCGTGCCGCTGACGCCGCACCGGACGACCAAGCGCCCACGGATCGAGGGCACACAGGTGGCGATCGTTGCAGGCCCGGAGGGAGAGGAAATCCACCCGGATCAATACGGCCGCATCAAGCTATGGTTCCCATGGGACCGCAAGGCGAAGAAGGATGGCACCGACACCTGCTGGGTGCGAGTAGCGCAGAATTGGGCGGGCGCCACCTGGGGCGGCCATATCATCCCCCGCATCGGTATGGAGGTGATGGTTGCCTTCGTCGATGGCGACCCTGATCGACCGCTGGTGACCGGCGTTGTGCCGAATGCGCGTCAGACGGTGCCGTATGAGTTGCCGGCCAATAAGACGAAGAGCGTGTTCCGAACCAACACGCATAAAGGACAGGGTTTTAATGAGTTAAGCTTCGAGGATGATGCTGGTCGTGAGGAGATGTATCTTCATGCGCAAAAAGACATGACGCTGAAAGTGAGGAACCACAAAACGGAGCGTGTTGACAATAATAACGTCATTTCCGTGGGCGGCGCTTCGCTCCGTGAAGTCCAAAGATCGGACATTCACAATGTCGGGCAGAATATGAGCGTTAATGTTGGAACCGGTCCTGCCGGCGACATCATACGTGGACTTATGACCAGGCACGCATCTGGAATTCGGGGGGCCGGCTATTTTCTTGAAGCCATGTTTTCGACGATGACGGGAAGTGGGAACTATATGGTGAACGCCGGTGCAGCCATGATGTTTAATTCGGTCGCCGGATCGTTTCATACGACCGGTGGATCGAGCGTGATCACGACAGGTTCGGATCTCGTCCAAAATGTTGGAGGTAGCGTGCGCGTATCGGCAGGACAAAACTTCGATGAGATTATCCAAGGCACAAAAATGGTCGAAGCTTTCGAAGCCATTCACCTTCGCTGCGGAAAGTCCGAAATCCACATGGCAGGAGACGGAACTATAAGAATAAAAGGTGTGAGACTTTTCGTCGAAGAAGATGAGAACATCAAGATGACTTCAGCAAAAATAGAGCTGAATTAGCATGCTTCGCGCTTCATTTAGAGTAATAATATTAGCGGGTGCATTGACCCCTTTCTTCGGGATGCACGTGGCGGCGGCGAACATTGAGGTAATAAAACCAGTGAAAACTCATATTACGATAATCGTCGATGATCCTGTTCTTCGAACCGGAGGAACGGTTCTCGTGGTGCCGAAGAAGGTCTCCCCGGACGTCTGGCATAAACTTCGCAATCGACCGGAGAAATCTATGCTTCAGGATAATCCGAAGGCTCGGGAAATCAGGGACGAGGATAAATTGCTGGAGGTAAGGGTCTCCAGCAAGGTTTCCGTTGTCGAGTTCGACTATCCAGCTGACGGGACTTACGGGTTCAATCTAGTTTCCGGCGATAACGCCAGGCAGTCTGCCCTGCGCACAAAACGCGTTTTGGTGGGCAGCGGATATTACACTGACAAAAAGACAGGAACACGAGTGGACTGGGACGAAGTTTCAACCATCCACATCTTTGGGCCTGACGTGGATGAGAGTTTTAGCCGATCGGTCAGAATCTCGTCTAACGAAATAATGAATAGTGGCGCCGACAAAATCGCGGGTGAGGGATTTGTAGTTCATCGGCTCAGCGATGAGCAAATAGACCGGGCAGTGATCAAAGAGCCGAAATAGGAGCAACTATGTCGATTCTGACGCTATACACGCGCTCGTTTCACCCAAGAGAAAATTTCCGTACCGGTGGTTTATTTTTCCATGGCGACAATAGAGGTTTTAGCGGCTCGCCATCAGCTACGGCGCGAATATTCCATATCATCAAGATCAATTTGAAAGCTGCCAGATTTGAAGCGGTGATCTGTGATTCTGATCCGAGTTCTAACCCTCTTCTGACGAAAGAGACCGGGCTTGATTTCCGCAATGACTACTCCCAGCCCGAAAAGAAACCCCGGCACGGGGAAGATCCCAAAAACATAACGCCCTACCGGGAGGACGGAAATCAGAACGTTAATCTCCGTGTTCAATATGCCGGCAAGAATTTTGCTTTTCCATTTGCAGATGGTTCTGAGGAGCTTGAAAAATGGGGCGTGCCGAAGGACACGCCACATCACGTACTTGGTGGCGAAGTCTCAGACGGGAGCAATTACACCGGCCCGAGTAGTTTTCTTCCCTTCGAGTTGCGAAGCCCGGTAACGTTCAAAGACGGCATCGATGTTCGCAGCCCGGTAGCCCGTACAGAGGAACGGTGGAGCGGCGCTGTCCCGGATTTGGATGTGGTAAACAATGTCTCCATTCGAATAAACCGCGATACGAAAAAAGCGGATATCACATGTGTTATTACAGGTGATGGATTTCCGAATTGCGAAAGCTTTCTGTTGGACGGCGCTAATCAGCTCGTCTTTCTGGCCAGCCACGTAAGGACCGGTACTCCGATAACGCAGCTTCCTGGAAACAGACAAATCCCGATGAACAACACTTCGTTTGTCTCTGACTGGGAGCCTGGCGATATTGCGGGCCAACGTGTGAGCGTTACCTTATGTCTTGATTTCACCGGCGCCGGTGCCTCCTCCGAAATAACGAAAGGAGCCATGAGCCGGGAAGCCTGGAACAATGCGCACGTTAAACGTAACCCACATGGCGCTTACAGCCAACGCGTGAGAGACCATGTCCCCTTGCCGCAAAGTGCATGGGTCGATGACGCCATCAACAATAATCCTGAGATCGTTGACGGTGTTCGCCGCGCTCGCAGCGAAGTGATCGATGCAGTTGATCGCGTCCGGCAATGGTGGGGATCAGAGGAGTAAAGCTATGCCACCAGCCCATCGCCGTTCTGACATAGGCTCAGGCCATTCTTGCCATTTCCCGCCGACACATGCGACGGGCGGTAGCCCGAATATATTCGTCAACAACAAGCCGTTGATGCGGGTAGGTGATGCGTATGTTCCCCATGGATGCCCGGTGTGCCCGGAACCATCACATGGTCGGAAGCTCGCTGCTGGCTCGTCAACAGTTTTCATCAATGGCAAGCCCGCTGGCCGCGTGGGGGATGCGATCGATTGTGGCGGGCAGGCGCAAACGGGCTCCTCCAATGTTTTTATCGGTGATGGTTCCGGCTCGAGTAAAATCGGAGACGCTGGCGGCACCGATTGCCAAAAAGATATGGCAACGAGATCGATGCCGATGGTGCGGGGATAGTTCAATGCTCCGTGACCCCAGTGACGAGAGGCGACAGGAAACGGCATCTGAAGCTTTGCTAAAAGCAGTTTGCGAACTCGCGGCCAATGCGCAAAAGCGTGTTTACGCCGTCATGGATGGCTCGCGATACGACGATCTGCCAAAGCTGCTGAAGGGGGCGAACGTTGCCCACCGACCGCTTTACCGTTACGCGGGCGGTGATTACGACGTAGTCCTCGGCGGGCCTTGGCTGATCGACCCTTATCAATCGGCAACGCCCACTTTTACCGCCACGTCACCGTCAACGGATGAGGACGATCTATCCGAGGAGGTCCTAGCGGCGCGCTCTGCTGCTCTTTCCGCCGAGATGGTGTCATCGCTACAGGCGGGTGACCCCACCGGCGATGGAATGCTGCCAGCGCCGGACGCGAACGTAGAAAGGGTCGAGGAGCGTCTTCAGAACATAATAGTGATAGGCGAAAGCAAGCCGGGCTTGGTTTTCTGGTCCGGGGAAGGCAATTTTTGAGGCCGAACAGCTTTACCGACATTTGCGTGGCCTCAACAGGATACTCGTTCCCAAAAGACCGAGTGGCGAGAAAGTTTCAAACGAGATGCTGGAAGGCGTCACGGAAAAATCCCATGTCGCCGCATTAGACCACCCATCCCCGGAAGACGTTGTGCCCGGCGGGTATGAACCGCTCATCTTTCGCCATGCCGATGCGAGCGTCATGATGCAGGTTATTCCTGCGCTGGATGAGACCCAGCTCGATAATCTTTTTGGCCCTACCACCCAGCTACTATTCGCACCCGGTGGTGAATGGGGTGGCGGCGTGAAAAGGGCGAGGAGGGCGTCGTCGTTAGATCGGCCGCGCCGCGGGCCGCTTATCCTGTCGAATGACATGATAGCGTCAATCTCCGAGGTCCGGAATAGGGTGTCGCGCCGGAGGATATCAGATTATCTCCAACGTCATGCTGCAGATCACCTGAAAGATATGAATGAAAGTGAGCGGGACATCTGGATAAGGTCTCAAATTCGTGAGGCAAGGTCGCTTGGCGTGCGTTCCGAGGCGGATCTGGGACGCTGGTGTTATCTTCAGGCGATAACGGGTGGTCGGCTGACGCATCAACCGGGCGTGACTGACTACATGATGAGCAAGGGAGAAGGCACTTCGGATGAGAAAGTGCGGTTGTTGCTGAAGTCTGTCAGGGCTGCTGCACATCGCGGGGTGAGCGCATGACGACGCTTTTTGCTGGCGCGCCCCTTTTGGCGGGAGGGCCACCCGGCTGGGTGGCCTATGGTGTTCTTGCGGCAGTAACGATCATTGGTGGCGCTTATATCGCCAGCCAGCAGATGTCGAAGGCGGACGACGATGCGGACAATACGCTGCAGAACAATGATGCGTCTGACTGCACCGGCGACTGCGCTGAGGCGAAGGAAAAAAAAGAGAAGAAAAAGATCGGGGAGATGGACGCGGATTCCACCCAGAAGCCCGGCGATAAGGACTTTAACAGAGACGGACCGGGCACGGTTGACGATGCGAACAAGGATTTTGACGACCTTGTTGGAGACAATGCGATCGATAAAGGAAATGGTATTAGGATAGGCAGGCTGTCTGACGGCCGGACCGTAACGGTGCGACCTGAAAGTAAAAGCAATGGGCCAACACTTGATATTATCAAGCCGAACGGACGGCCTTTCCGAAAGTACAGATATCCTGGCAGCCCATCGACATGAGGCCAAAGATGAAATCCGATCGATATGGAATAGACAAGGAATTCTGCCGTAGGAACGGTTGCAGGATTTTTTTTGGTGTAGACTGGCTGGATGACACCGAATTTGAAGCCTTCGAGGCATTTTTCGGCTCGCGTCAATTGTTCGTCTCAAGCGGGGATAAACCGCTCGAGGGTTCATCCTCCTCCTCGTTTTCCGAGGCGGTTAAACTGGAAAGTGAGCTTGTCGATGAAGACAAGTACATTCTGTCGCCGAACGACGCGCTCATTTATGTGAGCGATGACCGAGATGTTTTCCTCGTCGCCGCATCAAGCAAGCGTCTTGCAGAGTTAATTGGCCAAATTTCGGCCCGCGGCGGGAGAACATATTCTGCCCTCGTGCGCACAGGCACAATCGAACCCAAGAAGCAGGTCAGGGCGTATTTCGATTATTGGGCGGATATGAACTTTGAAATCGACTGACATTGAAGTGCTCCCCGATTTTGGGCCAGCGGGAACTGGAATTTTACGGGGTTATGGCTCATGTCGGCGCTGGTGCCGATGAGCCGTTCATGAGCGAAATCGGCACTTTGTTGCCGAACGCGCTGTGTGGCCGGAACTCATTATAGTCTCTACGCCAATCCTCCATCTTTGCCCGCGCGTCGTCAAGGTTCATGAACCAGTGAGCGTTCAGGCACTCGGCGCGGAACTTGCCATTGAGCTCTCTATGTAACTTTTGTCCATCGGCATACCTAATTGTGAAAAGTCGAGCACCACGCCCTTGTGATAGGCCCAGAGATCAGGGCCGTGCCAAGGACTAGTGAGCGGATCAAGGGCTTGGAAACTCGACGTAATGTCACTTGGGTCCTCATTTGCATGCTGAGGAGATCGTCAGTTCCCACCCCGGCTCGTAGCCGATGGGCTGCATGGCTTTAGGCTCCCCCTTAGGTCAAAGCGCCTGTTCGGTATCATGGTGAAGGCGCAAAGACGGGTTGCTTTTGAACCGGTCGCGTTTTCAAGGCAAGCCTAATGAAAGCGTTCGCTCTTCTCGCGGACGGGGGACCTGTTGCTGATTATAAAGATGTGATGTATCGGGTTCGGCTGGAAGCCCCGGATTTCCGCACTCTATGGCCGTTGCGGCTCACATAAATTAAGGACGGACTCTATGACCCAGAATGCGATCGTATGGGGTATCGCGGGGCTGACAGCGGCTGGCGTGATCACTAGGCCGTTCCGTTGGCCGGAGGCCGTTTGGGCGGTTCTGGGTGCCGCTCTCCTTCTCAGTTTCCAACTGATCGGCCCTGCCGATGCGCTCGCAGGTGTTGCCAAAGGAGTTGACGTCTATCTCTTCCTGATCGGCATGATGCTTTTGTCCGAGTTGGCTCGCAAAGAGGGCCTTTTCGATTGGGTTGCTGCGATTGCGACGTCCTATGCCAAGGGTTCGCCCAAGCGCCTTTTTGTGCTCGTCTATATAGTCGGCCTTGTCGTGACGGTGTTTCTCTCGAACGACGCGACTGCGGTTGTGCTGACGCCAGCCGTCTATGCAGCCTGCCGTGCGAGCCGGGTTCGCGATCCGATGCCTTACCTCTTGATCTGCGCCTTCATCGCCAATGCCGCGAGCTTTGTGTTGCCGATCTCCAATCCTGCCAATCTCGTGATCTTCGCTGGCGGCGAAATGCCACCTCTGTCGCGCTGGGTGGCAACTTTCTTGCTGCCATCGGTCGTCTCCATCATCGTAACATTCATATGCCTCTACTGGACGCAAAGGCACGCGTTGTCGGAAGAGAGCCTCGCTGCCGGTGCAGACCGACCGGTCCTTAGCCATAGCGCCAGCCTTGCAGGATGGGGCATCGTGATCACCGCGATTATCCTCATTGTTGCATCTGCCCTGCATGCTGACCTTGGCGTTCCTACCTTTGTTGCCGGGACGATCACGACTATTTTCGTTCTCTTGCTGACACGGGAGAGCCCCATGGAAACGATAAAAGGTATCAGCTGGAGCGTGCTGCCGCTGGTGGCTGGGTTGTTCGTCATCGTTGAAGCGCTTGACCGCACGGGTGTGACGACTATTCTGGCCAATCAATTGGTTTCTTTGACTTCGGTGTCTGAAGGTTATGCCGTTGGCGCGGCCGGGACGTTTGTCGCTGTCATCTGTAATCTCGTCAACAATCTGCCAGCCGGCTTGCTCGCCGGGAGCGTGGTTCAGGCAGCGCACGTCTCGGACAAGGTCGCAGGCGCGATTCTGATCGGTGTTGATCTCGGCCCCAACCTCTCTGTCACAGGCTCACTGGCGACGATCCTGTGGCTGTCGGCGCTTCGTCGTGAAGGTCTCGATATCAGCAGCTGGAAATTTCTGAAGCTCGGTGCGGTCGTGATGTTTCCGGCACTCATCATGTCGCTGGCGTCCCTCGTTCTGCTTTGACCAGCCTACGACAATCATCCACATTTATTGTGTCACCGTGATGGGTCAGTTGTTCTCCCGGTATTCGAGGTCGAGGTTTACCGCGCTGGGCGAAGGAAGTCTCTGTTAAAGGATCGAACGCAAGTCAGGTTTAACTCGCCGCTTTGCTCAGCCACTTTGAATATGGTTACAGTTTCCAGTGGCGGCGTCGTCCATTGTAGAGATGTCAGATCGGAAGTCATCAATCGAAGAGAATCGTTAGCTCTTACTCGTATGATGCGAGTTCAGGAGTAAGCGTGCTGGAGACAACGAAGATGAATGACACCGAGGCTGATCGCGGCCGGGACGCCGAGGCACCGCAGGATATTCCCGCCAAGGGCCTGCGCGATGTCTTCTGGCGCGTGACAAAGGCAATCATCGCCGATCGTGTGACCTTGATCGCCGCCGGCGTCACCTACTTCATGTTGCTATCGCTGTTTCCAGCAATGGGTGCCTTGGTGGCGCTTTATGGATTTTTCGCGGATCCGACTGCCATTATGGGCCATATCAGCTTCTTGGCCGGTGTTCTTCCCCCTGGGTCGTTTGATTTGATATTGAACCAGCTGACATCTCTCACACAGCAGGCGACATCGACAAGAAGTCTGGCGTTCTTTGGTGGTTTGCTCGTTGCCATCTGGAGCGCCAATAGCGGCATGAAAGCTTTGTTCGATGCAATGAACGTCGCCTATCGCGAAGATGAAAAGCGCAGCCTGGTTCGCTTGAACCTGTTATCGCTGGGTTTTACCTTTTGCGCGCTTGTTGTTGCGATCGTCCTGATCTCAGCGATCGGCATTCTGCCCGCAGTCTTACATTATCTTTGGCTTGATGACTGGCAGGAGCTTCTTGCCCGTCTAGCACGCTGGCCATTCATCATACTTGTGTTTGGGTGCGGCATATCGATGATCTATCGGTATGGACCGAGCCGTGAGGAAGCAAAGATCAAATGGCTGAGTTGGGGTGTCATTTTCAGTACGGTGCTTTGGTTGGTTGCCTCTATCCTGTTTTCTTTCTATCTTGAGAATTTCGCGAACTATAATGCAACATACGGGACTCTCGGGGCTCTGATCGGTCTGATGGTCTGGGTGTGGATTTCGGTCATCATCTTGATCGTCGGCGCTGAAATCAATGCTGAGCTCGAGCATCAAACGCGCAAGGATTCAACGACTGGTGCGCCGAAGCCTATGGGAGAGCGGGGCGCGTTCGTTGCCGACACCATTGGCGAAGCGGTCAGCGATGGCAGTCGATGACTGAATAGGCGTCTAATTTTGCGAGGAACGGCGATTAGTGTGCTGCGCAGAAGCACAAAAGGCTTTTCGTGTCGGGGTCACGTGTTCCAGCGGCATATACGCGATTACGAACCGAGTGGGGCGGTTGCGTTAGGCACGGATCAACTAGGCCTGGATGGCCCTGTCAACGTTGACGGGGCCATTTTGCTTTCACAGAACAGTAACGTTCTCGGCTTTCGACTTGCCGGTCTTGCGATCCTGGCCGACATCGTAGCTGACCTTCTGACCGTCGGTCAAAGCGCCGCCGAAGCTGACACCAGAGATGTGAACGAAGACGTCTGGGCCGCCGTTGTCTGGGGTGATGAAGCCGAACCCCTTATCCTGTGCGAAAAATTTTACTGTACCGGTTGCCATAATGTCCTCGTCTGTTGATCACGAGGTCACCCCAATATCGACTATGAGGCTGAACTTCAAGTTTTTCCGCATGGTGCGAGGATTGTGATATCCGCACACCCACAAAATCGAGATGAGTTCGATGGTAAGTCCCGCCGTCTCGTGTGGGTGAAAAACAGCCGTAGCTGACAGAGTGAAACGTCGACGGATCAAGTACGGATTGACCCCACGCGATCGGTTGCGGGCTCCAAAGCTTTCTTGCACAAACCCAGGTATCGCGATCAATCTAGTGGCGAAAATCACGGCATTCGATTTCAGACTTGAGCCGGTCGATGCCGCCATTCATTTCGGACGGGGAGACTGGAGCAGTAGTCAGCTGACGTTGCTGCGGCAGGAAATCGTTTTGCCAGAATGTAGTTCGCACCTGCGTGTTAAAAAACTCGCCCGCTCAGGTGTCAATTCAGTTTCACTCCCTTTAACCAGCCAGGCTACCAGTGATAAGAGGTACCTTGACATATTCCGAAATTGAGGCCGCCAAGACGTTGCCAGGCTCCAATTGTCCGTGCTGTGCGAAGTAGAATTGCTTTCCGATATTGTCGAGACCGTTTTCGATCGTTGCGTTCGGTGTGAGCGTCGTCGCGACCATCGCGGCGTGCACGCAGTGATATCCGCCACATTGGTGGTGCAAAGTAAGCGGAAAGCTGACCCCATCTGGCGTCAGCAGCGCGGGCTCCGTTACTGCATAGAGACTTGTCTTAAACTGTGAGCTTCTATGCCCCAGTAGCGAAATCGGCGATCTCATACCGTAGAACTACAAGACCTGAACGGCCTCAGCTTGTCGCTTACGTTGAATGTCTCCGGGTGGGAATTTAACATTCTACCGCCGCAAGCTTTCATTCTTGTAGAAGGGTTAGGATAACCTTGGTGCCCCACCCCTGACCTGAACGGCGCGGCTGCCGGTTGTTATTCCGGCTTCAAGGCACTTTTGAGGATGGAGCTGTTCAAGCCATGCATCGATGAAGCCCGCATTGAATGCATCACCTGCACCTGTGGTATCAACGACATCGACATCGTGAGCTGGCGCATGCCACACCTTCCCCGCGGAAGAAATCCAAGCACCTCCTCCGCCCACCTTGAGAGCAACGGTGGAGAAGCCTTCGGCAAGTTTTCTAAGCGCCGCGTCCGGCTCTGTGTGGCCCGTGATCGCGGTGGCTTCTTCCAGGTTGGGGAGAAAGACATCTACGCCATCACAAGCTTTCAGGATACCATCATCATAGATCAGAGAGGCGTCCCAGCTTGGATCCAGAGAAACGGACATTCCCTTGCCTTTTGCGCGGGAGACAAGGTCCGGAACTTCGTGAAGAGTGGCGAACTCTGCAATGTGCAGATGCTGTGCTTTCTTCCAAGCTAGAGCATCGTCCAGCGTTGAGGGGAGGGCCGAACCGGCGCGGCGGGTCAGAAAGGCTCTGTCTTGTCCAACCACTGCCGCCACCGTCACTTGTGGTCCCGCATCCGTCGAGCGCTCTATAAATTGGAGATCAACCCCGCTGATTTTCATTTTTTCGCCAATTACGGACGAAAGCGCATCATTACCAAGCCGTGCCAGCAAAGCGGCTGGTCTGCCGATGTCAACGAGGTGCGCTGCTGCAATATATGCGCCGCCACCTGCTGCAATTTCGAGGTCGCCCGCAAACAATTCTCGGCCCAGCACAGGCAACTCGTCTAAGCCGGTGAAAATAAGGTCGCAGTAAATCCGGCCGATGCTGAGGACAGCTGCTTTTTCTGTCGTCATCATGCGCGGCCTAGAAGTTTTTCCGTCGTGGCGTCGAAAAGATAAAGCGTCCCACGCTCTGCATGGCAGCACAGGCGACTTCCGACGGTTGGGATGGATTTGTCTCGCGCGGTGGCAATGACGGAACTCTTATCGATGTCTAGATGCACGAGCGTCTCCGGCCCAAGTGGCTCGACCGCCGTGACGACGCCTTCCAGTGCGAAGCGCTCCGTATCGGATACGCTTTCCCCGACCAGAAGGTCGTGAGGACGCACACCGATCAAAAGCTCACCCGTTGCGGAAGAGGCCGCACTGGTTGCCGTTCTGGTTCCCCGCAGAAGGTTCATCGACGGGCTGCCTATGAAACGGGCGGTGAAAACATCGACCGGAGCTTCATAAAGTTCGGTCGGTGTGCCAACCTGCAGAATATGGCCGTCCTTCATCACAACGATCCGGTCTGCCATGGTCATGGCCTCGACCTGATCATGAGTTACATAAACCGTCGTGGTTTTGAGACGCTGATGTAGACGCTTAATTTCGATGCGCATCTGCGATCTGAGCTGCGCGTCGAGATTTGAAAGTGGTTCATCGAAGAGGAATGCTGCTGGATCACGCACCATGGCTCGCCCGATGGCAACACGCTGGCGCTGGCCACCTGAAAGCGCTGCCGGCCGACGATCCAGGAGGGTCTCAAGTCCGAGCAGTTTTCCAGCGTCTTCAATACGCCGCCTTTTCTCTTCGCGATCAAGTTTGGACGTATAAAGCCCGAAACCGATATTCTGACGAACGGTCATGTGCGGATAGATCGCATAATTCTGGAATACCATGGCGATGTTGCGCTGTTTCGGCTCCTTTTCGTTGACGACGTTTCCGCTGATTTTCAACGTTCCGTCCGAGATCTCCTCCAGTCCTGCGATCATACGAAGCGTCGTGGATTTTCCGCAGCCTGAGGGTCCGACAAAAACCACGAATTCGCCGTCGTCGATAGCGAGATCTATGCCCTTCACGGCCTCGAGTTTACCGTAGCGCTTTACCAGTTGGTTGAGTTCAATGGTCGCCATTATCGTTCTCCCGCAAGGGCAGTGAATTTTTGGGTCAGCTCGGCTGCCATTGAGGCCTCATGATCGGCTGCCCGCTGCGCCTTCTTTTCGAACGCTAGAAGTGAGTCGCGGTATGCGGCGATCGCGTCCCGCATAGGGTCAAGCGCAGGTCCACCGAAACGGGCACGGACTTCAACAAAATGTTCTGGAGAAACGATGTGCCTGAATTGCTCTTCGTTCAATTGGGTCTCTCGTTGGGTGAACCTGGCGAAGGCTTGGCGGAAAGGCTGGTAACCTGAGCTTGGGAGATCGCCGGCAGAGGCGACGACGCTCTTTGCCACTTCTGCGGCAATTTCATGAGCCTGACGGAAAGAAAGATCTTCGATACGTACGAGGGAATCGGCGAGCTCGGTGATTGTGATGCACGAGCGGCGGATGTTCTGGTCAACGCGATTAGGGTCGACGATGATCTGGCTGACGAGGCTGGCAAAGAGATCTAGCACACGGCCAGCAGTCGCAAACGCCTCATATCCGGCGCCTTGGCTTTCGCCCTCACTGTCGTTCATGTCTGTGAACGGTGTGTTGTGCATGATGTCCAGCATGGTGCGAGCCCGGCCGAGCGTCTGGCTGGCGAGATGGCGCAGATGCTCGATTGGGACAGGATTGCGCTTCTGCGGCATGATGGATGAGATCTGCACCAAGGAATTCGGCACGTAGATCTGTCCGACCTCGAAGCTCGTCCAGAACTGGAAATCCTGAATGACCCTTCCAAGGTGCAGGAACATCAGCTCAATGGCCGAGTAGGTCGATGTCGTGTAGTCAACAGCTGCTATGCAGGAGTATGAGTTTCGAAGGGGCGCGGAAAAACCCAGGAGTTCGGCCACGCGGGCGCGATCAATGGGAAAGCCGGAGGTTGTGATGGCAGCGGCGCCCATCGGCGACAGATCGACAATACGTCGGGCCTCGCTCAACCGGTCGATGTCCCTGATCAACACTTCGATCGCTGCGGAAAGATAATGGCCGAATGTGGTGGGCTGAGCCGGCTGTCCATGGGTGTAGGCGACAATCAGTGTCTTGTCGTTGCGCTCGGCCGCATCGATCAGCGATTCGAGGAGAACTCTGGCCTTGCCGCTTAGCCAGTCAATCTTTTCCTTGAGGTTGAGCTTGAACAGGGTGTGATCGATGTCGTTGCGAGACCTTGCCGTATGCAGCCGTCCTGCTACATCGACACCGATGCGCGCTTTCAATTCTTTTTCGATCAAGAAAAAGAAGTCCTCTACCTCTCCAGTGTAGACAAGGGTCGAGGGATCAATTGCTTGATCGATGTCTTCCAGTGCTTTGGCGATTTTTGATGCGGTCTCGAAATCAACAATTCCTGTTTCGTGGAGCATGACGAGGTGGGCGCGATCGATGCGGCGAAGCCCTTCGGCGTGATGATTTTTGGCGCCATCGAAAAGCGGGCGAAGAACGGTTTCCTTGTACACGGGATCTGGAAACGCACTGTTATCGGAGATATTAGGGCTGTTACGGGTCATAATGTTATCCTTTCAGTCCCGCCAGCATCACGCCACGCACGATGTAGCGTTGCAGTACGATAAAGACGATGAGGGTGGGTATGGTGGCGATAGCGGCACCCGTCATGATCATCTCCCACTGAATTTGCTGTTCAACCGCGAAGCTCGAAAGCCCAACCGGCAATGTGTAGAGTTCCTTGCTCGTGGTGACGATCAGGGGCCAGAAGAAGGCAGTCCAGTTGCCAAGGAAGGTAAAGATGGCGAGCGCTGAAAGCGCTGGGGTCACCAGAGGCAGAGCGACTTTCCACCATATCTGGAATTCGTTCAGCCCATCGACACGCGCGGCCTCAAGAAAGTCATTGGGAACGGTCTCGAAGAATTGCTTCATCAGGAATGTTCCAAACGCGGTCATCATGCCGGGGAACATGATCCCCCAATAGCTATCGAGCCAGCCGAGCTGGCTAGACATCAGATACCACGGTATCACGAGCATTTCGGTCGGGATCATCAATGTCGAGAGGATGGCAAGGAAAATGAAGTAGCGGCCGCGGAACTCGAACTTCGCCAGTGTGTAGCCGACAAGACTATCGAAAAAGCAATTGGAGACCGTCACCAGTACCGCAACAACCGCTGAGTTGAAGAACCAGCGAAGGAAGCGCCCGTCCGCAAGCACAGTCACGTAGTTATCAAGTGTCGGCGCTGCGGGGATCAGCCGGAGATCGTAGACCTGATCGGCCGTCTTGAAGGAAGTCGCGAACATGAAGAGCAGCGGCGAAACCATGATTAGGCCACCGAGGAACAGCAATGTCCAAGCGAGAATACTACCTGGCCGGATGCGGGTATGGGAAAGCGGCGGAGTTTCGCTCATTTCTTTTCCCTCAATATCCAGAGTTGGAGTAGCGAGACGAACAACAGGATGGTGAAGAGGACGACTGTCTGAGCCGCGGCGTAACCCATGGCGTAAGAATTGAAAGCCGTTTGATAGATCATCAATACAAGCGGCTTGGTTGAGCCGAGCGGACCGCCCGGGTCGTTCGTCGTCATATTATAGACCTGGTCGAAAATGCGCAGAAAGCCGATCGAGGAAAAGACCACGAGAAAAACGGTCGTTGGCTTTAAAAGAGGAAGCGTTATCTTCCGCAAGATGGCCCATTCGCCAAGCCCGTCAATTCGGGCAGCTTCGTAGAATGTTGTCGGGATCGCACGCAGCCCAGCCATGAAGATGATAATCTGAAAGCCTAGTCCCGCCCAGATGGCTGTTGCCATAACTGAATAGAGCGCCTGATCCGTCGAGCGAATGAACGGTTGTTGCGGTACACCCAGCATGCCAAGGACATCATTTATAATGCCGATCGGCGGAGGCTGGTAAAACCAGCGCCAAACCCAGGCCATCGCAGCTGCCGTTGTCAAGTAGGGTAAGAAATACAGAGCCCGGATAAAACCGTGCAGAATGCGTACCCGGTCGAGGAAAAAGGCAATTACAAAGGCCAGTCCGAGACTGATTGGGGTACCGACGATGAGGTAGGTAAAGGTGTTCCTGAACACTTTCCAGAACTGGGGATCCTTGAAGAGTTTCACATAATTGGCGAAGCCAATGAATTTGGCCGGTCTTAAAAGATCCCAGTTGGTGAATGACAGCCAAAAGGCCTGAAAAGTGGGGTAGAAGCGGATCATGCTGTAAAACAGGATGGGGATCGCTAGAAAGCTCCATATCCACAGTAGTCGCTTCGTTCGCATGGAAAGGCGATCTCGGAAGGAGCCGCCGGGGCGGCCGGGCGCCGTCCCCTGTTGATCAATCGCTGCCATGGCAGAAACTCCCTATCAGGGTTGTGCCGCGTCGATGATTTCCTGCTCGGCCTCAGCCGCCTGCTTGATCGAGTCCTCGACAGACTGGCCTTCGAGCAGGACACGGTTGGTCATGTCGATGGCATTCTGGCGCTGGGCAGCTTCGTCCACGAATATCGTTGTGTGTGCGTATTCGAGACCCTTCAAGAACGGCCCGTAGATAGGATCTTTAAGGTTTGCCTCTGTAAGAGCCGCAGACCGTCGGGCAGGGAGCTCGCCTACAGTTTTCAACCAGATCGACATTGCCTCTGGCGAAGAGATATAGGCGAGGAACTTCTTGGATGCCTCAAGCTTTTCACCACTGGTCTTTGCGCTGATGCCATTGGCGAAATAGCTCGCGTAATTGGAGCGGATGTTCTTGTCGTTGGTTGGAAGTTCAGTGACACCCCACTCGAAATCTTTGATGGTACGGAATGAGCCGAGGCGGAACGTCCCGTCTATGGTCATGCCAGCTTTGCCCGCCCGAAACGCTGCCTGGCCTTCATCCATAAAGCCTGCTTGACCGATCTTCTTTTCGAGCTGGAGGCTGGTATAGAATTTTAAAGCCTGAATGCCAGCGGCGCTGTCATAGGCGACCTTACGGTCATTGTCTGTATAGGGTACCCCGCCATATTGCCGAATGAGAACTTCCCGCCACCATTGATGGTCCTGTCCGCCCATATCGAGCGTTGTTCCCGCGACAGTCAGGTTTCCGGCGCCGTCGTGCTTGGAGATCTTCTCAGCGGCAGCCACGAACTCGTTCAGGGTCTTGGGAGGATTGGTGGGGTCGAGACCCGCTTCCGTGAAGAGCTTCTTGTTGTAAAACAATGCAAGTGACCGCACAGCTGTGGGTAGACCATAATAATCATTCCCTCGTTTCATGGCGCTGACGATTGGGAAAAATTCGCTTTCGATTTTGTCATGGGGGAAGGCATCCGTCGGCAGCGGCTGCAAGATGCCACCCGTAGCGAACTTGTCGAGCCAGCCATAGAACAGTTGCATCACATCCGGACCGTTGCCGGACATATTGGCCGCAATCACACGTGTCTGATAGTCCGCGTAAGGAAAAGTAACCTGCTTGACCGTGATATCGGGATTGGCTTTTTGGAATTCAGCGATCAATTCGTCCATCGCCTTCACACGAGTATCGAAGACATATTGCCAATATTGTATCTCAACGGCCTGAGCGGCGTTGAATGCAAATGTGCTGAAGCCGGCGACCAAACCGGCAAACAGAGCTGTCCTGCGCATGTAAGCCTCCTTTTTCTCCGTCCGGTCTTCCAGATGCGGAGTGATCGTTCCCTTATTCACGCCTTCGCGCGCGCCTTATCTACTTCACGCCGCAACGTTTCGCCGAAGCGGCGACCGAGCTGGTCGTCAAGATCGTCTATACGGTTCTCCGAAGGCGTGCGTTTGTCAATAAGATAATTTACTTGAATTAATGTATTGCACTTAAGCTCTTTCCGGAGTTATCGTTTTTCTAGCGGACGGGAAGTGAGAGATGACGTTACACACGATGGAAGCATATCCAGTTGCGATCGGAAAAAATCCTGAGCGAAGCCGTGAGCATAATCGGCGGGTCGTTCTCGATATCGTTCGTCGGCATGGATCGCTCGGACGAGCCGAACTCGCGAAAATTACCCATCTTACTCCGCAGGCAGTTGCAAACATCGTGGACGAACTGGTCGGTGAGAAGCTTCTGAAAGAACTAGGGCGCCGGCGCATAGGTCGGGGACAGCCACCGATACAGTTTGCCGTCAACCCGGATGGTGGGGCGACCATCGGAGTGGAAATCGCCGCAGATCATATGGTTACGGTGGGTCTCGACCTTGCCGGCGTTTTGCGCGTGCATCGGGTGACGCCTTTGACCGACACGTCACCCGAGGCCATCCTTAAAGCCTTTTCAATAGATCATGCCGCGGTTGCAGACCAAGTGGGATGCCGACTGCTGGGCACGGGCGTCGTGATGCCGGGGCCCTTCGAGATTGATGGTATGACCTCGGTTGGTCCCACAACGCTCTCCGGTTGGAATGGGGTAGACGCGCGGCAAATGCTGAGTGAGGCATGCGGCCAGCAGGTCGTGGTTGAGAACGATGCAACGGCCGCCGCCGTTGGGGAGCGTCTGTTCGGTGCCGGGCAATCAATCCCAAATTTCTGCATGATCTACTTTGGAGTTGGCATCGGTCTCGGCATGATCCAGGACGGCGCCCCGTATCGCGGCGCATTTGGCAATGCCGGCGAAATCGGTCACGTGACTGTTTCGCCGCAGGGTAGGCCTTGCCCATCCTGCGGTCAGAAGGGCTGTCTGGAAGCCTATGCGTCCGTCTATGTCCTCAAGGAGCGCCTCGGCAAAGCAGGTATTTCAAACACGGAGCTCGATAACCTGGAAGCCCTCTTTAAGATGCAAGATCAAACGGTCATTGACTGGATCGGCGAGGCGGCAGCACATCTCGCACCCATGATCGCCATGCTTGAAAACATTCTCGATCCGCAGACAATCATTCTTGGAGGGGCGCTGCCGGAAGCGCTCATCTCCAGCATCATCCAGCGCATGGGAACGCTGCCGACGTCGGTTGGTAGCCATCGTCAGCGCGAATTACCGCGGGTCATGACCGGAAAATCCGGTCAACTGACCGCGGCGCTGGGCGCTGCTTCCCTGCCGCTATTCGACATCGTGACACCAAAGCTGGAGACGTCCCTGGGCACCGCAGCCCCAGTGATCGACTAAAATTAGGGGAGACAAGCATGCTTAGTCCTCGGGAGCGCATCGAACGCCAGATGGCCGATCCTTTGCTCATTCGCCTCCATCGTAGGCTGAGCGCACTGATGTCCACGGTCACCGTTATGCATACGGGTGCGCATCCAGACGATGAACAGAGCGGGTTGCTGGCCTATTTTCGAATGGGTCTCGGTATGCGCACGATTATCGCCTGCTCGACACGCGGCGAGGGTGGTCAAAACGCATTGGGACCGGAACGCTTGGGCGCGCTTGGCGTCATTCGGTCGCGGGAATTGGAGGAGGCCGCCCGAGTTGTTGGCGCTGATATCTCCTGGCTTGGGCATGGTCCAGCGGATAGGATTCACGATTTCGGCTTCTCCAAGAATGGTGACCAAACGTTTGATCGTTGGGGCGAGCAGCGGATCGTGGAACGATTGGTTCGCGCTTACCGTCAGGAGCGCCCGGATATCGTCATCCCGACCTTTCTTGATGTGCCGGGCCAACACGGGCACCACCGGGCCATGACGCGCGCGGCGAGAAGCGCTGTTGCGCTGGCCGCAGATCCGGCCGCTTTTCCCGAGCATGCTGCCGAAGGATTGCGGCCTTGGCAGGTGACGAAATTTTACCTGCCCGCATGGTCTGGTGGTGGCGATACCTATGACGATGAGGTTCCCCCGCCGGACCCGACGCTGGTTGTAGACGCTTCCGGCAAAGAGCAGGCGACCGGTGCCGAATATGACCGGATCGGCGAGTGGTCCCGCTACTATCACGCGTCGCAGGGCATGGGGCACTGGCCGGAGGAAGCGCAACAGACCTGGCCGTTACATCTTGCAATCTCAGGGGGAGGGGCTTCTCAGGAGAACTCCATCCTCGACGATCTGTTATCCTCCTTGCGAGACCTCGCAGGTTTCGATGGCCTCGATCCGATGTTCGCGGATGCGCTGATCCAAGCTGATGAAGCGATTGCTGAAGCCATTTCGGCCTATCCGGACACTAATCGGATAACACACTCGCTGCTCGCCGCAGCCGGTCTCCTGCAAGAGGTCGATGAGAGTTCCGGTCAGGCATTCCGGGAACTGCACGGACACAGGATCATCGCCAAGCGCCAGCAAGTTGATTTGGCGATTTTGACGGCACTCGATCTCTTCGAGCGAGCCTATAGTCAGCCAGCTGATATCGCTCCAGGCGGGGCAGCTTCGCTTCGGATCGAGTTGTCCGACAGAGCCGGTGAGTTTTCAGTCGACGTTAAGCCGGTTCTTCCAGCTGGTGTAACCTATGATGTTCGATCGCTAGGTCGGCCGGTCGTTTTTTCCCTCACGGCGGACAGCGATGCTGCAATTTCCAATCTCTACCATCCGGACTGGAAAGCTGCAGGGGGCAATGGCCACGCCTACGTGCGGGTAGCCGCCCTTGTGGAAGGCCGAGAGGTGTCTGGTCTTTTCGATCTGGAAGAACCCTTCTTCGTCACGCCGCCTCAATCTCTAACGCTGAAGCCCGATGCTCTTCTCGTTTCAACGGGACAAGATCAGAGTAACCTTAGTTTTGCGGCAGACATAGAAGGGGGACGTGCTGCGATCTCGTTCAAAGCCACAGGTGGCTGGAACGTCCGCCGTTCAGGAAGCGATTGGGTTGCTGAGCGCGTAGGTCAAGGGGAGGCAGGGCTTGCGCAGCTCGAGGCGCTATCCGGTGGGCAACCGGCCTTCCAGATCACGCCGATTGCTTATCCGCATATAGGCCGGGCGCGCTTTCTGTCGCCCTCAACCTTGAAAATTTTGTCGCTGGATCTCAGACTGCCGGAAAAGGCACGCGTTGCATACATTGGCGGCGGCGCAGACAGAGTGGGTCTCTGGCTCGCGCGCATGGGCCTGGATGTCACTGAACTCGACGCGTACGCGCTTGGTAACGATCTCTCCGCATTTACAACGATCGTTGTTGGGATATTTGCTTTCGGGGTTCGGCAGGATCTTGCTGCGGCGACCGAGAAACTTCATCGTTTCGTCGAGGCGGGCGGCCATCTCGTTACGCTCTACCACCGACCGACCGATGGATGGGATCCCGAAGCGACGCCCGTGCGGCGGCTTGAAATCGGTAAACCCTCGCTCCGCTGGAGGGTAACGGATCCAGCAGCAGACGTCACGGTACTGCAAGCCGATCATCCGCTGCTCATCGGTCCCAATATTATCGATGCCTCAGACTGGACCGGCTGGGATAAGGAGCGCGGCCTGTACTTCGCCTCGACTTGGGATGACGTCTACGAGCCGCTGCTGGCCATGCATGATGTCGACGAGCAACCGCTGAAGGGCGCACTGGTCTCGGGCATAATTAGAAAAGGGCGGCACACCCATGTCAGCCTCGTGCTGCATCATCAGATGGACAAGTTGGTTCCTGGTGCATTCCGCTTGATGGCCAATCTTGTGCAGCCGGCGTGACTGACGAAGAAGACAATGAAACGCACCTTGCCCCGCAGAGGAATAACATCCGTGCAGGTATTGGTTGGCTATTGCTGGATATGGTCCTCGTCGCTGGTGGGATGACTGCGCTGGTGAAAGCTCAGGGTGTCAATTATCCTGCCTTCCAACTCGTCTTCATCCGGGCGATGATCGGCCTGCTCTTCATCCTGCCGCTCATCTGGCGACACCGAAAAGAGATGAGAGCCGTTCGATATCCCTGGCGTAACCTTTTCCGCATTTGCTGTAATGCTATCGCGTTGACGAGCAATTTCATTGCGATCGGGTTGCTTCCTCTGGCGACTGTGAATGCCATAGGCTTTTCCCGCCCACTGGTGACGATGGCGCTTGCTGTCGCCCTACTTCGCGAGAGCGTGAACCGGTACAGATGGGCTGGAGCCTGCCTCGCTTTCATAGGCGTTCTCGTTGTCATTAATCCCGTAGGTGGAGAGATGAATCCAGGCATTCTTGTCATCCTCCTCTCCGTTATTTTCGGGGCGCTTGCAGTGATACAGGCACGCGCTTTGCGGGCGGAAAACACGACCGTGATGATGGTCTTCTATACGGTGGGCCTTGCCGTTATAACCGCCGTCCCAGCAGTGTGGACATGGAAGCCGGTTGCTCTGATCGACTGGGTTCCACTTCTTGGGATAGGCTTGTTGGCGCAACTCGGGCAATATTGTTTTTTACGGGCCTATCAAAAGGCTGATGCCAGCATTCTCGCGCCTGTGAGCTATCTCTCGCTTCTGGTCGTTACAGCAGTTGGATATATTCTGTTCAACGAGATGCCTGAGCCAAGAGTCTTGCTGGGTATTGGAATCATCCTGGTTGCACTTCTGTCGGCCGCTCTCCTGGAGCGACTCTACGAACACTCGGGGCGGGGTTAATCTACATGTCAACTTAAGTGCTCACAGCGATCCAATTTGCTCTGGTTTTGGTCCGGATTCGTAGGCGTGTGCACTGGATCTTTCGACTTGGTGATGCGCTTGAAGATACGCTGTTCACGAGTTTCGCATCGGAATTGTACCACTTACATTAAACATAGAGAGGTACAGTTGAGATGGTGGAGTCGCCTTAACCACCTGTTTGATCCGACTTGATATTCGGATTGTTATGACCGAACCTCCGCTCGCCCACTTTCGACGTCATCGCTTTCCCGCCGAGATCATCGCCCATGCGGTATGGCTGTATTTCCGGTTTCCGCTCAGTTTACGCGACGTCGAAGATCTGTTGGCCGAGCGCGGCATCAACGTCTCATTCCAGACTGTCTCGGAATGGGTGGCGGAATTCGGCTTGAAATTTGCGCTTCAGCTGCGGCGGCGCTCGCGAGGCCACTTTTCCGACAAGTGGCAGCTCGACGAGATGGTGGTGACGATCAAGGACAACAAATACTGGCTGTGGCGCGCCATCGATGCGAACGGTTACGTCCTTGATGCATTGCTACAACGCTGAGGAAACAAGACGGCCGCCCTGCGTTTGATGCGTAAGCTGCTCAAGAGACAGGGTACCAGGGTACCGCCGCGCGCGTGATGGTGACCGACAAGCTGCGTTCCTATTCGGCTGCGAAGGCGGAGTTGATGCCGAACGTAGAGCACCGCTCGCACAAGGGATTGAACAACCGAGCTGAAAACTCTCATCTTGCTGTGCGACGACGCGAACGGCGAATGATGCGCTTCAAGTCCGCGCGGCAATGTCAGCCTTTTGTCTCAACTCATGGCCAGATCGCCAATCTTTTCCTTCTTCACCGCAAAGACTTGACCGCCGCAGACCATCGCCAGCTTCGCACTCACGCCATCACGATCTGGCGGGAAATCGCTGGCTCGATCGCCGCCTGAAACAGGCAACACAGCTCCTCACCACGCGTGCCATATTGTTAAGGCGACGCCACCGTGGCTCGTTACCGATCGTATTTTCCGACTGTTACCGTGATCTCGCCTGAAGCCTAGGAATGCGCCAGTCCCGACACGTGTAATTCCTCAGCTTTGCAACGAAGATATCCCGTGGCCAGAACTGCGACGCATGCTGCGCGAGCTGATCCAGCCGCAGCGGTCTGGGATCGAGCCGCAGTCGCGTATCCGTCTGCTGCGGACGAAGACGCGCCAAGGGCGATTTGAGGAGGAACGCGACGGGATCGCAGTGTAAGCGGCGTGACGCAGGTTCGGTGAGCGCGGTCGCAGCCGGAATGTCTTAGTTGACCCCCGATCATTCCGACCGAGTTTTTCTGGCGCCTCGAGACTATCGATCTTGCGAAGCTTGGGAAAACGCGCCGCCCAGATGGCTGCGACCATAAGCGTGCCGATCCCACCGATGACGACGGAGTGCACCGCGCCGAAAACGGATGCCATGCTGCCCGCGTGAAATTCGCCCAGTTCGTTGGACGCCCCGACGAAGACCATGTTGACGGCGTTGACACGGCCACGCACCTTATCCGGTGTCCAGAGCGCGATCAGCGTTTCACGAACATAGACCGACACCATGTCCGCTGCGCCCATCACCACCAGCGCGGCAATGGACACCCATGGCGTAGACGAGAGCCCGAAGACCACCGTCGCGGCACCGAAGAGGGCGACGCCTGCAAACATCATCACGCAGGCATGGTGGCGGATCGGATGGAGGGCCAGAAAGATCGCGACGAGGATCGCGCCAATGCCTGGTGCCGCGCGCAACAGGCCAAGCCCCATGGACCAAACGTGAGCACCTCCTTGGCGAAGATCGGCACTAGCGCGACCGCACCACCCAGAAGAACGGCGAAAAGATCGAGAGAGATCGCGCCCAACACCACCTTTTCATGAGAGATGAAGCTGAAGCCTGCCAGCATGCTTTCCAGCGTCACCGCGCGCGATGTTGTCCGCTGCTCAGGCTTCCTGATCATGAAGGCAAGGATAGCCGAGAGCGCAAAGAGCGTTAGCGCGACCGAATAGGATGCAACCGGGCTTGCGCCATAGAGCAGGCCACCGGCAACCGGGCCAAGAATGGACGCCAGTTGCCATGACGATGAAATCCAAGCACTTGCGTTCGGGAGATCGCTTTCCGGCACCAGATTCGGCGCAAGCGACTGCACTGCCGGACCCATGAATGCCCGCTCTATGCCGAACAGGATGAGAATGAGAAAGACGAGCGACGGCGTAAAGGCATGCGCCAGGGTCAGTCCCAGCAGCGCTGCCGCGCAGGCACAGGCAACGAGGAGGCAAAGCGACATGATCATGCGGCGATTATGACGGTCTGCGACCGTTCCGGTCACAAGAATGAGAAGCAGCGATGGCAGGAACTGAAAAAGCCCGATGAGGCCCAGATAGAAGGCGTTGCCCGTGACCTCATACGTCTGCCAGCCGACCGATACGCTGACGATCTGCACTGCAAAGGCGGAGAGGAAGCGCGCGGAGAAAAATAGCCGGTAGGCGGGATGGCGAAATGCGCCGAAGCGGTTTTCGCCGGCTAATAGGGACATTGAACTAATCTCTTACAAAGTGGGTGGCGTCTTGGGTAGTGCTGTGATGTCATATATCAGAAGATGACAATGCGCTTTAGCGGCAGGAGATCCTCGCAAGCCAATCGCTCTATCGGTTGGTTACGTCAGCCCATCTCAGTTCAGCCGCGATTTTAAACGGTACTTCCACCGCACCGCTACAGAAGAGGCGAAGTGGGTTCCTCAGCTTGGCGCACTTATCTCACGACCATAAAGCAGCATTTACAGTATTGCTGTATTTTATGGATTCTACTATAATGCTTTGCTAGGGTCCCGACGCAAAATAGGAGTGTGATTGATGGCAGGTTCAGGTAATTCCTATACGACGAGTGATCTTTCCAGGAAGTCTGGTGATATTATCGCTGAGGCGCTTCGTCATCCGGTGACGATCACGCAGCGCAACAAGCCTCGTCTAGTCCTTCCTAATATTGAGGACTATGAACGCCTGACGCGCCAGTCTGATCTGCGTGTTGTTGGCACCATTGACAATATGTCTGACGCTTTGCTGGACGAATTTGAGGCAGCGGTCGACGTTTACTCGGAAACGGAAGAGATGGTTCGGTGAGCGGTTTCGATGAGATCGAAACCGCTGTCGTAATCCGCTATCCTTACCTGTGGAGCCGAGAGGCGTCCCGCGGTGAAACTGAAGGTCGAAAGGGTCGACCTGTTGTTGTTGGCGTGAGGCTCGCCCGGGCGAATGGCGATCTGGTTCTTTTCTTTCCTATTACAACGAAGCATCCGGAAGCTAATCGTTTTGCTTTTGAGATTCCGTCGATCGAAAAGCGCCGTGCTGGGCTTGATGGCGATATGCGGCTCTGGATCATTCTGGATGAGTATAACAGCGATGTTATCAGACAATTCGTTCTATATCGAGCCGGCTCCGCCTGTGGGACGGTTCAGTAAAGCGTTTTTCCTCCCTATTCTTCGGGAATTTATCGCGCGCCGTCGGTCGTCCGACGAGGTTCATCGCGCTCGATAACCTGTGATCGTTATCGAGTTAGGCGACTGCCTAGGTAGGGTCGAGCGGTAGGTAGGAGAGCGTCCAGACTACCTTTCCATCGATGAGCACGGCTGATCAAGTGGTCCACGGATCGATTTGAAACCGGCTGCTTCTCCAACGTGACTGACGAGCAGGTCGAGGCGCTGGCTGAGGTGCCCATTCTCGTGGTGGTCGGCGATTATATGGGCAGCAACCCAGCCTCGGCCTGCGAAAAGGAAATGGAGCAGATCAAGGTAGCCGGTGTCTTGCCACGGGCCCGATTGCTCTCGGGTGGTGTCAAAGCCTGCCGTATCTTCGCCGGGAGTAAAATTGTACCGATGTGCGCTGCGATCTTGTCTGCCTTAACCGGTCCTTCGATGCGTGTCAGGGTAAGCGCTTGCTACCGTGGAAGATCGTTTCACGCTTTATTCTACCGCTTCTAGAAATGGGCAACCAATCTGATCCATTCCACAGTCTCGGCAAAAACCTCAACATCGTTTCGAATGGCTGGCTGGCTATGCAAGTTCGGACACAGCATTAGGGCGAGGCCCCCCTAAGTCGCGGACGATGTGGAAGCAGCTGTCGTCCGGAAGAGAGCTTCAGGATGGGTGGCAGGACGGAGAAAAGGGCGTGATGAATATTGACAATATATGCTACGCTTCCGATAATTTCGGAATAACGAAAGGGTAGTCTGATGCCATCCGGTAGCATTCACGTAAAGGTCAGTGTGGCTTTGCAAGACCATATACAGAGGCAAATCGGCGACGAGGGGCTGTATGAGAACGCAAGCGAATACATCCGTGCTCTGATCCGACGAGACCTTCACACCCGAGACGAAGCATGGGAGGCTCTGCAAAAGGAACTGGCTCCCGCCATGCGCGCGGATGATAGCGAGTTTGTGGCAATGACCGCCGATGATGTAATCCGCCGCAACAAGCGCAGCTGATCATGCCCGCGTACCGTTTTTACGCCCCTGCCGACGCAGCGCAGGATAAAATTTGGCGTGACACCGTGGAGCAATGGGGCGAAGCGCAAGCCGAGTCCTACCTGAGAGGGCTGCACGCGCACTTGCATCGTCTCTGCGACAATCATCTTCTCTGGCGGCGTCTTCCGCAAAGGCTTGCTGTGCCATCCGATATAAAGCGTAAGGCCTATTTCAGCTGTTACGAGCGTCACTACCTATTCTTCCGGACACTGGATAGCGGCGATCTCGGCGTGATGAGCATCCTGCACGAGAAAATGGATATGGCTATTCGTCTGAGTGAAGATCTCTCCGCCCTCGATGCTAAAGGCACCGATTCCGACTCACCCAGCCAGCGGTTAAGCCTTGGCAGCAACGGGTTTAGGCAGGTGTAGGCGGACGCCGGTTGCCCTCACGATCAAGTTTCAGGTGAGGGTCGCTCAGAAAGCGATTGAACTGCTTCTTGCGATCCTGGGAACACAATATCGGTCGGCTTGGGGTCTCTGCGCGTTACCAGTGGCTCGAAGGGTACCTAGCGCCCGTGGTGCTCTTGCAGTCGGTCAAAGCCGCGTTTGCCCCGTACTACCATCAGCAAAATGCTCCTCGCTCTCTGCATCCTTCTCGATGGTCACATCACGGTATTGCAGGCGATAGCCTCATCTGTCCGAAGGCCAGCTAGGTATATTATGTCTAAGTATACTAAATCAATACATAATATATCTATTTTATACTATGTGTACGGAATGATTTACCTATTTACGGTTTGATCCACGATTTTGGAGCCATGCCAGTTCACCAGCGCTAGGGATTGGCACAGACTTATCGAGGAAAAATATAAATTAGTGCAAGGCTATCCTTGGAAAGGGATTGAGGCGTGGATTCGTTGGAGTGCATTTGTTTGCGAGGGCTAATAATTCCGACTGTAC
>Ga0308171_1001392_pt1 | contig 32925 bp, 37 predicted proteins | sample PhyGR1_FD_202135 | JGI IMG/M metagenome (GOLD analysis project Ga0308171, IMG submission 202135) | Phyllosphere microbial communities from UC Gill Tract Community Farm, Albany, California, United States - DLSLSG.R1 | ecosystem: Host-associated > Plants > Phyllosphere > Unclassified | place: USA...
TAACGCTTCACGCCCATCGCTGACCTCCGCCAAAGCGGAGACCTATGAATCACGCATCAGGCCGCCCGTGAATCCCTGAATGTCGATTGGACCTAGCGCAGCCGTTCGGAGCGGAACAGGGCCTTATTCGGCGGCCGCGCGGGCGGCGTCCAGTTCGGCGGCCTTGGCCTCGACCAGTTCGACGATGTGGTCGATCATGCCGTCATTGGCCTGTTTGCCGGCGATCTTGCCGTTCAGATAGATCATGCCGGCGCCCTTGCCGCCGCCGGTGAAGCCGACGTCGGTATAGAGGGCCTCGCCCGGGCCGTTGACGACGCAGCCGATGATCGACAGCGACATGGCCGTCGAGACGTGGGCCAGCTTCTCTTCCAGAAGGGCCACCGTCTCGATGACGTTGAATCCCTGGCGCGCGCACGACGGACAGGCGATGATGTTCACCCCCCGGTGACGCAGGCCCAGGGATTTCAGGATGTCGAAGCCGACCTTGATCTCTTCCACCGGGTCGGCGGCCAGGGAGACGCGAATGGTGTCGCCGATGCCGGCCCACAACATGTTCCCCATGCCGATGGCCGACTTGATGGTGCCGGTGCGCAAGGGTCCCGCCTCGGTGACGCCCAGGTGCAGCGGGCAGTCGATGGCCTCGGCCAGCTGCTGATAGGCGGCGACCGTCAGGAAGGGGTCGGACGCCTTCACCGAGATCTTGAACTCGTGGAAGTCGAGGTCCTGAAGGATGCGGGCGTGGTTCAGCGCGCTCTCGACCATGGCGTCGGGACAGGGCTCGCCGTACTTCTCCAGCAGTTCCTTCTCCAGCGAGCCGGCGTTGACGCCGATGCGCATGGAGCAGCCGTGGTCGCGGGCGGCCTGGACGACCTCCCTGACCCGGTCGATCGAGCCGATATTGCCCGGATTGATGCGCAGGCAGGCGGCGCCCGCCTGGGCCGCCTCGATCCCACGCTTGTAGTGGAAGTGGATGTCGGCCACGAGCGGCACGCGGGCCTCGCGGGCGATGGTCCTGAAGGCCGCCGTCGACTCCTCGTCGGGGCAGGAGACGCGGACGATGTCGGCGCCAGCCTCCTCCAGCTGACGGATCTGATCCAGCGTCGCCGCTGCATCGGTCGTCGGCGTATTGGTCATCGACTGGACGCTGATCGGGGCGTCGCCGCCGACCGGGACCGAGCCGACCATGATCTGGCGGCTCTTGCGGCGCTCGATATGGCGCCAGGGACGGATGTGGCCGAGTTCGGAACTGCTCATGTCGCGCGGAACATAGGCGAGGAACGACGGCAAAACCACGACATCAGCCGTGATCCGCGCGATTCACCCCGCCGGACGCGTGGGAGCGGCCGGCGGGACCCCTGCCGGAGCGGGCGCTGCGGCCAGGGCGGCGGCGGCCTGGGCCGCGCGGGCGCGGGTCAAGGCTTCCGCAGCGGCGGCGGCGCGGGCCTCGGACTGGCGGGCGGCGGTCTGGGCGCGGCTGTTCAACTGCCCCAGGGGCGACTGGGGGCCCGGCAGGACGCCGCTGTGCTCGCCATTCAGATAGACGTCGAAGGCCGTCGGATCCGAGACATCGACCGTGGCCGAGACATTGGGCGGAGCCCGCCAGGCCTCGCCTGCGGCCAGTTGGCGCGCGAAAAGGATGCGGCCGTCGCCTTGACGGATGACCAGGCTGGCGGGCTTGCTGGCCTGCAGGATGACCTGGGAGGCGATGGCCGACGAGCCGTATACGGGGCCGCGAGGATTGAAGGCGGCCTGGACCGGGGGGGCCGGCGGGACGACGGCGTTGGGATCGTCCGGGTCGACGCCCGTCAGCTGGGCCTCGAGGCCTGGCGTGATGTAGAGGGCGGGCGTGGTCTGGTCCGGCGGGGCGGCGCGCGGCGCGCCCAAGTAGAGGGCGCGCTCGACCTCGGCGTCGGCCTCCTTCGCCCAGTCCTTGGGCACGGCGACCAGGTCGGACGGATGCGGCGGCTCGATACGAACCACGCGCTGGAAGACGTTCCAGCCGACCACGGCCAGAATCAGCACGCCGAGCGCCGCCAGAATCCTGGGCGAGGTGCGGCGCATCTGCTGCAGGGCGGCGCCGGTCGGGGCCTGCAGCGGCACCGCGGCCTCAGGAAACTCGCGCTTGAACCGCTCGACCGCCGTCAGTTCATCCAGGCCGAGCGCCCCGGCATAGGCGCGGACATAGCCCATGGAGAAGATGCGTGACGGCAGGACCGAAAACTCGTTCTGCTCCAGAGCCGTCAGATAGCGGGGATGCACCCGGGTCATGGTGGACAGCTGAGCCATGGAACGGCCCGAGGCGAGGCGAGCCGCACGCAGGGCCTCGCCCAGCGTCTCGGCGTCCTCGAGGGACGGCGCGTCGTGCCGATCCTGATCCATGCGGGGTTCCGTCAGTGGGGGCGCAAACACGCCCTCCCCCTCGCTTAGACGAGGTGTTCCGTGCGGGCAACGCGGGAAAAGCGGCTCCGCTTCAGACGGCGATATTCAGCTTGCGCGCCAGGGACTCGATCTCGCCGCGCACCGATCCGGCGGAGGAGCCGAGCAGGACGTTCATCCCGCGACGGGCGGCGGGCAGGTCGGCCGACAGGATCATCCGCTTGACCGGCCCCACGCCCCCAGCGGGCGCTGACAGACGGGTGTAGCCGAGGGTGATCAGGGCGAAGGCTTCCAGCGGACGCCCTGCCAGTTCGCCGCAGACCGAGACCGGCGTGGCGCTGTCGGCGCACTTCTGCTGGATTTCGGCCAGGGCGCGCAGGGCCGGGGGCGACAGGGGATCATAGCGGTCCGAGACCAGGGGATTGGTCCGGTCGGCGGCGAACATATATTGCAGCAGGTCGTTGGTGCCGATCGAGACGAAGTCGGTCAGCGGCAGCAGGGCGTCCAGATGCCACAGCAGGCTGGGGCATTCGACCATGGCCCCGACACGCAGCAGGGACGGCAGGGGTCGGCCGCGACGTCGCGCCCAGTCGCACTCGACATCGACCAGTTCACGCGCGGCGCGGAACTCGTCCACCGTGGCGATCATGGGGAACATGACGCGCAGCTCGCGCCCGGCGGCGGCGGCCAGAAGGGCGCGCACCTGCATCCGCAGCAGGGCCGGACGGTCCAGCCCCAGACGAATGGCGCGACGGCCCAAGGCCGGATTCTCTTCCCGCTCATTGTCGAGATAGGGCAGGACCTTGTCGCCGCCGATGTCCAGGGTGCGGAAGGTTACGGGCCGGTCGCCCGCCGCATCCAGGACCAGCTTGTAGAGCGCCGTCTGGGCGTCCAGACGCGGCAGTTCGTCCGAGACCATGAACTGGAACTCGGTGCGGAACAGGCCGATGCCCTCGGCCCCCGTGGCGTCGAGATTTTCCAGATCCACGGCCAGACCGGCGTTGGTCAGGACGGTGATCCGCGTGCCGTCCTTGGTGACGGCGGGGATGTCCCGCAGCAGGTCGAACTCGGCCCGGCGCTGCGCGCGCACGGCCATGCGGGTCTGGACCGCCGCCAGCATGTCGGGACGGGGGCGCAGGTAGGCCTCGCCCGTCTCGCCGTCGACGATGACCTGATCGCCCTCGGACAGGCGGTCGCGCAGGCCTTGCAGACGGCCGACGCAAGGGATCTGAAGCGCCCGCGCCACGATGGCGGCGTGGCTGGCGGCCGAGCCCTCTTCCAGCAGAAGGCCCCGCAGCTTGTGGCGTGGATATTCCAGCAGGTCGGCGGGGCCGAGGTTTCTGGCCACCAGAATGGCGTCGTCGGGCAGGTCGCGGTGACCGGGATTGTCGCCCGCCAGCACCCGCAGCAGACGGTTGGCCAGGTCTTCGAAGTCGTGCAGGCGTTCGCGGATATAGGGGTCGCGGGCCTTGGCGAAGCGGGCGCGGTGTTCGTTGCGGACCCGGTCAACGGCGGCCTCGGCGGTCAGGCCGGAACGCACAGCCTCTTCCAGCGAGCGGTTCCAGCCCCGGTCGTCGGCGAACATGCGATAGGTTTCCAGCACCTCGAACGAGGTGCCGCCCAGCTTGCCCTGCCCGCCTTCCAGCATGACGTCGATGCCGGCCTTGAGCGCCGACAGCGCTTCCGCCAGCCGTTTTTCCTCGGCGACCGGATCGTCAGAGAGAAGTTGCTCGGGGGCCAGAGGCGCCTCGTGCTGGACGACCACGCCATAGGCCAGGCCTTCGGCGAACTTCTGACCCTTCAACCGTTCGGGGCGATGAGGGGCCACCTCGACGTCGCGCAGTTCGTCCTGGGCCAACAGTTCGCCCGAGGCGACCGTCTCGGCCAGGACCATGGCGATGGTCTGGATGTCCTCGACCTCTTCCTCGTCGTAGCGACGGGCGACGCGGTTCTGGACCACCAGAACGCCGATGGCCCGGCCGCCGCGCAGCAGGGGCGCGCCGAGGAAGGCGTGGAAGGGGTCTTCGCCGGTTTCCGGACGATAGGAGAAGCTGGGGTGGGAGGGGGCGTCCGACAGGCTGATCGGCTGGGCCAGCCGGGCCACCTCGCCGACCAGACCCTCGCCGGGACGCAGTCGCGTATTGTGGACAGCTTCGGGGTTCAACCCTTGCGTCGCGAACAGCTCCAGCTCGCCCGAGGCGCGGCGCAGATAGATGGAGCAGACCTCGGCCACCATGGACTGGGCGATGGTGCGCACCACCATGTCCAGCCGCTCCTGCGCCGGGCCGCCGCCGGCCATGGCTTCGCGGATCTGGCGCAGGAGGTTGCGAGGCCCCCTCGTCGTCAATCCGCCCTTCACCATGGTCGCTCCCGCCTTGCCGCCCGCTGATCAGATAGGGCGGCGTTTCTGTTCATCCTATAGCGCGTCGAGTCCGTAGGCCGCATGCAGCGCCCGCACGGCCAGTTCGGAATAGGCGTCCTCGATCAGCACGCTGATCTTGATCTCCGAGGTCGAGATGGCCTGGAACTTGACGCCCTTGTCGGCCAGGGCCCGGAACATGGTCTGGGCCACGCCGGCGTGGCTGCGCATGCCCACGCCGATGACCGAGATCTTGGCCACGTCCGCGTCGATGCGCAGCTCTTCAAAGCCGATCTCGGCCTTGGCGGCGGTCATCATCTCGGCGGCGCGCTGGGCGTCGCGGCGTCCCGTGGTGAAGGTCAGGTTGACCGCCCCCTCGGTGCGGGCCTGGCTCTGCACGATCATGTCCACGTTGACGTTGGCCTCGGCCAGACGCGTGAAGACGTCGGCGGGGGCGTCGGTGCGGTCCGCCAGACCCAGCAGCGTGATCCGGGCTTCGTCCCGGCTCATGGTCACGCCGGAAACGATGCGCTTTTCCACGATCTCATCCTCGTCACAAATCAGGGTGCCGGCGTTTTCCGGCAGATTTCCATTTTCATCCGGCTCGATAAAGCTGGACAGGACCCGAACCGGGACCTGTTTCGCCATGGCCAGTTCGACCGAGCGGGTTTGCAGCACCTTGGCCCCCAGGGAAGCCATTTCCAGCATCTCCTCGTAGGAGACCTTTTCCAGGCGCCGCGCGCGGCTCTCGATGCGGGGGTCGGTCGTATAGACGCCGTCCACGTCGGTGTAGATGTCGCAAGGCGCGCCGAGCGCCGCCGCCACCGCCACCGCCGAGGTGTCGGAGCCGCCGCGGCCCAAAGTGGTGATGCGGCCGTCGCGGTTCACGCCCTGGAAGCCGGGCACCACAGCGATCTGACCGCTGTCGACGGCGGCGCCCAGGACATCGCCGGGGACGTCCTCGATGCGGGCGCGGCCGTGGGCGTCGTCGGTCAGGATCGGAATCTGCCAGCCCATCCAGCTACGCGCGTTCAGGCCCATGTTGCGCAGGGTCAGGGCCAGAAGGCCCGACGTCACCTGCTCGCCCGAGGCGACCACCACGTCGTATTCGTCGTCCGACAGGGGCAGGCCCGCAGCCGCCGGTCCGGCGCCGTCGGTCCAGGCCACCAGCTCATTGGTCTTGCCGGCCATGGCGGAGACCACCACGGCGATCTGTTTGCCCTTGGCGGCCTCGGCGGCGATTATTCGCGCCGCACGACGAATACGCTCGAGGTCCCCCATGGAGGTCCCCCCGAACTTCATCACCAGTCGTGTCGTTTCGGGCCGCGTCATCGTGGCGTTTCGTCCCCTGCTTGCATGGGCGGCCAAGGCGGTTCATGCCTGCGGCCATGTCCGCTTCTAACGACAGCCTTGAGCCGCGCAAACCCCAAAGCGAAGAGGGTTTTTCACCCTTTGCAACCGATCGTGCCGAGGGGCCGAGCATCGATCCTGCCGATGTGGCCCGTTTCTCGGCCCAGGCGGCCGAGTGGTGGGACCCGAAGGGGCCGTTCGCGCCCCTGCACCGCTTCAATCCGGCGCGGCTGAAATTCGTCCGCGACCGCGCCGCCGAGCATTTCGGGCGCGACGTGCGGACCCGCGCGCCCTTTGCCGGTCTCAGCCTGATCGACATCGGCTGCGGCGGCGGCCTGATCGCCGAGCCGATGCGGCGCATGGGGTTTGCGGTCACGGCCCTGGACGCCTCGTCCGAGAACATCGGCACGGCCCGCGCCCACGCCGAACAGGTCGGCCTGGACATCACCTATCGCGCCGCCACGGTCGAGCAGATGGTCGAAGCGGGCGCCGGGCCCTTCGACGTGGTCCTGACCATGGAGGTGATCGAGCACGTCGCGGATCCCGAAGCCTTCGTTCGCGCCTGCTCCAGGCTGATCAAGCCCGGCGGCCTGATGATCGTCGCCACCCTGAACCGCACGCTGAAGGGCCTGCTGCTGGGCAAGGTCGCCGCCGAGTACGTCCTTCGCTGGGTCCCCGCAGGCACCCACGACTGGCGCCAGTTCCTCAAGCCCGAGGAACTGCGCGCCATGCTGGACGGCGAGCCCCTGACCGTCACCGGCCCCTACGGGCTGGCCTATGACCCGCTCAACGACCGCTGGAGCGAGGGCGACGACGTGGGCATCAACTACATGATGATGGCGACGCGGGACGCGTGAACGAGTCGCAGCGCATCGTCGTCACCGGCGGGCCCGGTTCGGGCAAGACCAGCCTGATCGAGTCCTTGGCGGCGGCGGGCTATGCGACCTCGCCCGAGGCGGGCCGGGCCATCATCCGCCGCCAGCAAGCCATCGGCGGACAGGCCCTGCCCTGGCGCGACCGCGCCCTGTTCGCGGAGTTGATGCTGGACTGCGAACTTGAGGCCTACGCCCGGTTCGAGGGCGCGGCGGGGCCGGTCTTCTTCGACCGGGGCACACCCGACGTGGTCGGCTACCTGAGCCTGTGCGACCTGCCGATCCCAGCCCATGTCGAGCGGGCTGGGCGCGAGGTGCGCTATGACCGGAGCGTCTTCATCGCCCCGGTCTGGCCCGAGATATTCGCTCAGGACGCCGAGCGCAGACAGGACCTGGACGAGGCGCAGCGCACCTTCGACGCCATGGCCGAGGTCTATCCGCGCTTCGGCTACGACCTGATCGAGCTGCCGAAGGCGCCCGTCGCCGAGCGGGTCGCCTTCGTCGCGTCGCGCCTCGCCTAGCCCGGCTGCTGAGTCTCGCGCAGCAGCGACAGCTCGTAGCCTAGGGCCTGAACCCGGCTGCGCAGGGCCTGACGCGTTTCCGCTCCGGGGCGGGCCTCGCGGCTGAGGATCCAGAGGTAGCGGCCCGACGGTTCGCCGACGATCGACCAGCTGTAGTCGTCGGCATGGTCCAGAACCCAGTAGTCGCCGACATAGAAGGGCCCGAAGAAGGAGACCTTCAGCTTGGCGTTCTCACTGCCCTCGACCACCTTGGCCTTGCCTTCGGATTGCTTGACCGGCCCGTCGACGGCGCCCTGTCGGCAGCGGTTCAGGACGCGGACCTGCCCATTCTCCAGCAGGCTGTAGTCGGCGGTCACCGCCTCGCAGTCTTTCTGGAAGCCGGCCTCGTAGCGGGCCAGTTCGTACCAGCGGCCGAGGTATCGGTTCAGCTCCACCGGCTTGGCGGGCTGCGGCACGGCGGCGTTGCCGACCGGCCCCCGTTGCAGGGTGGCGCAGGCGCCGAGAGCAGCGGCGGCCCCGACGAGGAGCACGAGGGGGAGAAGGCGTTTGACGGTCATGGCGTCTGAAAGCGCCGAACCGGCGACCCGGTTCCGTCAGAGCGCCCGGATCATGTAGCGGGCGTCGTCGCCATAGCTGGCCAGCTTCTCGGCCATGCCCGGCGGGGTTTGGACGACGAAGCCGTTGCGTTCCCAGAAGGCCGTCGCCTCATTGACCGCGACCAGGGCGATCTCACGCCAACCCGCCGCCTTCGCCTGTTCGGCCAGACGCTCGACAATCAGTCGGGTATAGCCGCCGCCGCGCGTCTCGGGGTGCAGGGCCAGATCATGCAGATAGACGACGTCAGCCTCCTCGGGGATGGCGCCGATCAGGCTGTCCAGCGGCGGGGCCGCGTTGCGCTTCCACGGATAGGCCATCAGATAGCCCCTGACGCTTCCGGCTTCGTCAGACAGGACAAAGCAGCCCTCGGGGGCCAGGGCCTGACGTTCGGCGAAGCATTCGCGCGCCTCAAAATGGTCGGGGAAGGACAGGCGGGCGACCGCGACGACGCCGTCGATGTCGGCAGGCGTCATGGGCCGCCACTCTAGCTGGGGCAGCGCGCGTTCAGCGGCGCCTTGTTGAAGGTCCATTCCACACTCCGGGTCTCATCGTCATCCGCCCCCTCGATGCGGGCGGTCAGCACATCCCCTTGGCGCTGATAGAGGATACGATGCGGAAAGTCGTTGGCGGGGTTGGCGAAGACCACCCGCTGCGGCCCGCTTTCGATCAGGCGGAAGGGGGTCGCCGGCGCGCCTTCGGGTCGGGCGAAATAGGCCAGGCCGCCATCGGGAGCCGGGCCGATATGGGCGCTCTCGAAGCCGCTGCGGCCATTGCGCACGGTCACGGCGGAACCGACGACCAGCCCCAGGCGCGGGTCGCTCCAGGTCTCGGACGCCTCACGCCCGCCGGAACAGTCCAGCCAGTAGCCGGCCAGCCACGACAGGTCGGGCGCAGGCGCCTGAAGCAGAGTGGCGGCCATCAGGGTGCTCAGCAGCAACATCAAGGTCTCCCTCCTCGGTTCGGAAAGCAGCCTAGATCAGTCCAGCCCGTCTCGCTTGTAGGTTTGCGACGCCAACTGGCGGGCCAGCTCCATCTGCTCGCGCGCCCATTCGGTGGCGGTGCAGCCGAGGAAGCGGCGGAAGTCGCGCGCCATCTGCGGCTGATCGAAATAGCCGGCGGCCAGCCCGGCCTCCAGCCAGGAAGCGGCGTCGGCGTCCTGGCCCGTCGCGTGGTCGAAGACGCGGCGGAAGCGAAAGACGGAACGCAGGGTGCGCGGGGCCACGCCGACCCGGTCGCGAAAGCGACGTTGCAGGGCGCGGCGGTCGGCGGGCGACAGGGACGGCGCCTCGTCCTCGCGCTCGGCGGCGGCGACCTCGGCGCGGACGGCGGGGTCGATGCGCCAGTCGCCGGCAAGACGCTGGCCCTCCAGCCAGTCGGACAGGACCGCCGCCTGCCCCGCCGGATCGCCGACGGGCGCGGAAAAGCCCGTGAGCCGCGCGACCAGATCCAGTCGCCGGTCGGTTGCCTCAACAAGCGGAAGACCGAGGAAGTCGCGCGCGCCATCCGGCTCGAACCGGGCGGCGACGATCTCGATCGGGCCGACGGGGCGGATGGCCATGGGCCGGGTCATCTGGCCGGCGAAGATGACCGGCGGCTGGGGGCGGAAGACGCCGTCCTCGCCCTGCTCCTCATAGGGCGCGGCCAGGTCGATCACCAGTTCGGGGCAGCCGTCGGGGGCGATGCGCTGCACCGCGCCCGAGGGTTCCGGCGCGGCGTAGGTCCACAGGGTGCGGATGAAGGGACGCAACGCAGGCGGCGGCGCGAACTCCTCGTATCTCTCCCCCCGCCCCATCCGTTTAGTTGGCCTTCTTCGGGTCCGGCGGCAGGCTGGGCAGGGCGGCGCAGGGGACGCCGTCGTCCTTCAGCTTCTTGACGTCAGCGGGGGTGGCCTCGCCGTAGATTTCGCGCTTCTCGGAGCGCCCTTCGTGGATATCGCGGGCCTCGCGAGCGAAGGCGTCGCCGACGTAGTCGAAATTCTGCTCGACGTGCTCGCGCACCTCGCGCGCCGCCTGCATCATCATGGCCTGCATCTGCTTCATCGTGTCCGGCGCTGGCACAGCCGTTTTCGTGCCCGAGACAGCCGGGGCCATGATCTGTTTGCGCACGCCGGTCGAGCCGCAGAAGGGGCATTCGACCAGACCGCGCTCGGCCTGATCGTCGTAGTCGGAGGAGGAGGCGAACCAGGCCTCGAAGCCGTGGTCGTGGTCGCAGGACAGGGCGTAGCGGATCATTGCGGCCAGTCGAAATCGCGGTCGTGCTTCAGCGAAGGCACAGCCTGTCGCGCGCGCTGAACGGCGCTGAGGTCGAGTGTCGCAGACACGACGCAAGGCTCGTCATGGTCGGCCTTGGCGATAATCTCGCCCCAGGGGCCAACGATGGTGGAGCGGCCCCAGGTCTGGCGGCCGTCCTCATGCGTTCCGCCCTGGGCCGGGGCCAGGACGAAGGCGCCGGTCTCGATCGCGCGGGCGCGCAGCAGGGTCTCCCAATGCGCCTCGCCGGTCGGACGGGTGAAGGCGGCGGGCACGGCGATCATGGCCGCCCGGAACTGGGCCAGTTGACGGTGCAGATGCGGGAAACGCACATCGTAACAGATGGTCAGGCCCAGCCCTCCCCAGGGGGTGTCGGCCACGCTGGCGGCTTCGCCGGGGCGCACCGAGGCGCTTTCGCGGTAGGTCTCGCCATTCGGCAGGTCCACGTCAAAGACGTGCAGCTTGTCGTATCGGGCCGTGATCGCCCCGGTCGGATCAACCAGCAGGGAGCGGTTGGCGGCGCGCGCATCGCCATCCACGCCCGAGCGTACGATGGCCGAGCCGATCAGCAGCCAGACGCCCAGTTCCGTCGCCAGAGCGCGCAGGCCGAGGACGGCGACGTCGGCGTCCTCGCTCGACAGGGCGGCGTCGCGCAGACCCCGGCGCTGTTCGAGGAAGTTGGTCCCCTCGGGCGTCAGGATCAGTTTCGCGCCGCCCGCCGCCGCCTCGCGGATCAAGGGCTCGACATGGGCCAGCCCTGCGTCCGCCGTCGCCGGCGTCCGCGTCTGGATCAGCGCAATGTCGAGCCGCTCGTCCATCAGGCCGCCAGCAGGGGGTCGAGGCCGCCGCGCGCGTCCAGGGCGTGGATGTCATCCGAGCCGCCGACATGTTTTTCGCCGACGAAGATCTGCGGGAAGGTGGACTTGCCGCCCGACCGCTCGACCATCTCGGCCTTCTTTTCCGGGTTGTTAGAGGCGACGATCTCGGTGAACGCGACGCCCTTGCGCTTCAGCAGGCCCATGGCGGCGGTGCAATAGGGGCAACCGGGCTTGGTGTAGATGACGACTTCGGCCACTGAGGACTCTCCTGAATTCAGACTAGCGCCCTACTTAGGCGGTTCGCGCGCAGTTCGCACCCTCGCGATGACGGCCAGGTCCACAGCGCGCGCTCCGGCGGACAGAAGGACCCGGGCGCAGGCCTCGGCCGTGGCCCCCGTGGTCAGGACGTCGTCGACCAGAAGGATGCGCCGGCCCTTGATTCGACGACGCCCGGCCTCGGTGACGGCGAAGGCGGATTTGACGTTCAGCCGCCGCCCGCGCGCCGACTTGCCGCCCTGGCTGGCCGTGGGCGCCGCCCGGATCAGGGCGTCGGGCAGGTAGTCGAGCCCGGCGGTGCGGGCCAGAGGCCGCGCGATCTCGGCCGCCTGATTGAAGCGCCGGGCCAGCAGACGGCCGCGATGCAGGGGGACCGGAATCACCGCGTCAGCCTCGGCCACCACATCGGCGCCGGAGCGCGCGATCCAGCGGGCGAACAGGGGGGCGAACTGCTGCTGGTCGCCGTGCTTGAACTTGAGGATCAGGCCGCGCGAGGCCTCGTCATAGACGCAGGCGGCCCGGGCGCGGGCGAAGGCGTAGGGCTGGACCTGACAGGCCAGGCAGCGGTCGGCGGCGAAGTCCCCGCCGTCGTATTCAAACGCCGCGCCGCAGCCGTCGCAGACGGGCGCCTCCAGAAACACCACCCGGCTCCAGGCGTCGGGCGACAGGCCGGCCGAGGCGGTGGCCTCGCGGCTGTCGTGGGCCATGGGGGGCAGCAGCATGTCGAGCAGACCGCGCGCCATTCCACGCGCGCCCAGCGATATACGCGCCGACCCGTCTTTCAATCCGGCCCGCCAACCCCCATCCTGAACGGCCATGAGCGCCCCCTCCTCCGGTCCCCCGATCATCTTCGACGCCGCCCGCCGCGCCGCGCGCCTGAACCGCGCCGCCCGACGTTTCCCCGACGCCGACTTCCTGCACGTTCGCGCCGCCGAGAATGCGGTGAACAGTCTGGAGGTGATCCTGCGCGAGTTTCACACGCCCGTCGACCTGTCGCCCCATTCCGGCGTCTTCGCCCGCGCCCTGGCCGACAGCCCGGCTCACGCGCAAGTGGCCGAGGTGCGCGCCGCAGGCTCCACCGCTGAACGGGCTGCGCCGGGGGCCTGGCCTCTGGAGTTGGAGGATCAGTCGGCCGACCTGATCGTCAACCTGCTGGGGCTGCACTGGGCCAACGACCTGCCCGGCGCCCTGGCCCAGATCCGCAGGGCGCTGAAGCCCGACGGTCTGTTCATCGCCAGCCTGTTCGGAGCGGCGACGCTGAAGGAGCTTCGCGGCGTGCTGACCGAGGCGGAGTTGGAGGTCAACGGCGGAGCCCAGGCCCGGGTCTCGCCCTTCGCCGACGGTTTCGACGGCGCAGGCCTGCTGCAGCGCGCGGGCTTCGCCCTGCCTGTCAGCGACGTCGACCGGGTGACCGTGCGCTATGCCGATCCCTTCGCCCTGATGCGCGACCTGCGGGCCATGGGCGAGACCAATGTGCTGGCCGGACCGATCCGGCCGCTGAGCCGCGCTGTCCTGGCGCGCGCGGCTCAGCTCTACGCCGAACGCCACGCCGAGGCGGATGGGCGCATTCCAGCGACGTTCGAGATGGTGCATCTGGCCGGCTGGGCGCCGCACGACAGCCAGCAGAAGCCGGCCCGGCGCGGGTCGGCCAGGACCCGGCTGGCGGACGCCCTGAGCGTGCGCGAGCGGACAGGCGAGGAGTTTAGCTGACCGCCTGGGTCAGGGCCGTCAACGCGGCGTTGAACACGCCGGCGGCCTTTTCGCCAGCCAGACGCATCGAACCGATGATGACCAGAAAGATCAGGGCGCAGATCAGGCCGTACTCGATGGCGGTGGCGCCGCTGTCGTCGCGGCCGAAGCGGCTGATGAAACGTCGCATCCTGGCCCCCTCCTGCGGCGGCTGATCAGAGCAGGTCGCGCAACCAGGCGACCAGGGGTTCGTCGGCCGGGGGCATGGGATAGTCCGACAGCTTGTTCGGCTTCACCCAGGCCAGACCCGCGTGCTCACGCGCCGTGACCACGCCGGACCAGCGCCGGCACAGATACAGTGGCATCAAGAGATGAAAGGATTCGTAAGCGTGACTGGTAAACACGAAGGGGGCCAGGCAGGCCTCGTTCACGTCGATGCCCAGCTCTTCGTTCAGTTCACGGATCAGGGCCTGCTCGGGCCGCTCGCCCGGTTCGACCTTGCCGCCGGGAAACTCCCACAGGCCGGCCAGTTGCTTGCCCTCGGGCCGCTTGGCGATCAGGACCCGGCCGTCCGGATCGATCAGGGCGACGGCGACGACGAGGACGGTGGGAACCGCAGCCTCGCTCACGAACGATAGTCCCCGTTGATCTCGATGTAGCGTTTGGTCAGATCGCAGGTCCAGACGGTGGCTGACGCCCGCCCCGAGCCGACGTGGACGGTGATGTCGATCTCGGCGTTCTTCATATAGGCGCTCATCTGCGCCTCGTCGTAGGTCGGCGAAGGGGCGCCGTCGACGGCGGCGACGTGGGGGCCGAAATGGATGGCCAGACGGTCGCGGTCCACGGCTTCTTCCGTCTTGCCCACGGCCATGACGATGCGGCCCCAGTTGGCGTCCTCGCCGGCGATGGCGGTCTTCACCAGGGGGCTGTCGGCGATCGACTTGGCCAGCTTGCGGGCCGAGGCGGGGCTGGCTGCGCCGTCGACCGTGATGCGGACGAACTTGGTCGCGCCCTCGCCGTCCCGGACCAGCTGGTGGGCCAGATCGAGCATGACCTTGTCCAGGGCCGCCGAGAAGTCCTTCAGACGGCGGTCGCCGACCCGGCCGATGCGCGGCGCGCCCGAGGCGCCGGTGGCGAACAGCAGGGCCGTGTCGTTGGTCGAGGTGTCGCCGTCCACGGTCACGCTGTTGAAGGTGGTGCGGACGTGCAGATTCAGCAGGGCCTTCAGCACCGGCGGGGCGATGGCGGCGTCGGTGACGATGAAGGCCAGCATGGTGGCCATGTCGGGCGCGATCATGCCCGAGCCCTTGGCGATGCCGGCGATCCTGACCTTGACGCCCTCGATCTCGCACTCGGCGTAGGAGCCCTTGGGGAAGGTGTCCGTGGTCATGATGCCGAGACCGGCCTGGGCCCATTGTTCAGTGGGATGGGCATCGGCCTTCATACGCGCTTCGACGTCCGGCAGGCGCGCAATGATCTTCTTCTCGTCCAGCACCACGCCGATCACGCCGGTGGAGGCCAGCATGACGTCGCGTTGACGGCAGTCGAAGCGTTTGGCGACCTCGGAGGCGGTGCGGCGGGCGGCGTCGGCGCCGGCCTTGCCGGTGAAGGCGTTGGCGCAGCCGGCGTTGACGACCAGGGCCTTGACCCCTTCGCCGCCGCCCCGATCAGCGTCCAGTTGACGCTTGCACCAGTCGACCGGGGCCGAGCCCACCTTGTGCCGCGTGAAGACGCCGGCGCAAGAGGCGCCTTCGGGGAAGTGGAAGACCACCAGATCGTCGCGCTCATGCTTGTAGAAGCCGGCGCGGGTGGTGGCGATCTCGACTCCGCCGATGGGCGGAATGGTCGGGAAGGGCACCGCCAGGGGCGAGATCATCAGGCCGGGCTTGCCGGGCGAGGCCGCCTTGGCGGCCGCCGGCTGGGTGGCGCGCTTCAGGGCCGAGGCCAGCGGGTCCAGCGCCTTTTCGATGGCGGATTCGATCATCTGGCCGGTCGAGCCGGACTTGGAGGCGGGCGGACGGTTCATGAAGCGACGGTTCCGGCGGGAGAGGCGGCGGCGGGAGAGGCGGGTGCTGGCCGTGTGGCCGGTTGCGCCGCCGGTTTGGCGGGATTGAGGAAGACTTCGACCTGGGCCTTGCCGCGCAACTGCTCCAGCAGCTGGCGGACGCCTTCATAGGTCAGGTAGCGGACGATCAGCGGGCGGGCCTGATCCAGGGTCGGCGGGGCTTCCAGACGGCGATCCTCGATGCGCAGCACGGCCCAGCCTTCCTGCCCCTGAACCGGACCGACCACAACTCCGGGGGCCTGGCCGCGCACGGCGGCGGCGTAGGCGTCTGGCAGGACGTCGAGCGTCGAATAGCCCAGGTCGCCGCCGGAATAGCGGGTGGCGTCGTCCACCGACCGCTGGGCGGCCACAGCTTCGAAGGCGGCCCCCTGCCCCAGGACGCCCACAACGGCGTCGGCCTGTTCCTTCGTGTGCGACAGGATCAGGCGGACCCGGACCTCCTCGGTCGTCTGGGCCCGGCGCTGCTGTTCCTGATAGAGGCGCTCGACCGCCTGATCGGATACGGCCCCGCTGACGACGGATTCCACCAGCATGTCGCCGAGGATGCGTTCGTGCACCGCCTCAAGCCGGCGCTGGGCGGCGGCGTTCTTGTCCAGTCCGCGACGGCGCGCCTCGGCCGCCAGCAGCTTCTGGTCGACCACCTCGTCCAGCACGCGGCGGAACAGCTCGGACTTGACGTCCAGGGGCTCGCCCTCCCCGACCAGGCCCTGCGCCACGGCTTCCCGGCGCACGTCGGAGGCCCAGACCGAGCGGTCCAGCACCCGCGCCACGACCAGGTCGCCCTTTTCCGGCGGGCCTTCCGCATCGCCGCGCCCGCAGGCGGCCATCAGCACTACCGCCAGCAAGGCCGAAGCCAGCAGGGGCCGCAAGGTTCGGAAGGGGGGGCGCGAAAGACGCATCGGGCGCTCCGGCCAGAAGACGATTGGGGGCGAAAAACAGAAACCGGAAGGCCCGTCGCGGCAAGCCGTCGAAAGCCCCTCGCGTTGACAGGGGTTAGGGCGGTGCTTAAGTCCCGGCTGCGCCCAAGTCGAGGGGTTTTCGATCGTCTGCGCCGCCCCTGCGCACGCCTCGTATTTCGAGGGTCGCCGGGACCGGCGTCGATCCGGGGCTCCGCGATCGCGACGCTTCCTGTTTCAGAGCCTTCAGCCGCTCGACCGCCTTTACCGGATCGCCCATGCTCGGCTTCGCCAAGAAAATCCTCGGCTCCTCCAACGACCGCAAGGTCAAGGCCTTCCAGGCCCAGGCGCAAAAGATCAACGCCCTGGAATCCCGGTTCGAGGCCTTCTCGGACGACGAACTGCGCATGATGACGCAGACCTTCAAGGATCGGATCGAGGCCGGCGACAGCCTGGACAAGATCCAGAGCGAGGCCTTCGCCGTGGTGCGCGAGGCGTCCAAGCGGGTTCTGGGTCAGCGCCAGTACGATGTGCAGCTGGCCGGCGGCATGATCCTGCATGAAGGCGGCATCGCAGAAATGCGGACCGGCGAGGGCAAGACCCTGGTGGCCGTGGCCCCGGTCTACCTGAACGCGCTGGCGGGCAAGGGCGTCCACGTCATCACCGTCAACGACTATCTGGCGCGCCGTGACGCCGAGACCATGGGCAAGGTCTATCGCTTCCTCGGCCTCGAGGTCGGCGTCATCGTCAACGGCCTGTCGCAGGGCCAGCGCCAGGCGGCCTACAACGCCGACATCACCTATGGCACCAACAACGAATTCGGCTTCGACTATCTGCGCGACAACCTGGTCTATGACCGGCGCGAGATGGTGCAGCGGACCCACCATTTCGCCATCGTCGATGAGGTCGACTCCATCCTGATCGACGAGGCGCGCACGCCTCTGATCATCTCTGGTCCGACCGAGGACCGTTCGGACCTCTACAAGATCGTCGACACGATCGTGAAGGAACTGGTCAAGGACAAGGCCACCTATGATCTGGACGAGAAGCAACGCCAGGCCCTGCTGACCGAGCTGGGCTCGGAGCGGATCGAGGAAATGCTGGAGTCGGGCGGTCACTTCGCCGAGGACACCACCGACCTCTACGATCCGGCCAACGTCAGCCTGGTCCACCACGTCAACCAGGCCCTGCGCGCCAATACCCTGTACACGCGCGACAAGGACTACATCATCAAGGGCGGCGAGATCGTCCTGATCGATGAGTACACGGGTCGCATGATGACCGGCCGTCGCCTGTCCGAAGGTCTTCACCAGGCCATCGAGGCCAAGGAAGACGTCAAGATCATGCCCGAGAACCAGACCCTGGCCTCGGTCACCATCCAGAACTATTTCCGCCTCTACGAAAAGCTGTCCGGCATGACCGGCACGGCCGCCACCGAGGCCCAGGAATTCCTCGACATCTACAAGATGGACGTCCTGGAAGTGCCGACCAACCGTCCCGTCCTGCGCAAGGACTATGACGACGAGGTCTATCGCACCTTCGCCGAGAAGAACGTGGCCATCGCCGCCCAGATCGCCGAGTGCCACGTCAAGGGTCAGCCGATCCTGGTCGGCACCGTCTCGATCGAGAAGTCCGAGGAACTGTCCGCCGTCCTCGACACCTATGAATACAAGGTCGAGACCGGCCGCACCCTCAAGGCCGAATACGCCGGCCGCGAGAAGGAAGCGCAGAAGGTCGGCGACGACGCCTATGACATCACCTACGCCACCGGCCGCGGCATTCCGCACAACGTCCTGAACGCGCGTCAGCACGAGCAGGAAGCCTATATCGTCGCCGACGCCGGTCTGCCGGGCGCCGTCACCATCGCCACCAACATGGCCGGTCGCGGCACCGACATCCAGCTGGGCGGCAACCTGGAGATGCGTATCCAGCGCTGGACCCAGGAACAGCGCAACATGGCGATCGAGGTCACGCCCGAGGCGCTGGCCGCCAAGGAAGCCGAGTACAAGGCCGAGATCGCCGTCCACCGCGAAACCGCTCTGGCCGCCGGCGGCCTGTTCGTGCTCGGCACCGAGCGCCACGAGAGCCGCCGCATCGACAACCAGCTGCGCGGCCGCACCGGCCGTCAGGGCGACCCCGGCACCTCGAAATTCTACCTGTCGTGCGAAGACGACCTGCTGCGCATCTTCGCCGGCGACCGCCTGGACTCGATCATGCGCAGCTTCGGCGTGGCCGAGGGCGAGGCCATCAGCCACCCCTGGCTGAACCGCGCCGTCGAAACCGCCCAGAAGCGCGTCGAGGCCCGCAACTACGACATGCGCAAGAACGTGCTGAAATACGACGACGTCGTGAACGACCAGCGCAAGGCCGTGTTCGAACAGCGCCAGGAGTTCATGGACTCCACCGACCTGTCGGAACTGGTCGCGGACTTCCGCAGCGACGTGATCAACGACCTGGTCGAACGTTATGTGCCGCCCAAGGCCTACGCCGAACAGTGGGACATCGAGGGTCTGGACGAGAAGGTCCGCTCGACCCTGGGCCTGGAACTGCCGCTGCGCGAGTGGGCCGCCGAGGAAGGCGTCTCCAACGAGGAGTTCGAGGAGCGGCTGATGGCCGCCGCCGAGGCCCGCGCCGCCGAACGTCTCGAAATGATCGGCCAGGACCAGACCCGCGGTCTGGAAAAGCAGTTCATGCTGCAGATGATCGACATGCAGTGGCGCGAGCACCTGGTCCACCTGGACCACCTGCGCGGCGTCATCGGCCTGCGCGGCTATGGCCAGCGCGACCCGCTGAACGAATACAAGACCGAAGCCTTCAACCTGTTCGAGACCCTGCTGCACGACCTGCGCCACAACGTCACCCGCTGGCTGATGACGGTCGAGTTCCGCTTCGAGGCCCCCCCGGCGATGGAACTGCCCGAGTTCCAGGAAATCCACCTGAACCCCGGCACCGGCGAGAACGAGATGGTCAATCCGTCGGCCCAGAACCCGGAAGGCATGCTGACCGGCGACGACCGCTCCAAGCTGCCGGTCGAGGCCCTGCCGATCGGTTGGGAACGCACCAGCCGCAACGCCGACTGCCCCTGCCACTCTGGCAGGAAGTTCAAGCACTGCCACGGTAGTTTGATCTAGGAAGGCGCTGCCGCGCGGCGCTATGCTCGCGACGCGGTCGCTTGCGGCTTGAGCGCCGAAAGACTGAGTTGAGAGAGGCGGGTGCGCGAAAGCGGCCCGCCTTTTTCCTTGCTTTCTCACGACCGCCGTCATTCCGGACGCCTAAACGATCCGCCGCCTGTGCAGTCGCTCACGCCTGGGTCCCGGGTTCCGCTACGCGGCCCCGGGATGACGGAGGAACGACAGGTGACGCCGCCCCCTCCGCCCGCTAGCTTCGCCCCCATGAGCTACAAGCCCCTCTTCTCGCGCGCCCTCGGTCTCGATCCCGAGCGGCTGCACTTCGCCGCCCACAGCCATCACCTGTGGCCCGACGCCAGTTTCGACGCCCAGGTCCAGGCCTGGGCCGAGGCCAACCGCTTCGCCGACCGCAAGTGGGACCTGATCTTCGGCGAGGTCATTCCCGAGGCGCAGAAGCATGTGGCGAAGGAGCTCGGCCTGCCCTCGCCCGACAGCCTGATCTTTGCGCCCAACACCCACGACATCCTGCTGCGCATCGTCTCGGGCGTCGAGACAAAGCCGGTGCGCATCCTGTCCACTGACGGCGAGTTCCACTCCTTCCGCCGCCAGTCGGAACGCTGGGAAGAGGCCGGCGAAGCCGTGGTCACGCGCGTGCCGCTGCATCCCTTCGCCACCTTCGCCGACCGCTTCGTGGCGGCGGCCAGGGCGGGCGGGCATGACCTGATCCTGGTCAGCCAGGTCTTCTTCCGCACCGGCCAGGTGTTCGACGCCGTGGCCGAACTGGCGGCCCTGGCCGATCCGGCCGGGCCGTGGGTGGTGATCGACGGCTATCACGGCTTCATGGCCATGCCGACCGACCTGTCGGCGGTGGCGGACAAGGTCTTCTATCTGGCGGGCGGGTACAAATACGCCATGGCGGGCGAAGGCGCCTGCTTCCTGCATTCCCCGCCCGGCTTCTGTCCGCGTCCGGTCATCACCGGCTGGTTCGCCGAGTTCGGCCATCTGGAGGGCCCGCCTGGCGGGGTCCAGTACCGCACCGACGGCGGCCGCTTCTGGGGCGCCACCTTCGACGTCAGCGCGCTGTATCGCCTCAACGCCGTGCGCCGGATGCTGGATGAAGAAGGCCTGACCACCGCCGACGTGGCCGCCCATGCGCGCAAGCTGCAGGCCCGGTTCCAGGCGGCGGTTCAGAACGGCGAGGCCGGTCCCCTGTCCCACGCCGAAATCCTCAATCCGGTCGAAGGCGACGCCGCGCGCGCCCGCTTCCTGGCCCTGCGCTCCGACGAAGCCGCGCGCTGGAAGGCGGACCTGCAACACATGAACGTGGTCACCGACGTCCGCGACGACGTGATCCGCTTCGGCTTCGGCCTCTATCAGTCCGAAGAGGACGTGGAGCGGCTGATCCACGCCTGCGCCCGCCTGACCTAGGTCGTCAAAAGAACAGGCTGTCGTCCTGCCGCTGCGCCTCGGGCGGGCGTCGGGGCGTGGCCGGTCGCGGCGCAGGACGCGGCGCGGGCGGCGCCGCGCGCGTGACAGCGGGCGGCGACGGGACAGCCTCCGGCTGCACCTCAGGTTCGTCGTCGAAGATCGACCGCCAGATCGACTTCGCCGCCGGGCGCCGGGGCTCCTCGACCGGAACAGGAACGGGCTCCGCCGAAGGCGCAGGCGCCACGGTCGGATAGGGCCTCGGGGAAGCCGCCGCATCGCTCGGCGGATCGGGCCTGGCGGGAACGGCCGACGCGAGCGCGGTATCGGCACCCTGCGGCGCCTCCGCCAGCCTCTGGTCCGCCGCGTTCCACAGGATGGCCACGCCCAGCGCCAGCAGGACCAGGCCGATCGCGGCGCCGATGGCCGAGCCCAGCAGGATACGGTTCAGATCACTGGCGATGCGCGAACTCATGACGCCAAGGCCTAACATCGAACGCCTGCGCCCGACCACCCCGGCCGCCTCAGACGGCGGCGTCCAGCAGGGCGTCGCGCACGATGTCGGGATGGGTCATTGGAAACAGATGCCCGCCGCCCGCCACGGTTTCCACCTGATGCGGCGAAGTCCCCGTCGGCACGGCGCACAGGCTGCCGCTCTCGGCCTTCAGCACACGGACGGCCTCCGGAAACCGTCGCAGGGCGGGCCACGGATTGTGCGCCTGGGCGGCATAGTTCGACGCCTCCCAGGCGGGGGTGCAGGTCAGCTCGAAGCCGCGATCCGTCTCCGCCAGACCATCGACCAGGTAGTCAGCCAGCATCATGTCCGACCAGCCCTTGAAGGCGCCGCGTCCGCGATAGGCGGCCAGCGCCTGTTCGCGGCTGTCGAACAGGGCGCGCCGCTTCAAGGTGCTGGCGACGATGGGAATACGGTGCGACAGCCTCCCGACCAGCGGCAGGTTCATGGCCAGCACCATGGGGCGGCGCCAGATGACCGGATCCAATAGCAGCAGACGCGATACCCGGTCCGGCCGTTCCGCCGCCGCCAGCAGGCCGCTGGTCCCGCCAATCGAGTGGCCGGCCAGAGCCACCGGCGGACCATCGACGGCGTCCAGCAGGGCGATCAGGTCGTCGCGATGGTCCTTCCAGCTGCGACGACCCTCGGGCCGGGCGGGAAGGCGCGTGCGGCCATGGCCGCGCAGGTCCGGCGCCCAGATGCGCAGAGCGCCCGACAGGGGCTGGAGCAGCGACCGGTAGGCGTAGGCGTTGAAGCCGTTGGCGTGGGCGAAGATCAGATCGACAGGCCGGGCGGGATCCCCGAAATCCAGGACCGCCATCTCGCCGCCGCCCCAGCGGTTGTCGATGGGAATGGTCAGGCGCCGCGGCGCCGACAGGGCCAGGGCGTCCATGCTGATCAGGCCGCCACGCGGCAGGCGGGGCAACGGCCGTGCCCCTCTATCGTGGTGCGCTCGATGGCGTATCCCGCAGAGGAGGCGGCCTCGGCGAAGGCGTCGCCCCCGGCCACGGCGACTTCTTCGGTCGCGCCGCAACAATCGCAGATCAGGAAGGCGGCGGCGTGCACCGGGGCGTCGGTTGCTGCGGCGGTGCAGGCCACATAGGCGCTGATCGAGGCGATCCGGTGCACCACGCCCCGACGTTCCAGAAATTCCAGGGCGCGATAGACGGTCGGGGGCTTGGCGGCCTGACCGTCAAGGCCATAGCGGGCGATCAGATCATAGGCCTTGACCGGCTCGCCCGCCGCCAGCAGCAGTTCCAGCACCCGCCGCCGCGGCGCGGTCATGCGCTCGCCCTCGGCGGCGCAGCGCGTCTCGACGGCGACAAGCGCCCGCTCCACCTCGGCGTGGCCGGGTCGGCTGTCGGCATGATCGTGATCGCAGGTGACGCCCATGCCTCACAGCTAAGGGGTCGGCGGTCCGACCGCAACCGTGGCGGCGTCGCCGCCCCGGCGGAAAAGCTTGCCGTTCGTCGAACGGTCGCGTTTGCCGCCCGGCCGCCCATGGGCTAGAAGGCCCGACCTTTCTGTTCAGAGCCGATCCGACACATCATGACCGACACCACGTCCCAAGAGTCCGGCCCCCTGTCCGGCAACGTCCTCTTCTACACCCAGCCGGAGCCGATTTCGATCGAGGCCCACGGCAAGCTGGGCGTGACGCCGGCCGACAAGCCCTACGCCTTCGTCGCCCAGACGAACATCGTGCCGCTGACCGTGACCGAATTCGCGCCCGCCGCCCTGTCCTATCCGATCATCTTCGTCGGCGACGCCAAACAGCCTGTCGTGGCCATGGGCCTGCGCCAGAACGACAATCTTTACATCGACGACGGCCAGTTCCGCCCTGACGCCTACATCCCGGCCTACGTCCGCCGCTATCCCTTCGTCTTCGCCAATGACGACACGCAGAACCGCATGATCCTGTGCATCGACCGCGCCGCCGGCTTCGTCAGCGAGAATGGCGAGGTTCCGCTGTTCGAAAACGGTCAGCCCAGCGCCTACGTCAACAACGCGATGGAGTTCTGCAACAACTTCGAGCAGGAGCGCCTGCGCACGGAATCCTTCGTCAAACTGCTGATCGACCTGGACCTGTTCGAAACGCGCGAGGCCAACTTCACGCCGCGCAACCCGGACGGCTCGGCCGGCCAGGTGCAGAAGCTGGCGGAATACTTCGCCGTCTCGGAAGACAAGCTGAAGGCCCTGCCGGCCGACAAGCTGGTCGAGCTGCGCGACAACGGCGCCCTGGGCCAGATCTACGCCCATCTGGTGTCGCTGCTGGGCTGGGACCGTCTGATCGCCATGGCCTTCGCCCGCGCCGCCGCCGAAACGCCCGTCGCCGCCAACGCCTGATAGGCTTTTTTCTAGGGGCCTATCGCGCTTGCGCGCTACTTGAGGCCGCTAGAAGATTGAAAATGAAACGCCCCGTCAGGAAACTGGCGGGGCGTTTTCCGTTCTGCCCTTCTTCCCTTGTGGGAGAAGGCCGCGCCCTACCGCCGCGCGACCAGGGCCCGGGTCAGGCAGGAGAAGACCAGCCGCCCCGCCTCATCCAGCAGATCCTGCTGGGCGATGACTATGCCCTTCTCGTCACCGACCGGATCCTTGCCCATGACCGTCAGGCGGCCGCGCAACAGCTCGCCGGGAGGCGGGTTGCGCAGGAAGCGAAGACCGTCGATCGCCAGGGTCTTGGTTCCGGCCCAGCTCCCGGCCTTCTCGGCCGACAGCCGGCTCCACAGGGCGTAGACCAGGGCGTCCGGGGCGCCGTAGGCCACATCCCAGCCCGGAGCGAACCGTTCGACGAAGACCTCCATCGCCCCCTCGTCCACCGCACAGGCCCCCAGGGGGATGACCTGGCCGATCTCGATATCCTCGAAATGGACGTGCAGCGGTTCGGTCATCCCGTCAGGTCTCCTCAGGCGGCGGGTTCTTCCAACACTCGGACCAGCAGCTTGCCGTCATGATCGCCGGTGAACAAGCGATTGAGCGACGTCACCGCCCCTTCCAGCCCGTCATCGACATGGACCTTCCACTTGACCCGCCCGTCTGCGAGCCAGGGGCCCATCTCCTCGACCATCTCACGCGCGCGCGGCGCATAATCGAGCACCAGGAAGCCCTGGACGTTGAGACGATGGGTGATGATGCGGCTGAAGTTGGGCGACGGCGGCATACGCGTGGCGTTGTAGGAGGAGATGAGGCCGCAGACGGCCATGCGGGCATGAACGTTCAGCCGGTTCCATACGGCGATCATGATGTCGCCGCCGACGTTCTCGAAGTTCAGGTCGACGCCGTTGGGCGCGAGACGATCGAGCGCCTCGCCCACATCCTCGTTCTTGTAGTCGATGGCGGCGTCGAAGCCGAGCTCGTCGGTCAGCCAGCGGCACTTCTCGGCCCCGCCGGCGATGCCGATGACGTGGGCGCCGCGCTGCTTGGCCACCTGGCCGGCGATGGAGCCCACGGCCCCCGCCGCCGCCGAGATCACCAGAGTTTCTCCCGGCTTGGCCTTCAGCACGTCGGTGACGCCGAAATAGGCGGTCAGCCCGGTCATGCCGAGGACCGACAGGTTGGCGGTCAACGGCAGGCCTGGCGCGCGGTGAACCGGACGCAAGCCCTGCTCATGCACCACGGCGTAGTCCGCCCAGCCGCCCGACAGCGGCGTGACGATGTCGCCCGCCTTGAACCGGTCCGACTTCGACTGCTCGACCACGCCCAGGGTCAGGCCGCGCATGACCTCGCCCAGACCCACCGGCGGCAGATAACCCTCGGAGTCATTCATCCAGGTGCGGTTGGTCGGGTCCAGCGACAGGTAAAGGGTGCGAACCAGAACCTCGGCCTCCTTCAGGTCCGGCACCTGTGTTTCCACCAGCTCCAGATCGCCGTCCTGGATCAGGCCTTTCGGACGTTGACGAAGGACCCACTGACGATTGCGAAGGCTCATGGCGCAGCTCCAATGCGTTTTCTTTGAAGACCCATAGTGGCGGATGCTCCCGTCCTGTCGAGGGCCTTCCAAAGAAAAAGCGGACCGTTTCCAGTCCGCTTGAGGTGGCATCATCGAGAATGAGGAGCGAAGACGGCTGGCGGGCGAACCGGCCAGGCGAGGGGCCTCTGTCGCCTCCGCACTTCCATAACGACGGCGTGTGAGGCCAGTTCCACCCGACGCGATAATTGTCCCACGCTCGGGTTGCGCGCCGATCCACCGGAACGAGGACGCGCGGCGTCGCGTTGCTAGACCATAGGAGAGGCCGACCGACACGGCCGCAGCAGACGCCCATGACCCATCAGGACCCCCATTCCCATTCCGCCGACGCGGTCGAACACCATGTGCCGATCGAGGCGCAATATGTCCGCCAGGGTCGCGGCGGCGTACGCATTCTGTGGTTGCTGATCGTCTCTGGCGGCGCGACCGCCATCCTGCTGCTCGGCATGTGGCTGCTCAGCAATGGCGGTTTCCAGAGCGTCAATCCGGATGCGGGCGGGACGCGCGAGGACGTCGCCCCCTTCGATTCACCGGCCGCGCCCGCATCGGCCCCTGCCACGACCGAGGCCCAGAACCGCTAGCGCCCGGCAAAAGGCCCCGATGGCGAACCATCGGGGCCGATGCAGCGTCAGGCCTCAGAAGGTCAGGCGGCCTGTTTCTGACGCGAAGGATGGAAGAAGAGCGCCTGGCTGATCGCCGCCTTCACCGTTTCCGGCTGGAAGGGCTTGGTGATCAGGAAGGTCGGCTCAGGCCGTTCGCCCGTGAGAAGACGCTCCGGGAAGGCCGTGATGAAGATCACCGGCACGTCGAAGCGTTTCAGGATGTCCTTGACCGCATCAATGCCGGACGAGCCGTCGGCCAACTGGATGTCGGCGAGCACCAGGCCCGGCCGGTGACGCGTCACGGCGTCCACCGCTTCATCATGGGTGGTGGCGGTGCCGGTGACGCGATGGCCCAGCTCCTTCACCAGGCTTTCGATGTCGGCGGAGATGATGGCTTCGTCCTCGATGATCAGGACGTCGGTGGCCAGCTCGGCGTCGATGTCGGACTGGGCCTCGGCGATCAGGCGTTCAACCGACCGGGGATCAACCGCCAGGATCTGGGCTGCTTCCGAAGGCGTAAAACCTTCGAGCGCCGTCAGCAGGAAGGCCTGACGCGACCGGGGAGAAATCCGCATCAGACGACGCGACGCGTCATCCTCGCCGCTCTCGATCCCGCTGCTGTCCTCAAGCTGGGCGCCCGTCGACGACCAGATGGCGTGGAAGACGTGGTAAAGGGCCACCCTCGGCGTCATCTCGGACGGCAGCTGCCGCTCGCCGGCGGCCAGCGCCTCAAGCGCGACCCGCACGTAGTTGTCGCCTGTAAGTTGATCGCCGGTCAGCGCCCGCGCGTAGCGACGGACATAGGGCAGATGCGGCGCAAGCCTCGCCAATAGACTCATACAAGTTCCCCGACAGTCGGCGTCCCCGATCTGGTGACGCGCCAGTCTGCCAGAACGTGTCCGGGTCGCAACGGTTCCATCCTCGTTCGCAAGCTTGAGCATTAAATCGCCCAGGCTTAGGAACTCTTGGAGAGAAGCCGCGTTTTCCGCTTCCATGAACTCTCCCTACAGGCTTGGGTGGCGGCCGGAAACTCCATGATCAATTCTAAGGAAACCACCCCGCGTCCTGACGCAGCTGCGTCCGGGGACAACGGGCTGGAAGAAGTGCGTCTGCGCCAGCAGGCCATAGGCGTCAAACTGCGCCACATGTTCGACCAGGTGGTGAACGAGCCGGTTCCGGACGAATTCCTGGACATCCTGCGGCGGGCCGATGACCGGTCGTCGACCAAGGACGGCCAATGAGCAGTTCCAGCGCTCCGCCCAAGCCGCCCTCCGCCGACGACGCCGGCTTCAAGAAGGAGCTGGTGACGCTGATTCCGCATCTCCGCGCCTTCGCCCGCACCCTGACCGGGGATCCCACGGCCGCCGACGACCTGGCCCAGGAAGCCATGATGAAGGCCTGGGACGCCCGGGCCAGCTATCAGATGGGCACCAATATGAAGGCCTGGACCTTCATGATCCTGCGCAACCAGTTCTATTCGGAAAAGCGCCGCTCATGGCGCCAGACCCAGCTGGACCAGGAGGCCGCCGAGCGGACCCTGGTGGCCGTCGATGACCCCGAGGCGCCCGTCGCCCTGGACGAACTGCGTCAGGCGCTGAAAACCCTGCCCGAGGAACAGCGCGAAGCCCTGATCCTGGTCGGCGCCGGCGGCTTCGCCTACGAAGAGGCCGCCGAAATCTGCCAGTGCGCCGTGGGCACGGTGAAAAGCCGCGTGTCGCGCGCACGCAAGGCGCTGGCGGCCACGCTGGAACGGGGCGGCTATGGACGTGACGGCAAGGCTGCGGGCGACGCCATGCGCTCGATCCTGGCCGACGCCGACAGGTTGAGCGGCGCCAGGCAGGGCTGACCCGATGGTGCGTTTCGGCCGCGCATGGGGCCGCAAATTGGGCCGTCCGAGCGTACAGGGCATTCGCTTCCGCATGGGCTGGGCCATGGCTGCGGCCCTGCTGCCCATCCTCCTGCTCAGCGCGGCCCAGACGCAGGCGGAGTTCCGGCGTCAGGCCGAGGATCGTCGTATCGACCTGCAACTGGCGGCCGAACGCAGCGCCGCCGAGGCCAAGGCCCGGATCGACAGCACGGTGGTGCTGCTTCAGGCCCTGGCGCCCGAGGGGGCCGGCTTCTATTGCGAGCCGCGCCTGACGGCTCTGGTGTCCAGATTGGACGCCCTTTCCGCTCTGCAGCGCTACAGCGCGACCGGGGAGCCGGTCTGCGCCTCCCGTTCCGACGCCGCGACCGGGCCAGCCCTGATCGGCGCCGCCGCCGACGTGCGCGGCCAGGAATGGTATCAAAGGCTGAGACAGGGCGAAGACGTGGTCATGGCCAGGGCGCCCGGCGCTCCGGGCGCCCTGATCGTCGCTGTCCGTTCGGAACGACCGATGGGAGCCTTCCAGGGCGCCATGGCGGCCGTGATCCCGCTGACCGCCCTGCAACCCGACATCCAGGATCCGGCCCTGCCGTCCGGCTCCCAATCCTCGCTGATCGATGCGCAGGGCCGGATTCTGGTTTCAACCGAGCCCTCGACCTTCGCCGTTCAGGACGAAGGCGCGATCGCCGCCTGGGCCCAGCGCGCCCAGAAGGGCGAGGCCGCCCTGTTCGAGGCGCGGGACACGCGCGGGCGCAGGCATGTCTATGCCGGCGCGTCCCTGGCCGGCCGCGACCTGTTCGTCCTGCTGTCGGCGCCCGCCTCGGGTCTGCTGTCCTGGGCGCGGCTGAATCCGATCGGCTCCTTCCTGCTGCCTCTGTCCGCCTGGCTAGTCGCCTTCCTCGCAGTCATGCTGCTGTCCGAACGGATCGTCATTCGCTGGCTGGTCTATCTGGAGCGGGTGGCCGCCATCTATGCGCGCGGCCGTTTCTCGGTGCGCCCGGTTCAGGCCGAGCACGCCCCGGCCGAGATTCGCACCCTGGCCCGCACCCTCGGCTCGCTCGGCGACAGCATCACGACCCGCGACAAGGCCCTGCTCGACTCGCTGGACGAGAAGGACGCGCTGATGCGCGAGATCCACCACCGGGTGAAGAACAACCTGCAGATCATCTCGTCGCTGCTGTCGATGCAGCAAAGGGCGGTGACCGATCCGGCCGCCCGTTCGGCCCTGGGCGACACCCGCCAGCGCATCACGGCCCTGGCCCTGATCTATCGCACCCTCTACCAGAGCGAGGATATTCGCGAGGCGGACTCGCGCACCTTCCTGACCGAACTGGTGGGGCAGCTGATTGCCGGCGAAGCCATGCGGGGGCCGCTGGTCACCAGCTCCGTCGATGCAGACTACCTGATCATCGACCCGGACAGACTGGCGCCCGTGGCCCTGTGGCTGGTCGAGGCCGTATCCAACGCCCAGAAGCACGCCTTCGCCGGGCGCGGCGGCGACCTCAAGGTGCGTTTCCGAGTCCTGGGCGAGACCAGCGTGCTCGAGGTCCAGGACGATGGCCCCGGCGCGGCCGACATCGACACGGCCGGCGTCGGCCGCACCCTGATGAACGCCTTCGCCAAGCAGCTGCGCGGCCAGGCCGAAATGGTCGAGGCGCCCGGAGGCGGGTCCATCGCCCGCCTGACCTTCGCTACGCCAGAGGCGCCGAAAACCAGCCCCTCTCCGTCAGCTTGACAGGAACCCGGCGCACGCCGTCGCGTTGATGATGCGAGGGGCGTCTTTCGGCCCCTGCCCTTTTCACTGGAGCCGACCATGCGCAAACTGTTCGTACTCGCCGCCGCCGCCGCCCTGCTGACCACCGCCGCCTGCAACACCGTGGCCGGCGTCGGCAAGGACACCCAGGCCGCCGGCTCTGCCGTCGAAGGCGCCGCCCGCGACGCCAGGAACTAAGACTTCTGCCGAAATACCCGTCCCCGTCGCCCCCACAGGCGGCGGGGATTTTTCATGCCTGCCGCCAGTCCTCTCAGGCGAACGCCCAGCCAGGCGCACCCGCTGAATCATCGTCGCCGGAGGCTGGACGCGCCGGGCGCCGACGCCGAGCCGGGCCTGGGGTTCGAGCGACAGGCTGGCGCCGGATGACCGCCGCGACCCTGCCCCCCGCCTGTTCCAGACGCGCCTTGAGCAGGGGCCATCGCGCTCGGCCAGAAATCAGGCTGACCGCCGCGACCACCTCGACATAGGCCATAACGTCGCCGGCCATCAGCAGGGCCAGCTCCATCGGCAGAATCTGGATCATCAGAATCGCGCCGAAGACGATGATCAGCGACCTGACCCGGCTGCCACTGAAAGCTTGAACTATCTTCGCCGTCACGAAGAGGCGACTGGGCCGATGCGCCGCGCACGCCAGCCCGACGACGGCGAGGAAGATCGGGATCAGGGGAAAGCCCCCGGCCAGCACCCCTGGCGCAGCGACCAGTCCCGCCGCCAGCGCCCACCCGAACCACAGCCTTCCCGCATGATCGTCCGACATGATCCCTCCTCAACCTTGGCTGTGGAGGTGGGCGCCGCCGCGTCCGCGCACAAGTTCGAATTCCAACGTTGCGGCCTAGCCGTTCCCTGAGGTCAGGTTTAGCCTTCGCTCGGGCCCCGCTCAGTGGGCGCGAACTCAGGGACGAAATCCATGCGCGTCGGCGTACCCCGCGAGATCAAGACCAACGAACATCGGGTCGGCCTGACCCCCACGGCAGTGCGCGAATACGTCGCCCACGGCCATGAGGTGCGGATCGAGACCGGCGCCGGCCTGGGCGCGGGCTTCACCGACGCGGAATACCAGAAGGCGGGCGCGGCCATCGTCGCCGACGCCGAAACCGTCTTCGCCGACAGCGACATGATCGTGAAGGTCAAGGAGCCGCAAGCCGTCGAATGGGCGCGGCTGCGGCCCGACCATATCCTGTTCACCTACCTGCATCTGGCTCCCGACCCGGAGCAGACGAAGGGGCTGCTGGCCTCGAAATGCGCCGCCATCGCCTATGAGACCGTGACCGACCGGAACGGCGGCCTGCCGCTGCTGGCGCCCATGTCCGAGGTGGCCGGGCGCATCGCTGTCTTTTCCGCCGCCGAGACCCTGTTGAAGCACAATGGCGGCATGGGCCTGCTGTTCTGCGGCGTGCCGGGCGTGGCGCCGGCGCGGGTGCTGGTGCTGGGCGGCGGGGTCGTGGGCCTGAACGCGGCGCGCATGGCCATGGGTCTGGGGGCCGAGGTGGTGGTTCTGGAGCGATCCATCCCCCGGATGCGCGAGATCGACGAACTGACCGGCGGTCGGGTCATCACCCGCTATTCCTCGATCGGCGCCATCGAGGAGGAACTGGTCAAGGCCGACGTGGTCATCGGAGCCGTCCTGGTCCCCGGCGCCGAGGCCCCCACCCTGGTCCGCCGCGACCAGCTGAAGTCCATGAAGCCCGGCAGCGTTCTGATCGACGTGGCCATCGACCAGGGCGGCTGTTTCGAAACCTCCAAGCCGACCACCCACGAGGACCCCACCTATGTCGTGGACGGCGTGGTCCACTACTGCGTCGCCAACATGCCGGGGGCCGCGCCCCGCACCAGTTCCGAAGCCCTGAACAACGCCACCCTGCCCTTCGGCCTGGCCCTGGCGGATCAGGGTCTGGCGGCGCTGACGAAGGACCCGCATCTGGCGCGCGGCCTCAACGTGCTGAAGGGCGAGATCACCTATCCCGCCGTGGCGGAAGCGCTCGGCCTGCCGTGGAGCGATCCCTTCGACGTCTGGGCGCGGGGATAAAAGGCCGCTTGCTCTGAACGGGCGAATCCCGGACCGTCCGCCGGGTTAGTCTCGACAGGATTCCAGATGCTTCTGATCGCCCTCATGGCAGCCCTGGCCGCGCAAGAGGTCGGGGTTCATGCGACGCCCGCTCCTCAGCCGGCAGAAGAAGCGCCGATCCGTTGGACCCGATCCCCGGGCCTCGAGACGCCCGGCAGGGCGCTTCAGGCCAATGTGAGCGGCAGCGCCACCCTGCGCTGCGACTTCGCCGCCGGCGCCCCGACGAATTGCGTCATCCTAGCGGAAGCCCCCGCCGGCTATGGCTTCGGCATGGAAGCCCTGCGCGCCATGCGAACGGCCCGAGCAGAAGCGAACACAAACGGCCGTCGCACCTTCAGCTTCGCCTTTGAAATTCGCTGATCGAGGGGGTGGCCTGTAATTCGCCGCTCTCTTCGGTCATAAGGCCGCAATGAAGTTCCTCGACCAGGCCAAGATCTATATTCGTTCGGGCGCTGGCGGCGCCGGCGCCGTCTCGTTCCGACGCGAAAAATTCATTCCCAACGGCGGGCCGGACGGCGGCGACGGCGGCAAGGGCGGCGACGTCTGGATCGAGGCGGCTGACGGGCTGAACACCCTGATCGACTTCCGCTACCAGCAGCATTTCAAGGCCCAGACCGGCCACCACGGCCAGGGCCGCCAGATGCACGGCGGCAAGGGCGAGGACGTGGTCCTGCGTGTCCCCGTCGGCACCCAGGTCCTGGACGAGGAAAAGGAAACCGTCCTGGTCGACATGGACAAGGCGGGCCAGCGGGTCAAACTGCTGTCCGGCGGCAACGGCGGCTGGGGCAACACCCGGTTCAAGGGCCCGACCAACCAGGCGCCCGATCACGCCAACCCCGGCCAGGAGTTCCAGGAACGCTGGATCTGGCTGCGGCTGAAACTGATCGCCGACATCGGCCTGGCCGGCCTGCCCAACGCCGGCAAGTCGACCTTCCTGGCGGCCGTCTCGGCGGCCAAGCCCAAGGTGGCGGACTATCCCTTCACCACCCTGGTGCCCAACCTGGGCATGGTGGACCTGAGCCCGTCCGAGCGCTTCGTCATCGCCGACATTCCCGGCCTGATCGAGGGCGCGCATGAGGGCGCGGGGCTGGGCACACGCTTCCTGGGTCACGTCGAGCGTTCGGCCAGCCTGATTCACCTGGTCGACGGCACGCAGGAAGACGTGGCCGAGGCCTATCGCATCATTCGCGGCGAGCTGGACGCCTATGGCGAGGGCCTGGCCGACAAGGTCGAACTGCTGGCCCTGAACAAGATCGACGCCCTGTCGCCTGAAGAACGGGAAGAGAAGATCGCCGAGCTCCAAGCCGCTTCCGGCAAGCGGCCCTACCTCGTGTCCGGGGTGTCCGGCGAGGGCGTGACCGAGCTGCTGCGCGCCGCCTGGGCCGAGGTGCGAAAGACCCGCGGCGAGATCACCGTCGAGGGCGCCGACACCATCCCCGAGACGCCGGGCGGCTGGCAACCGTAGTTCGTTTGATCCTCCCCCGTTCACGGGGGAGGGGGACCGCCGCAGGCGGTGGAGGG
>Ga0308171_1001398_pt1 | contig 32770 bp, 32 predicted proteins | sample PhyGR1_FD_202135 | JGI IMG/M metagenome (GOLD analysis project Ga0308171, IMG submission 202135) | Phyllosphere microbial communities from UC Gill Tract Community Farm, Albany, California, United States - DLSLSG.R1 | ecosystem: Host-associated > Plants > Phyllosphere > Unclassified | place: USA...
CACAAAACCAACCGGAAGAACGTCTTCTAGCCCACCACATCACCAGTTAACGCGGGGTGGAGCAGCCCGGTAGCTCGTCAGGCTCATAACCTGAAGGCCGCAGGTTCAAATCCTGCCCCCGCAACCACTGATAACGACAAACCCGTAGCATCCGCTGCGGGTTTTGTTGTTTTTACAGCCTTTCCAATGGCTTGCCGCTCCGTCCAATTGAGAATTGTGCCCAACTCGCCGTGCAGTGTCGCGTAAATCTCGCCGCGTTCCGGCCCCGGTGTCAGCGAAATCTTCTCAATCAGGCCGCGCAATGTCTCTGCCGCTTCCTGCCGCTCTTCCTTGCGATTGAGCGCCTTGGTCAGGGCGGAAACCTTATTCGCATAGATCGCAGAGGCGCTTGGCAGAATGTCCGGTGTGTCCTCTGGCGCGTCGGCCAGCAGGGTGTTCAGTTCGGTCTTGCGCGCTTCCAGCGTGTCCATCTCAGCCTTCATGCGCTCATGGAACATGCCGGCCTTGATCGCCTCGATGATGCTGCGGATCTGCTTCTCGATCTTCACCAGTTCTGCCTTCCAGGCATCGCCGCTAGAGCGGCGTTCCCGGTTCAGCCGGTTGGTCTCCTCAGCATAGGCGCGCATCGCCTCCTCAACGATCTCAGGCGCCATCATCCGGTCCTTCAGACCGGAGAGTACGCGGGCTTCCAATTCCTCACGCGGGATCGTGCGGCTGTTTGAACAGGCACCCTTGCTGATGTGGTTCGAGCAGGCGAACCGATCAGCTCCGCGAAGCGAGTAGGGGCCTCCGCAGCAGCCGCAAAACACCAGGCCGGACAGAAGGGACTTCGGCCGACGTGTGCCGTTCAGGCGGTTCTTTTTGTGGTGCTTGCGCACGGCTTCGGTGACGTTGGCAAACTTTTCGGCGATCTCGTCCTGCCGGACACGAACCGAATGCCAGAGTTCGTCATCGACAATGCGCAGCTCCGGCACATCCTTGATGATCCATTCCGATTCTGGGTTCAGGCGTGAGACGCGCTTTCCGGTGGATGGATCTTTGATGTAGCGAAGCCGGTTCCAGATCAGACGACCGATATAGAGTTCATTATTCACCAGCCCCGTGCCGCGCTTTACATGGCCCCGGATCGTGGTGTCGCTCCAGAGCTTGCCAGCCGGACCCGGGACACCTTCCTCGTTCAATGTGCGGGCGATGGTGCGGGGGCCGACGCCGGCGGCGAACTCGCGGAAGATGCGCCGGACAACATTCGACTCGGCTACGTTGATTTCCCGGTCGCCGCGAATGGGATCACCGCGCTCATCGAGCTGTTTGACGACATTGTAGCCAAAGCACAGACCGCCACCCGATTTGCCGTCCTCGACGCGGCCACGAATGCCGCGATGGGTTTTGGCGGCAAGGTCTTTCAGGAACAGCGCGTTCATCGTGCCCTTGAGGCCGACATGAAGCTCGCTGATCTCGCCCTCGGACAGCGTGACAATGGGAACGCCAGCGAATTTGAGGTGCTTGTAGAAGGTGGCGACGTCAGCTTGGTCGCGACTGATGCGATCCAGTGCCTCAGCAAGCACGATGTCGAACTGTCCAGCCTGCGCATCCTGAAGAAGCGCCTGAATGCCGGGGCGCAGGATCATGCTCGCGCCTGAGATGCCAGCATCCTTGTAGGTCCCGACGATCTTCCACTTCTCGTGCTTGGCCTGCTCGCGGCAGATGCGCAGTTGATCCTCGATCGACGCCTCGCGCTGATTGTCGGAAGAATATCGGGCGTAGAGCGCAACGCGGGTCATATCGGCAGTCCTTTCAGGCTCCGTGTCGGAGGAGGTATCTTAATCCCGTTCAGGTTCTGAGGCGGCTTCGACGGCTTTGCCACTGCGCTGAGCGGCTGACAGCAGTTCGTCATATTGGGCGGCCGACATCAGCACAAACTCGCGCCGACCATGTCGCGTGATCTCCACCGGCTCACGGTGAGACTCGTTCAGATACTGTCCGAACTTGCGCTGGAATTCGAGGGAGGTTGTGGTTGGCATCGCAGACTCCAGGAGAATAGGTCTGCCTATATAATACGTATTACACGTATAAATGCCAGGGGGATTTGGAAGTCAGGAACGGAGCTGACGCTGAGCTTTCCGCTCCGCTGCCAGTTTGCGCTCGAACTGCTCACGGGCGATCTGGCGACCGATCAGGCGAGCCAAGGATATCAGGGCGGCGTTGTTGGGTGCGGGATCAATCCGGTCCGTCTCAGGTCCGGTCGAGGCTATAACCTCGATATTGATCCTGTTCCGCTTGATCGCCATAGTCTCCAATATTCTCCGCCAACAAGCAGTGGAGACCATGGAAGAACCCATCTGAAGAAAAAGGAAAGTATACTGTCGCGACTGTGCGGTATTCAGGATACTATGGCGTACAAAAGGGACGGTATGATTTTTTGCGTACACGACCTTGGCAGATCGGGTGGAACATGGACGCGGGTGCGAGGCAAATCAATCATGTAGCGCTGTGTCCGGCTTGCGGGACGCCGCATCATTACATCGAAGTGAAATTTCCTTTTGAGAATGATGCTGGTGGATGGGAAGTCGAATGTCGCAACGGCTGCGGCAAGCCTTTCACGATTTCCCTGCGTAATCCGACAGAGTCTTCCGCACGCGATTTTAGGATCTTGGACAGCTTCGATGATGATTTTGGTGGCTACCAGGGCATGGCGCTTCCCGCCAAGGAGATAGTGCAGCACTCACTTGATATGAACGAGAGCAGGCTGCGCTTCAATTTCGAGAGTGATCCTATCTACCGGTGTGCACAGTCTGGCGCTGACCTTGAAAAGAGCGCCTTGTCGGAACTGGAAAAGCACGTCTCCGAGATTTCCAATGCCTTCTACGGCGCTAGGAACTATATTCTCGCTAGCAGGGTGCCCGACATGGAGCATGTCGTGGTCTCGGTCTCGATGCCGTGCCAGTGCGGCTCGACACATAAGGCACTCTTCTATTTTCCACTTCGTCTCAACGATACGCCGATGCCCGAGGCGCAAGAGATGTGGCTTGCTGATGTCGACGGCTCGTCTCTGGATTACGAGTTGACCGGCATCTTCTCAAAAAAGTTTCTCATGGGGGCGCTGGAGAAGCTGATTGCCAGATGGCTCCTCAAATACGATCAGATCGTCATCGCCAGTCCGTTTATCGCGCATCAATTCATGTCAAAAGAGGATAAGCTGGGAGTTTGGCAATGGCTTCTCGGTATCCTCGATCCTCGGCGCACGTTCTTCATCACACGTTCGGCAAGCTACAAGGACTACAAGACGGCTCTGCTGGACTCCGGGCTGGATCATGATTTTCTTGTCCGCTTCGGCTTGCAGAACCAGATCGTCGGCGCAGGAACGAAGAAGCAGGACTTTCATGCAAAGGTCTATATCGGTCTGGGAGATAAATCCGAGATTCTGAGTGGGTCAGCAAATCTCGTTCCTGGTAAATCGATGGAAAACGCTTCATTCGCCCTTCTCGAACGTAAGAGGGTGGAGGATCGTTACCTAACGCCTCTTGGCGTGTCTCTCCCGCAGGCACCGTCGCGCGCAGGCTTCCATCTCGCAATCGAACAAGAAGGCACTGTCTGGCGTGCAGACATCAAGAAAGGCACGTCTCCAATCTAGTGGGGAAAGCCTTCCCCTTGGCCGGCAGTGGCGCTGCCGCCGCACCCTCTTCAGCGGGGAGACGTTGTTGCTCTGAGCCCACCAATATTACCTAGGCAGATAGAAACATGGCGCAACTCTTCGCAGGTGCAGCTGAACGCTCGGCAATTTGCCGCCTCTCGCATCACTGTTGCCGTGCTCCGAATCAGTCACTCATGCGCACCGCGGCGAGGAGCCGAGCAGCCCATTGCGGACGGTCGAGTATAGTCGCAGCGGGCACAGGAGTTTGCCCTAAAGCGGTCGTTCGATCCATGGCGGAGCATCGCTGTAACAACCCATGTCTTACTGTACTCCTGCCGCTCTGACGGTGCGGAAATCCAGAGCGGCATATCTCATTCAGTTCCAGGAAGAATTGGAAGCCCCAATTCCGTCAGAAACGAATTGTGGTTCGACGTTGCTTCCCGAATTTGGTCTTCGATCGAGACCAATTCCAGCTGCGTTGCATCCAGGTTGATTTCAGCCTCAGTCACAGTGGTGCTGATGTATCGGGAGATGTTGAGGTTGAAGCCCTCCTCAGCGATGCGCTCCATGCTCACGCGCTTGGAGTAGCGGTCCTCTTCCTTGCGGAACTGGTACGTCTCGATGATCTTCTGAATGTCATTCGGCTTGCCATCTAACCCCTCACGCAGTCGGTTCTGCCGCTTGCCTTTTTCATAGTGCTCGGCCGCGTTAATGAAGAGCACATCATCCGGCTTCTTGCACTTTTTGAGCACTAGGATACACACCGGGATCCCAGTCGAATAGAAGAGGTTCGCGGGCAGGCCGATCACCGTGTCGATGTGGCCATCCTTCAGCAGCTTTGTGCGGATGCGCTCTTCTGCTCCACCCCGGAAAAGAACGCCGTGCGGCAAGATGATGGCCATCACGCCCTCATCCTTCAAGTAGTGGAAGCCGTGCAATAGGAAGGCGAAGTCCGCGGCGGATTTTGGCGCAAGCCCATGGTTCTTGAACCGCACGTCGTCGCCCATCGCTTCAGTAGGCTCCCAACGGAGGCTGAAGGGCGGGTTGGCCACGACCGCATCAAACGAAGGTTTTTTGGCAGGGTTCAGCTCTCGCAGGATGTCCCAGTCATTGCTCAGCGTGTCGCCATGGTAGATTTCGAACTCTGTGTCTTTCACGCCGTGCAGCAGCATGTTCATGCGAGCAAGGTTATATGTGGTGATGTTCTTTTCTTGCCCATAGATTTTCCCGATGCCATGCGGTCCCATGCGCTTTCGCACGTTCAGCAACAGCGAGCCGGAGCCGCACGCGAAATCGAGCACGCTGGCGAGGCGCTCCTTCTTTCCCGTTGCGGGTTCCTGACTGTCCAACGTCACGATCGCGGAAAGGATGTCAGACACCTGCTGTGGGGTATAGAACTCCCCTGCCTTCTTTCCAGAACCGGCGGCAAACTGGCCGATCAGATATTCGTAAGCATCACCCAGTGCATCGACACTGGTTGAAAAATGGGCGAGCCCATTGGCGATCTCGGTGATGATGGCGCATAGTTTGCCGTTGCGATCAGCGTAGGTCCGGCCGAGCTTTTCAGAGCTAAGATTGATTTCAGAAAAGAGCCCACCGAACGTGCTCTGGAAAGACTCGTTCTCGATATATTTGAAGCCTGCCTGCAGTGTGTTCAGCAGCTCGTCGCTCTGGGTGCGCGCCATGTGGGCGATGCTGGTCCAGAGGTGTTCCGGTTTGATGACGTAATGCGCCTTGAGGCGCATCTGCTTTTCAAAAGCCGAAATATCGTCGGAGTTTTGCGCGTACCACACGGAAAGCGGCGAGCGCCCGCCATTGCCGATCGCGTCGGGATCCGGGTAGTCGCGACCAAGCTCCTTTCTGGCGGCCATCTCGTAGTTGTCCGACAGATAACGCAAGAACAGGAAGGACAGCATGTAATCGCGGAAATCGTCCGCGTTCATCGCCCCGCGCAGCGTGTCGGCGATGTTCCAGAGCGTCTTGCCCAGTTGCTTTTGGATTTGGTCATTCATTGTGCTGGTGCTTCCTGGAGAACGGGCGCGGGCGCCGGGGCGGGGTGCGCTGCCGGAGCGGCGCCTGGCAGGTGGAACTCGAACCGCGTGACGAACTCGCGCAGTATACGGCGAAAGAGTTCCTTGTTGTCCTCGCCCATCTCCGTGGGTTCATGGATGGCGTAGGCCCCGTGACTCAAAAGGTTCAGGGCACGGTTGAACAGCGCCCTGTCTGCGTCGGTGTCGAGAGCCTTCAGGCAAAAGGCGATGCTTGGATGACCGAAGAACGATGCCGTCTTCTCCATGACGCTGCGCAGGGCATTGAAGTGGAAGGTGTAGAGCCTGCCCTTCTTCGGATCCGCCGCACGCTGCAATTCGGCGAGCGTCGCAACATGGTGAAAGAAGGGGGTGTCTTCCGTCGCCTGAAGCGTGTAGGTCCCGTCGCCGCTTGGCCGGTGCAGGAAATAGCGCCGATGATCGACCGAAGGCGCGTCATCAATCTTCCGACCGACTTCATTGCACATGACGTTGAAGAACAGCGCATGGTGCGAAGAGAAGATCACCTTGATTGGGGCAGGCCTGCCCTCGGCGTCCTTCCGTGTGGCCGCCCGGCGGAGGAGCTTGGCCAGGTCGCAGGCGACGGAAATCGCGTTGTTGTCGTCCAGCGACGAGATCGGATCGTCGATATAGAGGTACTTCTTCCCCTGATAGGATTCGTGCCCATCCAGCATTCGTTCGCAGATGGCCATGAAAATGCACCAGATGAATATGTTCTGTTCGCCACGAGACACCTTGATGTTGGCTTCGCCGCCCTTGCGGAAGCTGACAAAATCCGGCTTGGAGATGGTGTCCTTGCCCTGCTGAACATCCTTGTAGGTGAAGTCGAACTCGAAGTCGGCGTAGCGGGAAAGGTAGCGGGCGATGGTTTCGTCCAGCGCGAGTTCCGTCATCGCATTGAAGAATGACGACTTTTCGTTCAACTGAAGTCGGCGCACGCTGTCGCCTTCGAGGTCGTTTTCCCAGACGAACAGATCCTCGGTGAAGGCGTTGAAATAGAGCGTGTCAGGCGTGCCGGTCGGGTTCTTCTTGTTCTTGCGCTTGCCTGCGTCCTTGAACTCCATCGACAAGCGGGTCTTGCCGGTGCGGTTATAGGCATAAATCAAGACCAGCGACGCTGCTCCGGTCGGGTTGCTCAGATCGTCGCGCAGCCGCGCCACCAGCGTCTTCAGGTTTTTGTAGGTGCTCATGCGTCACCATCCTCAGCCTGGGGGAAAAGCTGCTGCATAAGGCCCTTCTTGTGGGTCTTGAGCGTGCCGAGCTTTCGGGTCTCGGCGGCGATGAGGCCATCAAGGGAGTTGAGGAAGTCGGCGATGCGTTTCTGCTCAGGAAGTTTCGGAACTCTCAGAATGAGTGTCTTAAGTTCTTCGGTGTCGATCTTTCCTGTCCCATGACCAGCTATGGTTACCAGATCAAGAAGCCGACCCTTACTGCCGAGCAGGAGCCATGCCAAGAACAAGCCATTTACGCCAGCTTTGGCTCGAAGGCCCTTTACGTCTTGGTTAAAACTCATTTCACGGGTTATAACGCAAATCGGAACATCCTTGAGCAGGGTCATTCCGCGAGTCAAAATCAGGATAGTCCCTTTCGGAGCAAGTCGCGCGCCGTTTGAAACCGCTTCACCTGAAATGTGTTCCTGGCTATCCTCAAGGAAGAGTTGCTTCATGTCTTTCGCGGAAACCCATGGGATCGAACCACCCCAGAACTCCGCATTCGCCTTCGATGGAGTAGCTCCCGATTGAATGGTAGCAAGCTTGTCGACATTTTTCTCTGACCACTCCTCCGCCCCCTCGAACTCGGAGAAGCGGAGGCGGGGTTGGGTCTCGCCTTCCTGGGGGAAAAGCTGCTGCATCAGGCCCTTCTTGTGGGCCCTCAACGCCTCCACCTTCCGCTCCTGCGCGGCAATCAGCACGTCCGCCGATTCTAGGCAGTCGGCGATCTTTTGTTGTTCAGGCAGGCTCGGGACAGGAATTTCGACGTTGAAGAAGGTCTCCTTGCTGATGTTCAGCAAGCCATTGCTGCGCGCACCGCTGGTAATGTGTTTCTTGAGTTGCTTTCCGTGCTGGTTCTGCTCAAAGCAGTTCTGAAAGAAGCCGTTCGAGTAGCCGTTCTTGAGGCGGAATGCGATAAATACGTTGGGCGCAGCCACTTGCCCCCAGCCGTGTAAGAGGTAGATGCACCCCTGCGGAAACTTCAGCGAATTGCCCTTGTTGAAGACAAAGTCGCCGTCACGAACGAGCGTGTAAAGTTGATACTGGTTGCCCGAGATGTCGCGTCCGAACTTCTCGGCCTGGGGCACAAATCCAATACCGGCCGATATGCTTACTGGGATGAGCTTCCTCTCGCCGACACGTTCATCAACCGGAACCGATGCTTTCCGCAGGCTTATTGGCTTCCAGGCCGGGGCATCCAGAAACTCAGGAAACCTCAGCTTGGGCACCAACGTAGCCCCTTCGTCCACCACGGCAGACGATTTCTCCTTACTGTTCATAAGCGCTCAACCCCGAAATCTCGCGGCCACTGGCTCGCTTCAACAATAGCGACATTAGGTCGGCCATCAGGTCCAGTTCCTTCACCCGCCGCGCCTTCCAATTCAGGCCTAGAGGTTCCATCAGGTCGGTTAGCGCTTCGCCGTCAAAAACCATGCGTTGCAGGATGGTGTCGACAAAGCCTTGCAGCGCTTCGGTTGCCAGCCCGTGCTTGCCGGCGATCTCCGCCAGTTCCACCGCGTTCTTTTCCGCCTTAAAGCGGCTATAGCCCTCGCGGATGGACTTTTCGCTAAGGCCCTCGCCAGCCTTCAGGGTGTTGATGTAGGCGGCGATATCTTCGCGCTCGTCCATGAACTTCGCGTCGGACTGGATCAGGCCGATAAGTTCCTCGCGGCTCATCTTCTGCTTGCCGGGCGTTGCCTCGGAATAGCGGGCGATCAGGCCCATGATGTAGTCGTAGTCGATGACGGCCGAGGCGAAGAGAACGAATTCGAAATCCAGTTGGTCGGCTTCCTGGCTGGTCGTCTCCGCGGCTGTGCCCTGCTGGGCGCGAAGGCGCTGCGCGGTTTCCAGATAGGCGCCGCGGAAGCCAAGCAGGTTGTCGCGAGGCAGAACCCGCTCGATAGTGTTGCGGTTTTCTTCGGTCAGGTCGGTGTACTGGTCAAGTTGGGTCTTGAGCCGCTGGACCTCCTTGAAGTACTCGATGAAGGCCGCGCGGGCTGCATCACCCTTGAGGTTGGGCACCGCTTCCGGGGCGCAGTCGAGGCCCTGCGATTTCATGAAGGTATCAAGCTTCTGGACTGCGTTCTCCAGTTTCTGGATGACCACCGGGGCCTTGTCGACCAACCAGATTTCTCGGGCCTTTTCAGCCGCGGCTTCGCCTGAGAATAGCGCGATGGCGGCATCGACCGCACCTTGCTGCTGGCGGAAGTCGAGGATGTTGCCATAGGGCTTGGTGGCGTTCAGCACCCGGTTTGTGCGCGAGAAGGCCTGAATCAGCCCGTGATGCTTCAGGTTCTTGTCCACATACAGGGTGTTTAAAAACTTGGAGTCAAAGCCGGTCAGTAGCATGTCGACGACAATCGTGATGTCGATCTTGTGGTGTGGCTGGTTAGGGTAGGCCTTTTTGAGGTCGGCATCCGGCCATTGCTGATCCTTGATGCGCTTCTGAACGTCCTGATAGTACTGGTCGAATTCCCCGATTTTGTGGTTGGTGCCGTAGTAGGCGTTGTAATCGGCGAGGATGGCTTTCAGGGCCTCCTTTTTCTTTTCCGGTTCGACCGTATTGTCTTCCTTCTCTTGCGGAAGGTCTTCCTGAATTTGCTTAACATCAGGATCGCCTTCGGCGGGCGGAGAGAAAACGCATGCGATGTTTAGAGGCTGGAAGCTGGGATCCGTTGCCAGCTTTTCTGCCTGGATCGTTTTGAAGAGAGTGTGATACTCTATGGCGTCATTGATCGACGAGGTGGCGAGAAAGGCGTTGAAACGGCGCTGACCGGTGGCCGCGTCGTGTTTCGAGAGGATTGCATCGACGACCGCCCGCTTGGCCAGCGGCTCGCCCGGCTTGGGCACTGTCTTGCCCTGCGGCTTGTAATAGTCGACGTGGAAGCGAAGGACGTTGCCGTCCTCTATGGCATGGGTGATCGTGTAGGTGTGAAGACGCTGCTGGAAGAGGTCTTCTGTCGTCTTCATGCTGGCCTGAGTGTCTTCGATTTTCTGCTGGGCCGCGTTCTGATCGAAGATGGGTGTACCCGTGAAGCCGAAGAGCTGGGCGCGCGGAAAGAATTCCTTGATGGCCTTGTGGTTCTCGCCGAACTGCGAGCGATGGCATTCGTCGAAGATGAAAGCAATTCGCTTGTCGCGGAGGGGTTCGAGCTGCTCCTTGAAGCTCTTCTTGCCGTCTTTCTTCTGCTGCTTGTTACGTTTGCTGTTCTCGTCCAGTGCCAACCCCAGCTTCTGAATCGTACAGACGATGACCTTGTCAGCGTAATCGTCCGACAGAAGGCGCCGAACGAGGGACGCCGTGTTGGTGTTCTCCTCGACGCAGCCTTCCTGGAACTTGTTGAACTCCTCGCGGGTCTGGCGATCGAGATCCTTGCGGTCCACGACGAAGAGGCACTTCTCTATGTCGGGATTGTCCTTCAACAGCGTTGAGGCTTTGAAGGACGTGAGCGTCTTTCCGCTGCCCGTTGTGTGCCAGACATAGCCGTTGCCGCAATCCTGCGCGATGGAGTCGACAATCGCCTTCACCGCGTAAACCTGATATGGCCGCATCATCAGCAGTTTCTGCTCGCTTGCAACCAGAACCATGTAGCGGCTGATTGTCTGGCCGAGCGTGCACTTTACAAGGAATGATTCGGAAAAGCTGTCGAGGTGGACAATTTTCTTGTTGTCGACATCCGCGAACTCATAGACCGGCAAAAAGCGCTCTTCGGCATTGAAGGCGAAATGCCGGGCATTGTTGTTCGCGAAGTAGAACGTCCTATCGCGGTTGCTAACGATGAAGAGCTGAAGAAAGCACAGGATTGTTTTGGTGTAGCCATTCCCTGGATCGTTCTTGTACTCGACGATCTGCTCCATGGCGCGACGCGGGCTTATGCCAAGCGTCTTCAGTTCGATCTGAACAACCGGTACACCGTTAATCAGGAGAACGATGTCATAGCGATGGTGGCTGTTGTCCGTATTGATGCGGAGCTGGTTGATCACCTCGAAGGAGTTCTTGCACCAGTCCTTGATGTTGACGAGCGTGTAGTTCAGCGGTGTGCCGTCATCGCGGGTGAAACTGTTCCGCTCGCGCAGAGTTCGCGCCGCCGTAAATACATCTGGCGTGACGATTTCATCGAGCAGTCGCTGAAACTCGCCATCGGTGAGCTTGACGCGATTTAGTGCTTCGAATTTGCTCCTAAAATTCTCCTCCAAAGTAGCTCGATCACGAATATCGGGTCGATACTCGTATTTAAGCTCCTTGAGTTTCGCGAGCAGGGCATCCTCAATATCGCGTTCAGGTCTGTTCGTAGTCATCACGATACTCATTGGCTATTATACAATTTTCATGGGCAGAGTTTCCTGCCTGAGAATTGTATGCGTACATTGTTCCGGAAATTAGAAATCGGAAATATTTGAGATTCGTGAATACTCCAAATCATCACGTAGTCCCACTGTTCTTGCCTGATTGGTTATTCTCTTTAACCACTTCAATCTCTTTTAACCGCTCGTACTCCTCGACCGCAATTACCACAACGACGGCCCGACCATGCTTGGTCACGGCCACCGGCTCGGCTCGCGCAAGATCAATAAGCCGCCCAAACTCGTACTTTGCGTCTTTCGCGCTTAGGGTTCGCATATCCCTGCTCCCAGCCTATGGTTTCTTTATTCTGGCCATTTTGGCTAAATTTTGCAATGGTCTATCGCGTCCAAGGTCGCGGTCAGTCGCCCTATCCCCACGATGTTGATTTCCGCGCGGAACTGCCTTCAAGGGGTGCGGACGGAGCATCTTGCGCGCTGGATCCTTCAGGTAAATGTCCATCAGAGGCAAGATGCGACCTTCGTCGTGATGGATGAGTTTCTAGCCTGATTGGCGACCGGACATTTAGCTGAAAGCTACGTTTCCTGATCGTCTGTTCGACGCATTTGCAAGGTGTATGGATTTGCGATGCGATGTTGGGGGAAAGCCTTCCCCCTGGTCGGCACTGGCGTTGCCGACGCACCCCCATCAGCGGGGAGACCCCGCAACGCCCCCTTCAGAGTGAGAGTTTGGACGGGTTTTCCGTGACGGGTTGAGGGCTGGAAGAGAGGCTTCCGGCGCCCGTCGCGGAGATCATCCCGATGGCCAGACAGGATCGCAGCCCCGCTGACGGCGGCGCGCGCAGCAACCTTTACGACGACATCACCAACAAGATCATCGCCGAGCTGGAGCAAGGCCGGCTCCCCTGGGTCCAGCCCTGGGGCGCGTCGCCGGATACCGCCCAGCTGGGCCTGCCGAGAAGTGCTTCAACCGGCCGGTCCTATTCCGGCATCAATATTCTCATCCTCTGGGGCGCTGTCATCCAGCATGGTTTCCCCGGTCAGGCGTGGCTGACTTTCCGCCAGGCGCTGTCGCTCGGCGGCAATGTCAGGAAGGGCGAGCGCGGCACCACTGTCGTTTATGCAGACCGTTTCACCCCCGAAGACGAAAAGCGCCGTGCCCGCGAAACGGGTGAGGATGCACATGCCATTCCGTTCCTGAAGCGGTTCACGGTCTTTAACGCCGCGCAATGCGATGGCCTGCCCGATGACATCATGGCAGTCGCGCCGCCACCGCCGCCGGGCCTGATCGAACCTCGGGTCGAGGCGCTGATCGGGGCCACCGGTATCGACTTCCGTATCGGTGGCAATCGTGCCTTCTATATGCCGTCCCTCGACTATGTGCAGGTGCCGCCTCCGCAAACCTATTTCGAGCCGATCAACTGGCACCGGACGGCCCTGCACGAGCTGGGTCACGCCAGCGGCCATCACAGCCGTCTCGACCGCGATTTGACCGGCTCGTTCGGCTCGAAGAAATACGCCTTCGAGGAAATGATTGCCGAGCAGACCGCGGCCTTCAGCTGCGCGGCGCTCGGGATCGTGCCGACCGTTCGCCATGCCGATTACATCGGGTCGTGGCTGGAGGTCATGCGCGAGGATTCCCGCGCCATTGTCCGCGCGGCCTCGCAGGCCAGCAAGGCGGCGGACTGGCTGCTGTCGCATCTGCCGGCCGAGGACGCCGTGGAGCCGGATGCCAGCGTAACCGATCAGAGGGCTGCGGCATGATCCTCCTGACCGGCACACAGCGCGACCGCCTGCTGGCCAATGGTCGTCAGCGCGATCAGGATCACATTCCGGTCGTGAAGTTCTTCAACCCCCTCGGTGAAGGCGTCTGGCTCGCCACCGAACTGGATGAGGATGGCGACATCATGTTCGGTCTGGCCGATCTCGGTTATCCCGAACTGGGGTCGTGGAGCCTGAGCGAGATGCAATCAGTCCGGCTGCCCTTCGGTATGGGCATCGAGCGCGATCTGCTCTTCACCGGGGTTTTCCCGATCTCGCTCTGGGCCGAGGCCGCCCGCGAAACCGGCAGCATTCGCGCCGCCGAGCGTCTGCTCTACCGCGTCGGCGCGAGCCTTTCCCATACATCCGCCGATACAGAAAACCGGAGTGCCTGATTTCCGGGTTTCAGGTTCTGCGGCTGGCGTCGCTCTCTTAGAGGAAGAGGGCGGCGCTTCGCTTCGTGACGGGCTGATAGCCGGAGAGAGAGGCTCACCGGCGTCCGTCATGGAGTAACTGACATGGCCACTACCGTTCAGAAGATCACCCTGTCGTCATCACGCGACATTCCCTTCAACAAGCTGGTTCTCAGCCAGTCCAACGTCCGGCGCGTCAAAGCCGGGATCTCGGTCGAGGAACTGGCCGAGTCCATCGCCCGTCGCGGCCTGATCCAGTCCCTGCATGTTCGCCCGGTCGTGGATGCCGAAGGCAAGGAAACCGACATGTTCGAGGTGCCAGCCGGCGGTCGCCGCTTCCGCGCGCTCGAACTGCTGGTCAAGCAGAAGCGTCTCGCCAAGGTCGCGCCGGTCCCGTGCGTGGTGTCGGAGGCCAGCGCCGATGTGCTGATCGACGAGGTTTCGCTCGCCGAGAATATCGAGCGCGCACCGTTGCATCCGCTCGACCAGTTCCGCGCCTTCCAGGCCATGCGCGAGAAGGGCATGACCGAGGAGGCCATCGCCGCCGCCTTCTTCGTGGATGCCAAGGTAGTGAAGCAGCGCTTGCGTCTGGTTTCCGTCTCACCGGCCCTGCTCGACGTCTATGCCGAGGACGGCATGACGCTGGAACAGCTCATGGCCTTCAGCGTCAGTTCTGACCATGCCCGTCAGGAGCAAGTCTGGGAAGCGATCAAGGATGGCTGGCAGAAGGAACCTTACCACATCCGGCGCCTGCTGACCGAAACCACAGTCCGCGCCGTCGACAAGCGGGCAGTGTTTGTCGGAATTGCCGCCTATGAGGAAGCTGGCGGTTGCGTGCTGCGCGATCTCTTCCAGCAGGACGATGGTGGCTGGCTTCAAGATCCGGTGCTGCTCGACCGGCTCGTGGGCGAAAAGCTGAAGACCGAGGCCGAAGCCATCGCCGCCGAGGGCTGGAAGTGGATCGAGGTCGCCATCACGTTTCCATATGGTCACGACCATGGCCTTCGCCAGCTTGTCGGTGCCACGGTCGATCTGAGTGACGAGGAACGCGCTACCCGCGAGGCATTGCGCGACGAATATGACCGGCTTGAAGCAGAATATGGCGAGGCTGACGAATTGCCTGACGAGATCGACGCCCGCCTCGGTGAGATCGAACAGGCGCTGGAAGCCTTCGAGCGCCGTCCGATGACCTTCGACCCGGAACAGATCGGCATGGCGGGTGTCTTCATCAGCATCGACGCCGATGGTGCATTGCTGATCGAACGCGCCCATGTTCGCGCCGAGGACGAAACGCCTGCGGAACCGGAGGCTGAGATCGTTGACCCGGAAACCGGCGAGGTAATCCAGCGGGCAGAACCGGAGGCAAGCCACATGCGTGCGCTTATCACGCTGGGCGGCCAGCCGGTCGAAACGGAGGAGGAAGACGAGGCAGACACCATCAAGCCGCTGCCGGATCGTCTGGTGAGCGAGTTGACCGCGCATCGCACGCTGGCGCTGCGGGATGCGGTGGCCGTGAACCCGCATGTCGCCATTACGGCACTGCTCCACCGGCTGGTCATGGATTGCTTCATGCCGCATTCCAGCAAGGGATGCCTCGAAGCACAGGTCCGGGAGGTTCATCTGCCTGCACAGGCCGAGGATCTGCGCGATAGCGCGTCGGCCAAGGCCATCGCTGACCGCCACGAACGCTGGGGCGATCATGTCCCGGCAGACGATGCCGCCCTCTGGGATTGGCTGACCGATCTGGATGATGGTTCGCGCATGGATCTGCTCGCCCATTGCGTCAGCTTCGGTGTCAACGCGCTCTATGAAAAGCCCAACCCTTACAGCGGCACGGGCGTCAGCCAGCACGGGCTGGACATCCGCCTGTCGCAGGCTGACCGGCTGGCCCGTTCGACCGGCCTTGATATGGTGGCTGTGGGTTGGCGGCCGACGGTTGGCAATTATCTCGGCCGCGTGACCAAGCCGCGTATCCTTGAGGCTGTGCGTGAAGGGGCCGGAGATCGGGCTGCCGATCTGATCGGGCACCTCAAGAAGGGCGACATGGCCAAGGAGGCCGAACGCCTGCTGGCCGATTCCGGCTGGCTGCCTGAGCCGCTGCGCATGGTGGACGAAGGTATCGACGTCGATCCGGCATCGGGCGCTGCGGCGGAAGTCGATGATCTGCCCGATTTCCTCTCCGGCGATGGCGAGGACGACCCGGCTGACGACGAGGAAGAACAGCATATGGTCGCTGCTGAATAGCACTCATGCGGGGCGGCTTCGGTCGCCCCGTTTATCACCCTCCGTTTCCGCAACTCGCCCGGTCCTTGTGATCGGGCTTTTTCTTTGGAGACTTTCCATGTCTGCCAGCATCGACATTGACGAAATCTTTGCCCAGGATCGGGAAAACCGTCCGATGGAGCGTACGCTGCCCTGGAAGGAAACCCGCGACGGCATCACCGTCGTCGTGGAACCAAAGCCCCATTGGGCCGAAGACATGCGGGTGTTCCGGCTCGATGCCCGCGAATATTGCCGCTACGCCGAATGGACTGCCAATGGCGGCCGCGCGCGCTTCTATGGTCATATGGACACATCGGGCGACGATCTGATGATGAAAGCACGCGCGATGATCGACCGCGAAATTGCCGATGGGCTTTGGAGCTGAAGACCCGATCGCAGGGTGTCGGGCCGTGAGGATGGGAGGTCTGCACCGGACGGGTCAATTCCGGCTTCACCATGCAATCCGCCGTCTCCTTCAGGACAAGCGGCAGCCATCTCTGGCCTGAAGGGAACACAATCCTGATGCCAGCATGGTGGCAAGGCTGGCGCGGCAGAGCATCTGCGATGGGTATCCGGCATCCTGTCAGATGCGAAGAACCATCCCCCGCTTCCATTCGCAAACCTTGGTCCGATCCGTCTCTTTGACATTCAACCCCAAAGGGGTCGGCTTACGCGCGCGTGCCGCCCTCGGGGATTCGGAAAAAGTCCGAACGCCCTCGGGTGATTGCAGATCCGGTCAGACACTTCGGGCGCCTGTCGCGCGGGGGATGGTCCCCCGCCTCCCAAGACAGGAGCCGGAACCCATGTCCTATGCAGATGCCACTGCCTTTGCCGCCAGCCTCGCCACCACGCTGATGGTTTCGATCGTTGTGTTCCAGGCCGGAGACGGCACCCACGCTGCTTGCCCCGCCGCCGAGTTCGACGGCGACGACGACATGGTGAAGCTGGAGCTGGACCCGTGGGAGTAAGGCGCGAAAGCGCCTCATCCCCGATGGCCCGAGCGCGGAGACCCGCGCTTCGGGCCTTCAGCCTTGCGATGATCCCCATCGCCGGCAGCGGAACCGGGAACAAGCCCGGTCTGAGAGGAAGAGTGCGGGTCGTTCGGCCGTGACGGGTTGAGGGCTGGAGAGAGAGGCTCACCGGCGCCCATCATGGAGTGATCCCGATGACCACCTTTGCCCGTTCCGAAACCTTCCGTTCCATCGGCCAGATTCTGGCTGCCGATGTTCTGCCCGCGCTTTATCGGTCGCAAAAGCTGCCGCTGCGCATCTCGTGCCTCGGCGTGGCCAGCTATGAGGCCAGTGACGCGGCGAACAGTTTCGACCGCGTGTTCCCGCTTGGAGAATGCCCGTCACCGGAAGAGGCCTACCAGGCCGCAGCCTTGCGCCTTTCACGCGATGATATTTGCGCGGGGCCGGACAGCTTCCCGTATTTTCAGCCGCGCATCATGCTCATTCAGGACCAAGATCAGCGCCTGGTTCTCGCCGGTGAAATCCGCGCCGGCATTATCCTCTGGCAACAGCCGGTCGCATCCGATGCCGAGGCACGCAGGATTGTAACCGAGGCCAGCCGCCTGCGCGGCATGGCGTTTCGGACATCAGATCCCGGTGATGCGAGACGGCTGCGTTACCGCGCCGCTGCGCTGGAGGCCCGACTGGTCGATCCCTTCTGGCGCGATGCCGCGGCTGATCTGCTCCGCCTGCCACAGGCCGCGTGACCATCACCCACCCCCGTCATTTCTCCCGGTGCCTTGCCGGGCTTTCTTGTTTCAGGAGGCTGATATGGCCGATCACCACACCCACTTTTCCTGCCTGCTCGATGTCGGGACGCATGAGAATGCCGTCCGTGCCGTCGATCTCTATAATGCTTGCCGGACGGAAGCAGTGCCGAACATGAACCCGCCAATGGCTTTCTGCTCTCGATCCAGCCTGAGCATGACGGCACGCAGCTCTGGATACGCGATGACATCACTGGCGACCCTGAGCATGTCATCCGGTTCGTCATGCACTGCGTGGCGACCCTCGGCCTGACCGGATTATGGGGATTGCAATGGGCAAACAGTTGCTCTCGCTCCCGCCTGGATGGGTTCGGCGGCTAAGCTGGTCGCCGCTTCGGATAATCCCGAGAAGATACTGACAAGCGCTCCGCCGTCCGGTTGGGGCGCTTTTTTTATGCTGCGCTTTGAGAGTGAGAGGTGGGCCGGAAAGGGTCAGGTCCGGGTGGTCGAGAGAGAGCGCTGTCCGGGCTTGTCCTTCCCGCTCTCCTGAGGTTCCCGACATGAACATGGTTTTCCCCGTGGCCGATCCGGTCACGCCGCTGGCGGCTGCGCCCGCGATCCTGACTGCGGCCAATCATCTGCTCCCCCATCTAGAACGCGGTGAGCGCGTCGATGCCGCCACCTTGCGCGGTGCTATGGAAACGGCCTTCGGTGCATCCGATGCTACCGGCGCCTGGGACTGGAAGTTCGCTTATGAGGCGTGCGAGGTCGCCACAGTTCTCTTCCTGCGCAAATACGGAAAGGCGCTTTTCCGTAAAGCCGCGTCTCCGGCTGCACGGATTTCCGTGCTGGCAAAGATCGCCGGACTATTGCCGACGCAGACCCGGCGTTCCGAGGAAAGCCAGAACTTCCAGCAGTTTTCGACGCCGGTTCCGCTGGGCCTTGCCGCTCTGACGGCTGCCGCGATCACGCCTGATGACAGGGTTCTGGAACCATCCGCGGGCACTGGCCTTCTGGCGATCCTGGCGCAGATTGTCGGCGGCTCGCTTATCCTCAACGAACTCGCCGAGACCCGCGCAGTTCTTCTGTCCTCGCTCTTTCCGGCCTTTGCCATCACCCGGTTCGACGCCGCCCAGATCGACGATCATCTGGCTCCAGATGCGGTCCCGTCCGTGGTGCTGATGAACCCGCCATTCTCGGTCATGGCCAATGTCAGCGGTCGCGCCTCCGATGCAGCATACCGTCATGTTGCCTCGGCGCTGGCCCGTCTAGCTCCCGGCGGCCGGTTGGTGACGATCACCGGGGCCGGCTTTGGCCCCGAAGCTCCGGCATGGCGGGACGCTTTCATCCGCTTACAGGCCCGTGGCCGCGTGGTGTTCAGCGCCGCCGTTGATGGTGCGGTCTACGCAAAGCACGGCACCACGATCGACACGCGGCTGACCGTGATCGACAAACTGCCCGCCGACGATCCGGCGAGTTTTCCGGCCTCACCGGGGACCGCGCCTGATGTTGCCACGCTGATCGGATGGATCGAAGCGCATGTCCCGCACCGTTCGCCTGTCTCATTGCCGAAGATCACAGCGTCCGCTCCGACCGCCGCGCCGAAAACCGTGCGAGGCTATCTGGCCCGCGCGACAGCTGCGCGGCCTGCCTCTGCCCCCGCCTACGATCCCGAGGGCGTCGAACTTGCCTATGAGACCGTGGACTGGACGCCACCGGACGGCGCTCGCCTGTCCGATGCCATCTATGAGGAATATGCGCTGCAATCGCTGCGCATTGCTGGCGAGCAGGCGCATCCGACCAAGCTGGTGCAATCCGCGGCCATGGCCTCGGTCGCACCGCCGAAGCCCTCCTACCGGCCCATGCTGCCCGCCGACATCTGCGCGCGTCTGTCGGACGCCCAGCTCGAAACCGTGATCTATGCCGGGGAAGCCCATGCCGATCATCTGGCGGGTGCCTGGACCGTGGACGAGCATTTCGACAATGTCAGCGCCGCGCCCGAGGATGCTGCCGGCTCGATCCGCTTTCGCCGGGGCTTCATGCTCGGTGACGGAACCGGCGCTGGCAAGGGCCGCCAGTCCGCCGCCATCATTCTCGATAACTGGCTGCGCGGTCGGCGCAAGGCGATCTGGATCTCCAAATCAGACAAGCTGATCGAGGACGCGCAGCGCGACTGGTCGGCGCTCTGCATGGAACGGCTGCTTGTCACGCCTCTGTCACGCTTCCCGCAAGGCAAGCCGATCACGTTGAGCGAAGGCATCCTTTTCACCACCTATGCCACGCTACGCTCCGACGACCGGGGCGAGAAGGTTTCCCGCGTCAAGCAGATCGTCGAATGGTTGGGGTCCGATTTCGATGGAGCCATTATCTTCGACGAGAGCCATTCCATGCAGAATGCCGGTGGCGGAAAAGGCGAACGTGGTGATGTCGCCGCCTCGCAGCAGGGACGTGCGGGCCTGCGGCTCCAGCACGCGCTGCCCGATGCCCGCGTGGTCTATGTCTCGGCGACCGGCGCCACCACAGTTCACAATCTCGCCTATGCGCAGCGCCTTGGCCTCTGGGGCGGGGAGGACTTTCCATTCCAGACCCGCGCCGAGTTCGTTGAGGCGATCGAAGCTGGCGGCGTTGCGGCCATGGAGGTGCTGGCGCGCGATCTGCGATCTCTCGGCCTCTATACGGCCCGCTCGCTCTCCTATGATGGCGTCGAATATGAACTGATCGAGCACCAGCTCACGGACGAACAGCGGCACATCTACGATTCATATGCTGCCGCCTTCGCCGTGATCCACGGGAACCTGGACGCGGCCATGGAAGCCGCCAACATCACGGGCAGCGAGGGAACGCTGAACCGGCAGGCCAAATCCGCCGCCCGTTCGGCCTTTGAAAGCACCAAGCAGCGCTTCTTCGGCCATCTGCTGACCTCCATGAAAACCCCGACGCTGATCCGGTCCATCGATGCCGATCTGGACGCGGGCCATGCGGCCGTCATCCAGATCGTCTCGACCGGCGAAGCCCTGATGGAACGGCGGCTGTCCGAGATCCCGACTGAGGAGTGGAACGATATTTCCGTCGATGTGACGCCCAGGGAGTATGTCGGCTCGTATTTGCAGCATTCTTTCCCGGTGCAGCTCTATGAGCCGTTTACCGATGGCGAGGGCAACCTGTCGTCACGCCCCGTCTTCCGCGACGGTCAGCCGGTAGAATGCCGCGAAGCCGTGGCCCGGCGCGACGAGATGCTGGAGCAGCTTGGCTCGCTTCCGCCTGTCCCCGGTGCGCTCGACCAGATCGTCCAGCGCTTCGGCACGGATATGGTGGCGGAGGTCACGGGTCGTTCGCGCCGCATTGTGCGCAAGGGCGACGGGGCATCGGCACGTCTTGCGGTCGAGAACCGTGCGCCTTCCGCCAACCTCGCCGAGACTTCGGCCTTCATGGATGACCAGAAGCGTATTCTGGTCTTCTCTGATGCCGGTGGCACGGGGCGCAGCTATCACGCTGAACTCTCGGCGAAAAATCAGCGCCTGCGCGTGCATTACCTGCTGGAGCCGGGCTGGAAGGCCGATGCCGCCATTCAGGGGCTGGGCCGCACCAACCGGACCAATCAGGCACAGCCGCCGCTGTTCCGGCCGATTGCCACGGATGTCAAAGCCGAGAAGCGCTTCCTCTCGACCATCGCCCGCCGCCTCGATACGCTGGGCGCGATCACGCGCGGCCAGCGCCAGACCGGCGGTCAGGGGCTGTTCCGTCCCGAGGACAATCTGGAATCCGCCTATGCCCGCGATGCGTTGCGCCAGCTCTATCTGCTGATTGTGCGCGGCAAGGTCGAGGGCTGCTCGCTCGAACGGTTTGAATCCGCCACTGGCCTGAAGCTGATGGACAGCAACGGTGTGAAGGATGAACTGCCGCCGATCACCACCTTCCTCAACCGCCTGCTGGCGCTGACCATCGAATTGCAGGGCATCCTGTTCTCGGCCTTCGAGCAGCTTCTGCAGGCGCGGATCGACGGGGCGATTGCATCCGGCACCTATGACATGGGGCTGGAAACGCTGAAGGCCGAAAGCTTCATCGTTACCGACAGGCAGGTGATCCACACCCATCCGGGCACGGGCGCGGAAACCCGGCTTCTGACGCTCACAGAGCGCAAACGCAATCAGCCGGTCACGCTCGATGCAGCCCTGGCCGAACTGGATGATCCCCGCGCAAGATTGCTCATCAACGAGCGATCGGGACGTGCCGCCGTTCAGATCCCGACCACCAGCGTCATGCTGGATGATGGCGAGATCGAACGGCGCGTGCGGCTGATCCGGCCCATGGAGGCGATGAACATTCCGGTTCGGGCGATGGGCGAAACCCACTGGATCGAGGCCGATCGTTCCGCCTTCACCGTGGCCTGGAAGGCGGAACTGGCCGAGGTGCCGGAGTTCACCGACAGCATCCTGCATATGGTGACAGGTTTGCTTCTGCCAATCTGGAAACGCCTGCCGCAGGACTCCTCCCGCGTCTATCGGCTCCAGACCGACGAGGGCGAACGCATCATCGGTCGCCGGGTATCGCCGGCATGGGCTGCCAATGCCTCGACCAGTGGCGTCACCAGCAACCTGACACCGGATGCCGCCTATGCCGCGCTGATCGAAGGTCGCACGATCCTTGATCTCGCCGAAGGGCTGCAACTGCGCCGGGTCCGGGTCATGGGCACCAGCCGGATCGAACTGACGGGCTTCTCGGAAGCGATGCGGGATCGCCTGCGGGCCTGGGGGCTCTTCAGCGAGATCATCTCCTGGAAATTGCGCTTTTTCGTGCCGGTGGGTGCAACGGGACCGGAGATCACAGGCAAACTGCTCGACCGCTTCCCGGTTGAACGCATCGGTGAGCGGGAGGCCGCATAATGGCGCGTCTCAACGCTTCCGAACTGGCGCAGCGTCTCGGCCGACAGGCCGAGGCGGTGTGCCGTCACTATTTGTCGAATGGTCGCAAACAGGGCAATTACTGGCAGGTTGGCGATGTCAGAAACACGGCTGGCCGCTCGATGTTCGTCCGGCTGCACGACAGCGTGAAAGGCATTGCCGGTAAATGGCAGGACTCGGCCACGGGGGAATATGGCGATCTGCTGGACGTGATCCGCGACTCGCTCGGTCTGATCGACTTCGCAGACGTTGCCGAAGAAGCCCGGCGCTTCCTCAGCCTGCCGCATCCTGAACCGCAGCCACCATCCCGTCAGTCCCGAACGGCAGCACCATCGGGATCATCCGAGGCCGCCCGCCGCCTCTGGCGCATGACGCAGCCGCTGATCGGCAGTACCGCAGAAGCGTATTTACGCGGACGCGGCATTACGGGTTTACGTCAGACCGCAAATCTGCGCTTCCATCCCAACTGCTACTGGCGGCCCGAGGGCGATGGCCCAACGCAAACATGGCCCGCCATGATCGCCGCCGTCACCGACCTCGATGGCAGGATCACCGGCGCACACCGCACATGGCTGGCCCCGGACGGTTCCGGCAAGGCAGCTGTCGATCCGCCGAGGAAGGCAATGGGCGACCTGCTCGGACATGCGGTTCGTTTCGGTGATGCGCAGGATGTCATGGCAGCAGGGGAAGGTATCGAAACCATCCTGTCGCTGCGTCAGGCTTCACCCATCATGCCGATGGTTTCCGCACTCTCGGCCGGACATCTCGCCGCCATCCTGTTTCCGCCGCACCTGCGAAGGCTCTATATCGTCCGCGACAACGATCCGGCAGGTGACAGCGCCCGTGATAGCCTGGTGGACCGGGCGCACGAGGCCGGGATCGAGGCCATCACGCTCTCGCCCATGATGGGGGACTTCAACGAAGATCTCGCAACTTACGGGCTGGATGCCGTTCGGGCAGAGATCCGGGTGCAAATCGCTCCCGAGGACGTCAGCCGCTTCATGGCTCCAACAGCATAGCCGGTACGGGGCCGTGATCGGGCCGTTCCGATCCTGTCATGCGCATAGGCTGCATCCTGTCATCAGCAGAGGACCGCGCCTTGGCCTTCCGAGAGGGCGATCGGCCCACAAACGCTCCGGTCAGGCAATGGCGGCGCCCGACTGATTTCCGTCGGCGGGCAAGCCCGCCTTTACAGCGCGAAACAAATCAGCCGGGCTTTGCCATCAAGGCCCTCGCCAGAGGCTCGCGCTGCCAGACCGGAGCGCCCGTGGGCTTTCGTCGCCATGAAGGCCGCGACGGTCGCGGTCCAACTGACGGAAGCATCCCATGTACGCGCACGACGATTTTGAACCCGATCACAGCACGTCCCCGACCGGCCACGCCATCGAAGAACTTGAACTCTACGGCTACCGTCCCTCCGAAGACGAGGCCGATCCCCGGATCACACCCGAAGATCACGTCATCCAGGGCGCAGTCTCCGACATCTTCGACGCCCTGATTTCCACCATGGCCGACACCAGCCTCGATTTCGACCTCGACGAGATCCTGTGGTCCACCGTCAACACCTTCCACCGCGCTGTCGAGCGGATCGAGACCAAACTCGACGATAACGAGCAGGCACAGAAGCGTTTTCAGCGTGAACAGGACGGCAGCGAGGTCAAATCCGTCCAGCTCGAAACCCTGATCGGCGCGGGCCAAAGCCTGATCGAGCGCCGCGACAGCATGGAAACCTTCCGCGATACCGCCGCCGACATCTATCTGCGCACCACCGGCACGCCCTGGTCGCAACGCTCCGGCTCACGGGTCAACCATCGCCAGATGACCTCGGCCATGATCGACAGCCGCGACTTCATCGCCGCAAAACGCCGGGCCGACAATGAGGTGCTGCTGCCCGCCGGACCAAAGATCGCCTTCTCGGGCGGTGACACCACCGATCACCGGACGATCTGGGCCAAGCTCGATCAGGTCCACGCCAAGCACCCGGACATGGTCCTGATGCACGGCGGATCGCCCAAGGGCGCGGAACGCATCGCGGCCACCTGGGCCAATAACCGCAAGGTCGCACAGGTCGCCTTCAAGCCCGACTGGACGAAACATGCCAAGGCAGCACCGTTCAAGCGCAACGATCAGATGCTCGCCACGATGCCGATCGGGGTCGTCATCTTCCCCGGCACGGGCATTCAGGACAACCTGGCCGACAAGGCCCGCAAGATGGGCATCCCGGTCTATCGCTTCGGGACCGGCAGCGCGTGAGCGCTGCCTTCCCACGTCATCATGAGCATGACGATAGCGCCCGCCGATCATTCCATGTCGCCTGGACAGGCATATTTATGCTATATGTCGCAGCGCGCCGTGGTGGTGGTGGAAGGCGCAACCGTCCAACCTTTTGCACGGAGACACCACCATGATCGTTCTCGGAATCCTCGTTTCCATCGCAGCCATCGGCACCATGTGCTGGCTGCTGTTCAATCTCGCCGTATTCGCCCTGCCGTTCTTTATCGGCCTGAATGCAGGCACCTGGTCCTATGGCACGGGGGCTGGCTGGCTCGGCAGCATCGTCGTCGGTCTTCTCGCCGCCGGTCTGACACTGGCCGTCGGTCAGGGCCTGCTCATGCTGATCCGCCCGATCTGGGCGCGTTTGCTGATTGCTCTGGCCTTCGTCGCTCCGGCGGGGATGGCCGGGTTCTATGCCACGCTTGGTATCGTCAAGCACATGATGCCGTCTGAGACATGGCAGCTCATCTTCTCGGTGATCGGGGCGATTGCGGTGGGCGTGACGGCTTTCCTGCGCGTTGCAGGCATGGCGGCAGCCGGTCCAGCGGACGGGAACCTTGCACGCACCTGAACCGCAATGATCCGTTGATGGCGACCAGAAGCGAGTGCGGATCATCTTCCATCTTCGTCAGGAAAATGGTGGCAGACAGCGGCCAGGCATCGGATCAGCTTGAGGCACAGATGCGGCTGATAGGAGCGCAGAACGGGGAGCACCAGTGTTTGTGGTCTTTCCAGTACCCGGTTGGGGGCAATCCCGGTAGAACAGGCCGGAAAGAGAGATGCGCATGGCCTGAGACGCAGGGCGACCGGCAAGGCCGGTGTTGCCCGTCTGGTCATCGTGATGGGGCCTCAAGATTGCCACGTCTCCGTTCAGCCCCCGTGTCTCGACCGCTCCAAACGGCCTCTTCAATGGCCTGATCTGGCCGAAGAACAGCGCGATGCGCTTCGACCGCTTTAGCGCAACAGCGTCGTCACAACTTTCTTCCCCTGAAGGCAGAGCCGCCATTCCGCGCGGAACAAGAAAGTTTCTCCTGTGCTGTCCAGCCCCCAAAGGGGGTGCGCCAGCGTTCGTCTCCGGCCGGTCGATCGCCATAGATTCCGCAATGGTGCGGGCTCGGAAACGGAAAACGGAGACTTAAAATGGCAACCATCGGCACCTTCAAGAAGACCGGCTCGAACGACTTCACCGGCGAAATCGTCACCCTGAGCGTCAAGGCCAAAGGCGTGCGCATCGTTCCCGACCTGCGCGCCACCGGCGAGAACGCCCCCAGCCACCGGGTTCTGGTCGGCCGCGCCGAAATCGGCGCCGCCTGGTCCAAGCGCTCCAACGAGGGCCGCGACTATCTGGGCCTCAAGCTGGATGATCCGAGCTTCAACGCCCCGATCTACGCCAACCTCTTCGATGACGAAGAAGGCGACACCTTCTCCCTCATCTGGTCCCGCCCCAACGGTCGCCGCGGCGACTGAGGCGCGGAACAAAGGCCCCGACCGGAAGGTCGGGGCCTTTCTCATACCCGCAGGAAAGCCGTCACGCCCACCGCAACCGCTACACCCGGTTCTCCACCCGCACGCCGGACATGCGGACGAATTCCTTTTACCACGATCAGCCACTCGCTGCGGGCGTGTGCGCCGATCTGCATGTCGTGCGGCCCGCAAGGCGTGCCCGCACGCTCCAACTCGGCGCGGACCTGCGCAAAATGGGCGGCCGCCTTGTTGCCCTGCGGGCCGCGCTCTCGTCTGCGCCGGAACCGCGTAATCGCGCGTTTCCGCCATTCGGCTTCGATCACTGACACGGGAATGTCGTCAGGGTATCTCCCATGTGATGCGCAACAGTGCTAACGAGAGATTCTTTAATGGATTGATCGGGTTAGACGATCCACTTATCGCGCTAGCCACGCTACCGCAAAACCATTCAATACCGCAGCCTTTTCAAGTCGGACGTGGCCTTGTGCCGTTCGGCTTTGGGAGGACGCGCCATGCAGAGCATAGATTGGCGTACTCCGGCGGCCTATAAACGCATTAAAGACCTTCCGCCCGCCGGTTTCGCCTGGGAATATCTTCGTCGCAACGAAGACTATCGCCGTGACGTCGAGAGACTCACGCAGAGGAGAGAACCCGCGGGAGAAGAGGCTGACGCCTTTGCTTCCCGCTGGGGGGTGCGATTTCGCACACGACCCCGACGCGCAGCCTGACGGCACACTGCCTTTCTGGTCGCCGCATTTCAATCCGAAGGCCATTATTCTGTCTCCGGTCGAGCATAACGATGCCGATGGCGGGCGGCTTGTCGCTCTTGCAAATCTCGATGGCCTGATCCTGCGCCGCGCGCCGGATGGCTGGCACGCAATCTGGCGTATCGGTGGGATGGAGCATCAATTCTGGCTGCCACAGGGCGCGATCGATGCGGCAGCTTTCTATGCTGCAATCCTGCCCATGGACGAGTTCATGGAGTTACGCGCCCATGCGGCCCGCCGCCTCTGGAGGTGCCTGACAGGCCGCTCTCCGGGGCCGGATATGCGCGCCATGCCAGCGCAGCTTCGGCAATGGCACCTTCTGTCGCTACGGGCTCTGGACGCACGCCTGCACGGCGAAAGTTATCGTGCCGTTGCCGAAGTCCTGCTCGGCTTCCGTGGCAACAAGGAAGATTTCGAGACTGATCCGCGGAAGAACAAGGCACGTCGTCTTGTTGCCCACGGCATCAGGATGATGCGCGGAGGCTATCGGCTGCTTTTGCATTATCCGGTCAAGCCGATTCCACGATCAAAAGGCGACTGAGGCAATCTCAACGATTCCTGTTTGCCGCAGCCTGTTGCAGTATTTGCCTGTAACCTTCCCGCGACAGCCATTGGGCGCGTTCCAGATGGCTCTGCCAGCATCGCCGGGTGCGCATCTCATCTGATGCCGGATCGCGGTGCAGAACAATTCGCGCCACTTCCTTCCAGTCCGCATCCTCGGATTTGGCGTCGAGAAGGCGCAGATAGGTCACGAAGTGCTGTTCGTCATAGGCGGTGATGACATCGCCGGACGGTGCGAGATCATCTACATCAGGATCTAGTTCGACGGGTGCTTTCACGGTTATTCCCCTTCTTTCAGAAGAGTTTCTGCGGTTCGCCCCCGCATTAAAACTCTCTGACTCCTGGTGATCGGGGAGTTAGTAACCGTGACTAGACGGCCCCATGGCCTTTAGCTGGAAAGCCTGTTGCATACGCCACAGGCTCCCCGACCATAGGGTCAAGGAGTGTGGTGCCGTCACGGCCGACACCAACCGCTAGTCAGGGGTTACTACGCCCCCGGAGCAGTGCGTCTGCTCCATCTGCATTCATAGCCGAACTGCGCGCGGATGTCTTGAGCGAATCCGCATCGGCCTTCCTGAGTTGCTGAAATCTCACGTCTTTTCGCGCTGACATAACCCCTTTCGGGGGTGCCGTCTGAGCATAGGCGCAAATGCGGCACGCTACACGCCGCCGATCACTTCCCATGGTTCGCCATAGCGCGCCGCCGTCTCCGGCAGCCGCACCAATCTGACGAACCGGAGGTGATCTCATGGCCGAGCGCCGCAACACGGAAATGCCACCGCGCATGCTGCGCACTCAGGAAGCAGCACGTTTCCTTGGCATTTCTCTTCGCACACTGGAAAAGCACCGGACCTACGGGACCGGTCCGACCTATCGTAAAATCGGCGGCCGGGTTCTCTACACGGTCGAGGATCTCCAGTCCTGGGCCGACATCGGCACACGCAAATCCACCAGTGACAAGGACGTCGGCACGGTCTTTCCGGCGCGTCCCCTGACGCCTGAAGAGCGGAGCAAGCTCTGAATGCGGCGCGTCGATCACCCTGACGCCCTGCGACGCGAAGGCGGCAGTGAGCGCAGCCACCTCGATCCCTTCGTGGTCGCAACCGGTGATGCCAGTCCACGCGACCAGCGCGATCTGATGGAACGGCCTTTCTTCTCGCTGGCGAAGACGCCGCGCACAAAGCCGATCCTCTACAAGACCGCCGATGTCGAGGTGCAGGTGTTCGGGATGCCCGAACATGGAATGGCGACGATCTGGGATGCCGATGTGCTGATCTGGGCTGCCAGCCAGATCGTTGCCGCCGAAAACAAAAGCATCAAGACATCCCGCTTCTTCCGCTTCACGCCCTATCATCTGCTGCGCGCCATCGGCCGCGACACCGGAAACCGCCAATATCTGCTGCTGAAGGCAGCGCTTGCCCGGCTGCAATCCACGGTCGTCGCCACGACTATCCGTAACGGCAAGCATTGGCGCCGCCGCCAGTTCTCCTGGATCAACGAATGGGAAGAGATGACCACGCACGACGGTCGCGTTGAGGGCATGGAGTTTGTCCTGCCCGAGTGGTTCTACAACAGTGTCCTTGACCGTTCGCTGGTCCTGACCATCGACCCGGATTATTTCCGGCTGACCGGCGGTATCGAGCGCTGGCTCTACCGTGTTGCCCGCAAACACGCCGGACATCAGCCGCATGGCTGGCTGTTCGAGGTTGCGCACCTTTACCAGAAATCCGGCAGCATGGCCCGGCCATCGGACTTTGCGCTGGACCTGCGCCGCATTGCTGCCCGCCAGCCGCTGCCTGGCTACCAGCTCAAGATCCTGCGCGAAGATCGCCGCGAACTACTTCGAATCCGCCCTGAAAATCTATCCACAGTGCCTGTGGATAACATTGTGGATGCCGTCGGTACATCAGGCGCAAAGGGTACCGGTACATCAGGCGCAGCACTATCGGCACATCAGGCGCACGAGCCCCAGTTAAGCCTCTGGAACGAAAAGAAGAATCCGACTGCTAACTTAGAATCTAACATAGAATCTAACTTTTCTTCTTTGACGCGCGCGCATGAAAGGCACGGTGCCAGTGCCACTTCCAGCCGACCTGTGCGGGATACGCCATGATCGTCGCGCTCCTCAATCAGAAAGGCGGCGTGGGCAAGACCACGCTGGCGCTGCATCTCGCCGGAGCCTGGGCTGCGCAAGGCAAGCGCGTCATCCTGATCGATGCCGACCCGCAAGGCTCCGCACTCGACTGGTCGGAGCGGCGCAGCCATGAAGGGCTGCCAAGGCTGTTCACCGTCATCGGCCTTGCCCGCGATACGCTGCACAGGGAAGCGCCGGAGCTGGCGCGTGACGCCGATCATGTCGTCATTGATGGTCCACCCCGTGTCGCTGGTCTGATGCGCTCTGCGCTGCTTGCAGCCGATTTGGTGCTGATCCCGGTGCAGCCATCCCCCTTTGACGGCTGGGCCTCGGCCGAGATGCTGGCGCTTCTGAACGAAGCGCGCATCTATCGACCGGAGCTGTCCGCCCGATTTCTGCTGAACCGATGCGCTGCGCGCACCGTCATCGCCCGCGAAACGGCCAAGACACTGGCTGACCATGATCCGCCCTTGCTGGCCACGACGATCGGCCAGCGTGTCGCCTTCGCCGAAGCCGCACAGACCGGGCGACTGGTCTCCGAGACCGATGGCGGCGAACGGGCCGCACAGGAGGTCACAGCGCTGGCGGCCGAAATCGATGGCCTCGGTATCGAGAGGATCGTGCCATGACACGGCCACCCGTCAAATCTGGCTTCGCATCGCGTCCGGGCAATCCCGATAGCTGGGTCAAAGCCGCAGATGCGCCGGCAACCGGCAAGACGGCGACGGAGGCGTTCACCGCCCGCCTGACCATCGACATCACGCCCGGACTGCGCGGGCGCATCAAGGTTGCCGCTTTCCGGCGTGGCGTCACCGTCGCCGTAATGCTGCGGGCGTTGCTGGTCCGCGAGTTTCCACCCACCGAAGGAGATCAGCCATGACCGGCAAAACCGCGCGCGCTGCGCATGAACATCCGCAGGCGGACGGGCCAGCACCGTTCACCACAATGGTCGAACTGACCTTCCAGAAGAAGAAGGTCGAGCGATGGATCAGGTTCGGTCACAAGAACTTTGAGCAGATCATCGACCGCCGCCGCAGTCTGATCGGGTTTGCGCCCGAAAGCATCTTCGCCTTCGTCCGTTGGGCGTCCAACGATTACGGCACCATCGTTTCGCGGCTCGACATCCTGCGCGCTGTCAGGCGTGGCGAACCGTACCAGACCGTGCCCTTCGTTCGACCTGGCGGCGAGATCCTGCTGCGTATCGACGGCTGGCCAAAGGTCCAGCGGGTGTTGGCCCTGATCGATGCGGTGGACGCGCTTGGCGTCGATCCGGCGGATGTTGCCCCGGACCATTGGCGGCACGTCCACAACCGTTTGAGTGTTGGTCAGGAACCCAATCACTACACCCCGGAGCGCCATGCCGCATGGGTCAGCCGCCGGAGGATCGCGCCATGAGCCGCCGTCATATCCTTGCCGTGTCGATGCTGGCCGTCGGCACGCTTGTCGCCACGGCTGTTGCGTATCTGCCAACCCGGCTGATCTGGAATGCAACCGCCAGCGCGCCCATCGGCTTCTACACAGTTGCTCCCGCCGATGCGCTCGAAGTTCCCGAACTGGTCGCCATCATGCCGTCCGAGCCGCTGGAGCGGTTCATGGTCGAGCGTGGCTATATCGGACGCGACGTGCCGTTGCTGAAACGTGTCCTCGGCCTGCCGGGGCAGCGCGTCTGCCGTAACGGTGCGACCATTACCGTCGATAATGTCAAGATGGGGGACGCGCTGGAGCGCGACCACATGGGCCGCGATCTGCCCGTCTGGCAGGGCTGCCGCATCATCGGCGACGGTGAACTCTTCCTCATGAATTGGGACATCCGTGACAGCCTCGATGGCCGTTACTTCGGACCTGTTCCCGCCAGTTCCGTCATCGGCCGGGCGCTGCCGCTCTGGACCGATGGGGAAGGTGATGGCCGCTACGAATGGCGGGCGGCCACGCGTTGAACCCACGCCGAAACCTCGACGACAGGAGATTTTTCATGCCACAGATCGGATTGTTCACGCGTGATGAAACGGGTTTTTCCGGGCGCGTTCACACGCTCACGCTCTTCCGTGAGCTTACCATCATGCCAGCCGAGCATTCGGACGCCGAAAACGCGCCGGACTACCGTGTCCATCACGGAGCTGATGACGGCCCCGAGGTCGGCGCTGCATGGAAACGCACCGGCGAAAAGGCTGGCGAGTATCTCTCGGTGCTGCTCGACGATCCCGCCCTGCCGCAGCCGATCCGCGCCAACCTGTTCCGCGACGACGATGCAGGCTCGTCATGGTCGCTGCACTGGAGCCGTCCGCGGCCCCGCGAAGATCGGGACTGAGATCATGCGATCCCGCGCCCTTCTTCTCTTCACGGCCCTTCTGTCGGCTGGCAGCGGATTGACGCCAGCGATTGCGCAGGTCACGCCGCAACCCGCGCCTGTCACTGCGCATCCCCATGCTGCTTTCATTGCCGAGGCGTCACAGCGTTTCGGCATTCCAGAGCACTGGATTCGGGCGGTGCTGCGTGTGGAAAGCGCGGGCGATGTGCGCGCCATCTCATCGGCGGGTGCAATGGGACTGATGCAGGTCATGCCCGATACCTGGGCGGGCCTGCGCAGCCGCCACGGCCTCGGACGCGATCCTTACGATCCGCGCGACAACATCCTCGCAGGTACGGGGTATCTGCGCGAGATGTGGGACCGCTATGGCAATGTCGCGGCAATACTTGCCGCCTACAATGCCGGTCCCGGTCGCTATGACGAGCATCTGGCGACAGGCCGCACTTTGCCCGCAGAAACACGCGCCTATGTCGCCACGCTCGCACCTGTTCTCGGGCATACGGCTGCGCCTGATGTGCCGACGATTGTGCCGCCACCGCCGGATTGGCGCGAAGCTCCCCTTTTCGTTGCGCAATCCAGCGGCAATTCGGCGGCGGCCATTCAGCCGTCGAGCGATGTCCGCGCAACCGTTCCTCTGCGCGATTCCGTCGATCAGGAGCCGCAGGACGGCAGCATATTCGTGGCCCGTGCGAGCAATGGAGATGCGCCATGAGCATGGTGTCTCCACGCGCCTTGGGTCCGCTTCCGGTGTGCAGTCAGGCAAGGGGTCGCCTGGCTGCATTCCCGGCAGGAAGGGCAAAAAGGGCAGGGAAGGCGGAGGGCAAGATAAAGGAAACCGGCACCCTGTCGGGCCGGTTTCTGGGCAAGCCCTTGTCTGCACACTGTTTTAGGGCGCGGCGCACGGCACCATGCTTTTGGGTCTCGCGTGCCGCGATATGGCGCAAAGCCTTGGCTTTGCTGGGTTTTGACCGGCACTACAGCCGAATATCGCCCGATTTCTCTGAATTTTGGCTGGA
>Ga0308171_1001399_pt1 | contig 32765 bp, 29 predicted proteins | sample PhyGR1_FD_202135 | JGI IMG/M metagenome (GOLD analysis project Ga0308171, IMG submission 202135) | Phyllosphere microbial communities from UC Gill Tract Community Farm, Albany, California, United States - DLSLSG.R1 | ecosystem: Host-associated > Plants > Phyllosphere > Unclassified | place: USA...
CGCTCAGCATCGCCCACGCCCAATCGCCGCTCGGCATCGGCTCGGCCGAACCCTCCATTTCCGTCGGCGGGCCGCTGGCACCCTTCTTCCAGTGGATCAACGTCCACCAGCAGAGTTTCTACCGCGCGCTGACCGGCGCGCTGAAAGCCATGCGCGAAGACCCGTGGGCGCTGACCTCGCTGATCGGCCTCTCCTTTGCCTATGGCGTGTTCCACGCGGCTGGCCCAGGCCACGGCAAGGCGGTGATCTCCTCCTACATGATCGCCAACGAGACGCAGCTGAAACGCGGCATCCTGATCTCCTTCGTCTCGGCGCTGATTCAAGGCGCGGTTGCCATCCTCCTCGTCGTCGCGGCCTATTTCGTGCTGCGTGGCACCTCCATCACCATGACCAAGGCGACGCAGGCGATGGAAATTGCCAGCTTCGCCATGGTCGCGCTCTTCGGCGCCTGGCTCTTGGCGCGCAAGATTTGGAGCATGCTGCATCGGCGCTCTGATCATCACGCGCTCGCATCCCCGCAAACGCCCGCACCGGCGCTTGCCGCATCGTCATCGGCCTCACCTGTCGCAAGCGCCAGCCTGTCCGCTAGCCCCGTGCTCTCGTTCAAGGCAACCGAAAACGGAACGACCAGCTTCGGAGAACCCGCAAGCTCAGCACCCCGCCGCACCGGCATGGGCAGCGGCTTGCGCTTCCAGGGCCAGCCGGTCTTTGCCGATCACGCCCAAAGCGGCAGCGGCGATCTCTGCGATGCCTGCGGCAAGGCGCATGCGCCCGACCCCTTGCTCTTCCAGTCCCGCACCTTCAGCCTCACCGAAGCCTGGTCGGCCATTGTGGCGGTGGGCTTACGCCCCTGCTCCGGCGCCATCATCGTCATGAGCTTTTCCATGCTGAACGGCCTGCTGCTCGGCGGCATGCTCTCGGTGCTCGCCATGTCCATCGGCACCGCCATCACCGTCTCACTCCTCGCCATCCTCGCCGTCACCGCCAAGGACGCCGCCATCCGCTACGCCGGAACCGGCAGCCGCCGCGCCTCAAGGATCGCCAATGGCATTGAGATCGCCGGGGCGCTGGTGGTGCTCTTGATGGGGCTGGCGCTGCTGGGGGCGTCGTTGCAGGCGTGAGGGTTGCCTCTTCGCTTGTTGAGCCCAGACGGAAACGCACGAGAGGTATCCCTACACCGTGGATCGCATTTCGCTTTTGAAAGCTAGTACCTATTCTCTAACTCGGCGTCGAAGTCTCGCATCATCATCATATTGAGAAGCCTCTCGATCGTAGGTGTGGGCCATATTCATCAGCAGAGAGGAGGCCAGATGCGGATGCGTAAAACGCAAAGCTTCGCCCCATCTTCGATACTTTGCAGCAAGGGCACGCTCTTGATTACCGCCTTCATCACGCATAACCACGCCCCTTTGATTGTAAAGCTCCATGTGAGCACCATCAAAAAGTGCTGGCGTCTGCAAATCCTCCATCACATCGCGCACCGCCTCGCAGGGCCACACCCCGTCTACCCCTGTCGGCGCATGAGAGAACAGCTTACCGAGACAGAGATCACACATCTCGATTCGATCTAGGTCAGCGCTTGCCGTTCGCACAGCATCCACCCAGGCTCCCAGCTTCTCTTTCGACAAAGTCCCATCTTTTTCTTGCCCAGGAATGCGCTGAATACTTTCCAATAGACGATAGCCGCTTTCCGCCAGATCCTTTCTTCCCTCGGGGCACTTGAATGAATCTGGATCTTCGCCACCGTTCTTGCGCCTGTAACCCCACGCAAGAGCCTGTACCCACATCTCTGGGTGAGCTTCGATGTATCGCTCTAGATTACCGATCCGTCCAGTATCACCATACTTCGCGGCTAGTACGTCGATATAGGCGAATTCTAGCCCCGCCTTCTGTTCGAGCGAGACATCGGGATCGCGATCAAGCAATTCAAACGCCTCTTTGAGATCGTGTTGATGAATGCTGTACTCCCCATCTCTGTCATTGCTTTTTTGGGCGAGAGCAATAATCATTTCTAACAACTGCGAAGTCCGAAGCTTATCAAGCCTGAAATGGACTGCGGCGAATGCAGCGCGGGGACGCTTACACTTCAGAAGACGAGAAATTGATTCATTATTGTCGTCTTCGGGCTCAAAGATCCAAGTGGGATAGACATCACGCCAGTAATTTTCTTGCCCCTCAGCAGACATCCCATCAACTGCGCTCCACGTTGACTTTCGGTAAGGGGAAAGCAGTAAAAGACGTACAAAATCGCTCTCTGAAAGGAGCTTCCGAATGTCAAGCAGCAGCTGAACGCAGTCGTTCTCCTGCATCGCCTGAAGAGCTCCACGAAGTATATTTTTACAGTCTAGCTGCAGTTCACTCGATCCAAGCCCAAGGGCTTCTTTTACAAAAGGAACAATCTGATCTTCGTGAAGAATGTCAGTGATTAAGTGACAACCAATTTGAAATTGAGCGTTTCCTTTGCGAGCAAGCGAAAAAATTCCGTCCAATCCATGTTGGTCGTAGATAGACCGCAGAGCATTACTTCTCAGGCTGCTAATTCGTTCGTTACGCTTCTGGAAATCGAGGTCGTCATCATTCATTTCGTCGGCCGACTCCTCAACCCAAGACTGACGGAAGAGCCATTCGTGTTTGTTGATCAGGTCCGACGGCTCTAGCGAGTCGTACACCTTTCTCGCCCTTTCCGTAAGTTCGGCAAAACCAGACTCCGACGACTTACGCCGTCCTCGCCTCGAAAGAACAGTCCTCCGTATTTTATCACGAACGACAGCAATCTCGTCATTGCCGGCACCGGCGCTCCGCCAATTATCGACAATCTTCCAAACTTTATCTTGATACTCTGCCCCAAGGCCGTGAAGGCGCTCTATCAGGTCTGATATCATAGCTATACTGTAGGACCGGCGCGAAAGTGCCAATTCCACCATCGCTACACGAAATTTTTGGCTGGGCCCTTCATAGCGGACCGGCTCCCCAAAACCATAGCCATCACCGCGCCAGCTTGGTTTGTGTGAATAGTCACCGACTTGGTTTCCGTACCCCCCGAATTGGCTAACACAGACATTCCATCCCACGTCAGGGTATTTTTCTAGAAGCATCGCAACTGCTTGGACCCGGGCAGAATGGTCGGCTGCCGTCTGAGGCATCCACGAACGAAAGATCGATCTGAGCGAGGCAGTGGGTTTGTTCGCAAGATTGTCTTCCAACTCAACCTGGCACAGCCGCGCTAGGATCAAAACGGTACGCATAAAGGTGTCAGGGTTCCACGCCAGGCCTTCAAGTGCCCATAGGAGCCCGGTTCTCGGGCCCGAAGCGCCGAACATAGAGGTATCAGCAGGCCGCATCAGTCTCAAGACTTGAGGGTCTTCACTGCGCAAATCGTTTTCCAAAACTCTAAGGAACGCGTCAGGCGCCGCCTCGGCATAAATTGGAAGGTCTCGAGCGTTTGCCTCAAGCTTGCGTGTTGTTAGCGGCAGCAACAACTCCTCAATGAAGCGCGCGGCAACTGCCTCGCCCTCAAACCCAAAGCGCTTGAATAGATGCTTCCCGTGGACTGCAAGAAGAACGAGTGTCTCAGAGGCACCTTTCCGCAAAGCTCCCGAAAACTCGCGCTTCTTACCGTGTAAATCTGCTAACCAACGGTCCTTCTCTGGTAGATCGAGGCTTGGATCGTCTTCGCTGAGTACAATTTTTGCGATTTCCAAGAATCGCTGAACTTCACTTGGCGTTATGGCGTAAGCGATAGCGAATAGCGCGTCCAACTTAGAAACAACACCACGATATCTGCCAACGGACCACACAGGAGCATCGTTCAGCCTAATCAGTTTCTGTAGCCGACGGTCGATCTCATCGTAGTCAACGTTGCCACCAGCAAGTAAGTTCAGTGCTGCTTTGTCTGCATCTCTCTCCGCATTCCAGACACCAATGAGAACGAAGGGCACGAGCGAGCTTGCGGTGTCGCTATCTGACGCCCACTCAGGGACACGGACCGCGTCGACTTTGGATAACCTCCTCCTTAACACCGTAAGAGAATGACCGGACTCATTAGAGAGCCGCGACACCTCATCGCGATTTAGACCCATGGCTTCTAGTCCAACAAGAAAAGTTTCGTAGCCAACCGGTTCAAGCGTTATGGCCGGGTCTTCGTTAGTGGCATTTCTAGGGTAGACTATGATTGCACGCAGCTTATGAACATGCGGCGCCAATTCCCGCTCAACGTCTCTGGTATAGACGACAGGAATAAAATCGCGCGTCCCTTGAGCCAGCTTGGGGAGTATCCCTCCCTGATCGAAAACGATGACTCTGTCTCTAGTTGCCTGAAATTCACAACCATCAATCGCCTGCGCGATAAAGGCCAGCGCTTCCTCCACGGAATCCGCAGCGATGACGAAAGGCGTCCCCGCAGGTTGTTCTAGGAATGATTTCAACTTCGGTTGGGCGATTTCTTTAGCAGTATTGAACAAGATGCCACTGATGGGCGGACTCGTGACATCGGCCCAATCCGCCCAACATTGGTCTAGAGACCTGACGCCCTGAAACGTCTTGGTGGTTTCGTTAGCGAACCATGCTTGCCCTGCTAGCGATTGCTCTAGCCACTGTTCAATATTACTCGAGTCATAGGCGCGCACATCCTTCCAAAGGTTTTTTGCGCGCATTGCGCTAGCCCAGACGTCCTTTCCCGCCCAGTGGCGCGGGGTGACAAAGATGAAGGTGATGTCGGAGCGTTCGGAAGGCTTCTCGCTATATGCTCTGACACTCTTCTCGAAGTCATCGTCCGCTTTAGATTTGGGGTCTACATTTACACCAAACTCCCAGCCGCTGTTTCCCTCTGGGATCCAAGGCGTCCCAGACGAAGCGGCCACATAACCGTCCCACCCCGGACGCTCAGCATCGTCGTTACCATGAAACTCAACAATCTTGAGTCCAACACCGGTTGAATGAACCAGCGTACGAAGAAACACAGACAGGCGAATGCGCGCAGAGATATTTCTGTCGGCCCAAGTCTCAATCTCTTTGGCTCTGATTTTGAGAAACGGTGGGACATAGTTTATTGCATCAGCAGGGGCAGTTCTAAGTGATTTCACCGAAGCATCATACTCAGCCTGCATTTTTATTAAGTCAGCTCTGGGCATCCCAAACGCGCGCTCTATCCTGGCCGCAATGTTCTCTGTTGCTGAAACTTTACCATTAAGAAAATTTGACACTCCGGGACGACTGATCCCAAGCAATTTAGAAGCTTCAGTCACGGTTAAATTGTTAGGCTTGAGGTAGGTCCTCCTGACAAACTCACCAGGATGAATAGGGAGAATATCCATCACCACCTCCAAAAATGAACGACAGATGTTAGTGTAAAGTGTAAGGCTACACCTTACACTTTTTGTTGGCGGCGTCAAACGAGGCTTCACCGTTAACCAATCGCACACCACGCTGCGGCCTCTTAAAGCCGTCTCAACCCACGATGGACCCAGGGTTACGCCTCTGCGGTATAGTTCGCGTCACCTCTTAACAGAATCAGCATTACCGCCTCCATTTCCGAGGGTTTTGCCATGCGGCCCACGGGAATCGGCGCAACGATGCCCTGCGCGCGTTGTCCCGGACCGCAATCGTCATCTACACCCCTTCTAAAAGCAGGCAACCGCAATATTAGCAGACACGCAACAACCCAGCCAAACTGACCTTGACAGTCAAGCTGACGCATCTAGACGTCCCGTTAGCATTCTTTGAAGGGACTGATCATGAAGGCACTGGCGCAGATATCGTCGTTCGTTGGCAAGACATTCGCGGCCTGGGTCGTGCTGTTTGCGGTCCTCGGCTTCTTCTTTCCCGATACGTTCAAGCAGATCGGTCCATGGATCGTGACACTGCTGTCCATCATCATGTTCGGCATGGGTCTTACCCTTTCGCTTGATGACTTCCGCGAGGTGGTGAAGCGGCCTTTCGACGTGACGATAGGCGTTCTTGGCCAATTCCTGATCATGCCGCTTCTGGCTGTTCTTTTGACCAAGTTCATTCCAATGCCGCCGGAAGTGGCGGCCGGCGTGATCCTGGTGGGCTGCTGCCCCGGTGGCACATCCTCCAATGTCATGACCTATCTGTCCAAGGGAGACGTGGCGCTCTCGGTTGCCTGCACGTCGGTCACCACGCTTGCCGCACCCATCATCACGCCGTTTCTCGTCTGGATGTTTGCCAGCCAGTACCTGCCCGTCGACGGTTGGGCGATGTTCATGAGCATCATCAAGGTGGTGCTCGTGCCGCTGGCGCTCGGCGCAATCCTGCAGAAGCTTCTGCCCGCTTTCGTCAAGGCCGCAGTCCCTGCTCTGCCGCTCGTCAGCGTCATCGGCATCGTGCTGATCGTGTCGGCAGTTGTCGGCGCGTCCAAAGCGTCCATCGTCCAATCCGGCCTGATGATCTTTGCCGTCGTTATCCTTCACAACGGCTTTGGTTATCTGCTGGGCTTCTTTGCGGCGAAGGCCTTCGGCCTGACGCTTGCCAAGCGCAAAGCCATTGCCATCGAGGTCGGCATGCAGAATTCCGGCCTCGGTGCCGCCCTTGCAACGGCTTATTTCTCGCCACTTGCCGCCGTGCCCAGCGCCATTTTCAGCGTGTGGCACAACATATCCGGTGCACTCCTCGCCAACTGGTTTGCCGGACGGGTAGACGAAGAAGAAGGGCTGCGCTGAAACGTCGGCCTACCCGGCAAAAAAGCCTTAAACCGGACGCGCACGATGCCGGTTTCGGTAGAAAAACGCACCAAACTGCGCTATGATTGAACCTGACAGCGCGTGCTGCGTGCGCTGCGGGTTCCCCCGAAATCGACGGAGACTAAGATCAACTTCCAACAAAGGGAGGGTGAGCCTGTGTCTTCGACATCAAATCCAGGTCGCATCAATTCCACACTTCGCAAGTTTCTCGATAACGGGGCCTCGGGTGGCCTCGTGCTCATGGCCGTCGCACTTCTTGCCATCATCACGGCCAACTCGCCTCTGGCTGAAGATTATTTCCATATCCTCCACGTCTATATAGGACCTCTGAGCATCCAGCACTGGATCAACGACGCCCTGATGGCGGTGTTCTTCCTGATGGTGGGTTTGGAAATCAAGCGCGAAATGCTTGACGGTCAACTCTCCAGCTGGAGCCGCAGGGTTCTGCCGGGCGCTGCCGCAGCGGGCGGCATGGTGTTTCCGGCACTCTTCTACGTCCTGCTGAACCGCGACAATCCAGCCGCCTTGCAAGGATGGGCCATACCGACAGCGACGGACATCGCTTTTGCCCTTGGGGTGCTCTCCCTGTTCGGATCACGCGTCCCGACGTCGCTGAAGATCTTTCTTGCAGCGCTGGCCATCATCGACGATCTCGGTGCGGTCATCGTCATCGCTCTGTTCTATACGGCAGACCTGAACCTGGTCGCTCTTATCGGCGCTGCTCTCGTTTGGGGCAATCTCTTCATCTTCAACAGGATGAAGGTAAAGGTGCTGTGGCCCTATCTCGTCCTTGGCGCCGTGCTTTGGGTGCTCGTCTTTGCGTCCGGCGTTCACGCAACACTGGCTGGCGTGATGCTGGCGCTGACGATCCCGCTCAAGTTAACGCCCGGCACACCGGAAGCGACGCCGGACGAGTCGCCGCTTCATCGCCTCGAGCATGCGCTGCACAAGCCTGTTGCCTTCATCATCGTGCCAATCTTCGGCTTCGCCAATGCAGGCGTTTCCCTTTCGGGTCTGAGCCTGTCGGTCTTTACCGAGCCGCTGACAATGGGTGTTGCCGGTGGCCTTTTCTTCGGCAAGCTCATCGGCGTGTTTGGCGTCGTCGCCGTGCTTGTGAAGCTCGGTGTGGCGCAACTTCCCGCGCAGGCAAGCTGGGGACAGGTGGCAGGGACGGCACTTCTGTGTGGCATCGGGTTTACGATGTCGCTGTTCATCGGCTTGCTGGCATTCAACGATCCGGCAGTGCAGGATCACGTCAAGATCGGGATTTTGATGGGATCGCTCGTGTCCGGTTTGAGCGGAGCCCTGATCCTGACATTGACCAGCCGGCGGCAGACGACGTCGCAGCGTCCAGTCCACACGACAGCCTGACGGCTCCACATCGCCACCATCGTGAGCCGCAGGCTTGGGATGGTGATCGTGGCTGCCCGACCCCTTCGCGATCGGGCAGCATCTTCCATCCGCCCTTAAGCCTGCAGCAACCCACCATCGACGCAGAGCTCGGCGCCGGCGATATAGCTCGCCTCATCGCTCAGCAGAAACAGCGTCGCCGCGGCCACTTCCGCGGGCCGTCCCATGCGGCCTATGGGGATCGGCGCGACGATGGCCGCGCGCACGTCGTCTGCGACTGAGGCCATCATGTCCGTATCCGTCGGGCCGGGTGCGACTACGTTGACGCGGATGCCTTTGGGGGCGAGTTCGGCCGTCCAGGTTCTTGCATAGGAGCGGACGGCCGCTTTGGTTGCGCAATAGGTTCCGTAACCTGCGTAGCCCGCGCTACCGGCAATCGACCCGATAAGGACAGCTGAGCCTCCTTCTCTCATGGCAGGCAGAGCGGCCTGAAAGCCGAAGACCATCCCTCTCACGTTGACGTCGAAGTGGCGGTCGAAATGCTCCGGCGTGATCTCGGCAATCTGTGCATACTCGGAAAGACCGGCATTCAAGACCAGCGCGTCGATATGGCCATGGGCTTTGCGGACGGTTTCGACAGCCGCGAGCATGTCTTCGGGAGAGCTTGCATCGGCGGCAATGCCGATCGCGCCATTGCCGATGCTCTGGGCCGCCTTTTCAGCCTCCTCCCCCTTGCGGCTGGTGAGGAAGACCTTTGCGCCTTCGGCAGAAAGCCGCTCTGCTATGGCGAGGCCGATGCCCTTCGCGCCGCCCACGACCAGAGCCACCTTGTTGTTCATGCGAGCCATCGTAATTCCTTTCACTCAATGGTCCCGCCATGATATACGGTGGATATCTGATATCAATTACGCACCTTGGATAGCCTAGATATGGACGAGTATACTGACCTGGAAACCCTCTCTCAGCAGGCGCTCTGCGATATGCCAAAAGTCCGCCCGGTGCTGGACAAGATCGCCGACAAGTGGACGATCCTGATCCTGACGGTGATCTGCCCCAAACCCTCGCGCTTCAACGAAATCAAGCGGCGTCTGGATGGCATCACGCACAAGGCGCTGGCCGATGCGTTGAAGAGGCTGGAGCGCAACGGGCTTGTGACACGCACAGTTCTGCCAACGCAGCCGATCGGCGTGGAATATGCCATCACGCCGCTCGGCCACTCCCTGCGCCAGCCATTCGAAGCCCTGTGCGCCTGGGCAGCTGAAAATGGCGACAGGATCGACGCGGCAGCGAAAACCTATGACGATGCGAAAGATGGTCGTTGAGGGCGTGGCTTCGTCGAGGCGCCGTGCTCACCCCTCAAGATCACGCTGATCGGCGGCGGGCTTTCGCCACAAAACCATTGAAGCTTGTGGCCTGACCCCATAAAGCCTGCTCGAAAAAAGATCTCATGCTGGCAATAGTCGATCCCGGATCGGGAAGCGCGTGACAGCAAGCATGGCAGCGAACAAAGGAACGCAGATGTCGATCACGGTACAGAAGACAATCCCCGCGCAGCGCATGCGCCAGTTCGATGAGATGGTCGATCGCTGGCTGGCCGAAGGCCCGATCAAGCTGGCGACAAATGCGACGATCACCGCCATGGACAATGCCGACATACCGAAGGAAGAACAGGCCGCGATCATAGAGGACCGCGATATCATCATGCGCTACAATATGCGCCTCGGCGTCATCAGCGAACTCTTCGCCCCTGCCATCGAGAAGGCTGTGGGGTCATCGCGATCGGGAAGCGAAGCGCAGGACGAGATCGCCCGGCTGATCGTGACGGCCATCGGCATCCGCCAGAGCGACGACAGCGAACTGGTGACATTCACCTTCGCGACCCAGGAAGAGGCGGATATCTTCGACCTATCCGTCTGAGGCAAGGATCGTCATAAGACAAGCGTCCTTTGTGCGTCCAATAGGATGCACGGCGCTTTAAAGCGTGTCGCGATCTTTCAGATTCGCTCCCTACGCTTTAAGTCCTTGTTTTGTCGCATGTCGTTATCGCAAAACCGCTGCCCACTTTTGCGTGGACCATGCTTTAAGACTAGCGCCCTCGCCCGAAGGACTGCCGTGATCCCTTGGCGGAATCCGCAAAGCCCGGAGGCTTGTTTTTCACCCATGCGACGAATGTCTGCACCGCAGGCTCCTCCAGAATGGCCTCGATCGTGGAGAACTTCTTGGCGAGTTGGGCGTCGGTGAAGATCGAATGGATCTGGTCGTGGCAAATCCGGTGCAGGGACACGGTTTGCTTCCCGCCCTTGCTCTTGGGAACGAGATGATGCTGGTCCATCTGATCGTCGGGTATGACGCGCTCGCACAGCGCACAGATCACCGGCTCCGGCTTCGGCTCGTCCCACGACGCCTGCTCATCCCTGTTCTTTCGGGCCATGGGGTAATCTCTCCTGGTATGGACTGGGATGCGGCTGGCTCGGCACATCCGGGTATGACGACCAGGATGTTCTTAGCACGAAACGGTCAAAACCCACATGGCGTGTTTCGTCCTGCGCCTGGTCGGGTCAATTAGCCGAAGGTTCAAATCACTCGCGAAGCGTATCCGCAACCAGCGCATTCGCATGACCATGGCCCAAACCATACTCCTGCTTCAGCCAGGAAACCAACTCCATGTGCTTCTTGCCGCTTTGACTTCTGATGAGGTCTTTCCATTCCGCTATGGGGCGGCCGTATTTGGCTTCAATGGACGGAAAATAGGAAGCAGGACCTTTCAAAGGCTCTTTCGTCATGGCACCTCCGAACTTTCGATTGGCTGACGATGTAAGGTATCACGGCCACATCCGTGAGCAATTGGTAGCTTCCTTATTTAAGCAGAAGCAAACACACAAATGTGATCGAATTTACACCGCCAACATCCGGCAGACTGCCCGCGCAACCCATTGGCGAAGACCCAGTCGTCGTTTTAATTAGAGCCGGGGAATGTGTGGGGTCACCATGGAAACGATGCAGAGACGTTTAATCAAAAATCTCTTGGAAGGCGGGGGTTTCTATTCCTGGTCATTGGCAACGAACCTGCTGACAGGTGATCTGGCATTCGCGCAGATTTACGAGATCGATCAGGACGAGCTTGCAAAGGGTATTCCGGTTGAGTCCATACTCGAAAAAATCGTTGAGGAAGACCGCCCGCGCCTCGCCGCCCGTATTCATGATGTCATCCTTGGCGGCACGCCGCTCGTTTCGCCCTATCGGATCTATTGTGCGGGTGGAAAGATAAAATCTCTTCTGAGCATGGGATCCTGCGCCAAGGACTCCGACGGCGTACCTTCGGTGTATTCTGGCGTAGTGCTTATTGAAAGGGAGATTGAGGAAAGTTCCGGGGTCGAAGGGATTGAGTTGCATATAGGCGCTGCAATCGATGTGGCGAAGGCGAAGAAATTGGAACTTACGGAACGATACCTGTCTTCGGCGCTCAGATCGCTCTCTCCTTGCGGTACATGAGACAGAACGGGTTCTTGTATACCTGACATCCTCAAAGAGATCCTCCTAAGGACGCGCGCATTGTTACGTGGACACAAGCTTGTCGCTGCAAAATGTCGCCCACCAGAATAGGGTCTAGGATTCTTGTTTTTCTGCTCCTAAATGAGGCACCAATAAAATAAGCCGTCATCTGGGGTGCCTTTGAAGAAGATCAAATCGTCCTTCGTCGCCAAGACTTTCCTCGTCTGCTTCGTCAGCGTCCACGTGCCGCTGATTGCGCTTGCTGTCTATTTGGCGTTGGGTTTCCAGCCAGGCGCATTGTCGATCCTTCTTCTCATCCTGAGCGCCACTTTGGTGGGTACGGCACTCTGCCTTTTCGCCATCTGGCGGCTGATACGACCCCTTAACCTCTTGGCAGACGCCATGAAGCGGTATCCGGAGGACAAGGGAATTTTGAAGATGTATCCGGCATCGCCCGACGAAATCGGCACCGTGACCGATATTGCGCGATCGATGCTGTTACAGGTCGAGACCTTGACCAAGCAATTGAAACATCAGGCAACCACGGATTTTCTGACCGGGCTGGGAAACCGCCGCGCGCTGATGGAGCAGATGCCGATCATTCGCGCCAAGGCCGCGCGGCCCGAAGAAGCCGTGTCGCTGATCCTCTTCGATCTCGATCACTTCAAGCGCATCAATGACGAATACGGACACGATGCTGGCGACAGCGTTTTGATGGCAATCGGCGAAGCGGTGAAGGATCACCTGCGCCCCTACGACTACGCCGCGAGAATGGGCGGCGAAGAGTTCTGCATCGTCCTGCCAGGCGCCGACCTCGCAGCCGCTGAAACGGTTGCGGAACGCCTGCGCCGCGCCGTAGAAAGCCGCGTCGTCGAACCATTGCCAGAAGGACGCATCACCTGCAGTTTCGGCGTCGCACAGGCGCGCCCGAATGAGAGACTGCAAGAGCTGCTTCTGCGCGCCGACGCGGCGTTGTACACGGCAAAGGACCAGGGCAGAAATGTCGTGGTTCGGGCGCAGCCTTAAGAGGGTTTCGCGCTGGTCCGGTGACTATCGCCAACCGGAATCGGGCAGTCCGGCAACCGCCTGCACGGTCCCCGCCTCCACCCGCACGCACACCCGCGTCTCCCCTTCCCGTGAAACAACCCGAAATCCATCACCGCAAGCCACCGTCTCCATCTCCGCCGCATCGATACGCGATGCGATGCCGAGGCATTTGGCGTGGGCTTCTTTTGCCGTCCAGCGGGTGATGAGCGTTGTGTCCGTGGCACCTTGAAGGGCCAATCGTTCGGTAGCGGTAAAGCTGTCTTCCGGCGGCGGTTCGGCATCAAGCGGTTCGATATCCACGCCGATGGTCGCCCGGCTGAAGCCGATCAGGCAGTGGGGAAATCGCCCGGCGAGACTGATGTGCCAGCCCTGTGGATGGAGAACCCGGGGCGCGCCGAGCGCGCTTCTGCCGATGATGATCTCATCCGGGTGCAGGCCAGAGAGGCGCGCCAGCAGGATCTTTGCCAGGCGTCGGCGCAGAGCCCGCATGCCGGCCTCCGGCTTGGAAGCCAGATCCTGCAAATCGGCGGCGGAGAGCGTTGCGCCTCCCGCCAGTCGTTCCGTCTCGGGCCTGTCGAGGCGCAGGTGCCACACCACCGGCGCCTCGCCGGTGGCTATCGTCAAATCGTCCGCGCCGGAAAGCCAGACGATCTCGCTCATGCGTTGCGCACGGGCTGGGCGGGAGACCCTTCCCATGACGTGCCCGCCGGCAGCGTTTCGCCCTTCATCACGACGGAAAGGTCGCCAAGCTGAGCGTCATCGCCGATTTCCGCATCATAGAGCACGATGGCGTAGGAGCCGATCACGGCGCGGTCGCCCACGGTCACGCTGCTCACCTTCATCACCCGGTCTTCAAAGAGATGGGTCTGCAGGCCGGAGAACTCGTTCAGCGCCACCTCGTCGCCGATACGCACCAGATCGTGCTCCGTGACGTCGGTCGTGTCGATGAAGCAGTCGCGACCGATCTTGCAGCCGAGCAGACGCAGATAGGCCGAGATCCACGGCGTGCCGCGCAAAGGCTGCAGAAGGTTTGGCACCGCCAGGTTCTCGTAAGTTGCCGTCACCAGTTCGGTGCGCCAGACGAAGGTGCTCCACAACGGCTTGGTCGTCGGCTTGTAGCGCCCCATCACCAGCCATTTCAGCGCAACGACCGAGAGACCGGAGGCCAACGCGAAGCCGATATAGAGGAAGGGGAAGACGGCCGCGATCAGCGTCTGGCTGTCATCGTAGTCCTGAATATCACCAACGATGGAGAACAGGATGCTGAAGAAGGCGAGAAACAGGGTGAGCGGCAGGATCACGCGGATCGCCTCGATCGACAGGCGCATGGCGACGAGGCGTGGCCGTGGGTTGAAACGTGCACCCTCATCGAACAGGCCGACGGCCTGGCGCACGGGCAGCGAAATCGGCGGCGAACCGAACCATGTGCCATCCGGCGTCTCAGCCCCGCCATCCGATGGCGGCTTGGAGAGCACGCCGATCAGCGTACCATCGGCAATCTTGGCCCCGGTCGGCAGCACGGCGGAGTTGCCGATGAAGGAACGCCGGCCAATTCTGGTATGCGCAAGCTCGATGATGCCGGGCTCATGGCGCGCAGCACCAAAGACCACGCCATCGGCAATGAAGCTCTCCGGCCCGATATCGACGAGATCGGGCACGATCTTTGCCGCGGTGGAAATCTCGGCACGCTTGCCGATCCGCACGCCCAGCGCGCGATACCAGGGCAGCACGTAAAGAGTGGCGTAGATCGGGTGAAGCAGCGCCAGCGCCAGATCCGTGACCTGCTGGACGAACCAGAAGCGCAGATAGAACCAGCTATGGATCGAGTAGCGTCCCGGACGCACCGGCCCGAGGATCAGGCGCTTGGCGAAGACGGTCAGAACGCACATCAGCACGATATAAGTGAGCGCCAGGAACGGCGAAATCAACAGGTAGGAATAGCCATCGGTGTTCCAGTCGATTTCGATCATCGCGATCAGACCGGGCGCAATCGGCAGGATGGCGACCACGGGAAGAAGGGCAGCGGCGATGAACAGACCGACGCCGACCAGGAAGCGGCGCAGGAAGCCCGCCTCGTCATCGCGCCGGGCAACGCGGCCCGTGGCAGCGCATTTGGCCGGAGAACCGTTCCAGCTTTCGCCAGCCGGGATCGACTGGTTCATCGGCAGCGAAGACAAATCCTCAAGCGCTGCGGCATCGCCCACCACGCAGTTGCGCCCGATCACCGCCATGGTGCCGATCGACGCGCTGCGGCCGATCTTGACCGAGCCGAGGCGCAAGAGGCCGCGCTCGACGGAGCTGGTGGCGAGCATGGCATAATCGCTGACGATCGCATCATCGCCGATGCTGACGAGGTCGGCGGTGTCGATGGCAACGGTGCCGATAAAGGCACGACGACCGATGCTGGCACCCAGCAGCCGGTAATAGAAGCGGATCATCGGCGTGCCGCTGAGATAGGGTGTGGCGATGATATCGGAGAGGCGGCGCACGAACCACCAGCGCAGATAATAGCTGCCCCACAGCGGATAATCGCCCGCCTTGTAGCGACCGATCACCAGCCATTTGACGAGGATGGCAAAGACCATGCCGAGCGGCGGAATGAGAATGAAGCTCAAGCCGCTCAATAGCAGGGCCGAAACGCGGCCGAAATCTTCGACGAGATAGGTATAGGCGAGATAGGGGAAGAACCATTGCAGCCCGGCCACCGCATAGATCGGCACCAGCGCGATGGTCTGCAGCGTCCAGCAAAGACGCTTCTGGAACGTGCTGACACGGTGGAAGGGCTCAAGCGCTGCGCTCTCCGCCATCACGTGCTCGCCCAGGCGCGCAGCGAGCCGGCGGATGGTCGGCGCGGCGTAGAGATCCTGGATTGAGACACCGGATAGACCGGGTGCCTTGCGCATGGCCGACGCCAGACGCGCGGCTTTCAGCGAATGGCCGCCGAGATCCTCGAAGAGATCGTCTTCGACCGAAACCTTCTGCGGCGCGAAAGCCTCAGACCAGATGGCATGCAGCTGGATTTCGAGCGGCGTCTGCGGCGCGACAGCTTCGCGATCCGAGGAGGCCACCACCACCGGGCGCTGAAGCGCCTTGCGGTCCACCTTGCCGGAGGCGGGCAGCGTCGGCAGCGCATCGAGTATCTGGTAGGCGGCGGGCCGCATATAGTTCGGCAACCGGTCGGCCACCCGCTTGCGGGCAGCATCGATATCGATCACCGCACTGCCGCGCGCCACCAGGAAGGCGGCCAGAAGTTCGGACCCGTCATCATCGCGGAAGAGATGCACCACGGCCTGCGCCACGGCAGAATCCTCGGCAATTACCGCTTCGATCTCGGCAAGCTCGACGCGGAAACCACGGATCTTCACCTGCGTATCGATGCGCCCCATGAATTCGATATCGCCAACGGCATCGAGACGCACGAGATCGCCGGAGCGGTAGATCCGCGCGGGAAGACCATCCGGCCCATCGAAGGGCGTCATGACGAATTTGTCTGCGGTGAGATCGGGACGGTTCACATAGCCGGAACTGACCCCCGGCCCGCCAATCACAAGCTCGCCTTCGGCGCCGGCGTTGACCGGCCAGAGCTTGTCGTCGACGATCCAGGCGGTATAGCCCGGCAGCGGCCGGCCTATGGTGACGCGGCGGCCAGGCTGGACCTCCGTCCATGTGGCCGTCACCGTCGTTTCGGTCGGGCCATAGGTGTTGAGGATGCGAAGGCCGGGGCGTGCCCAGCGGTTCACCAGATCCGGCGGGCAGGCCTCGCCGCCGAGATTGACGATGCGCAGCGTCGGGAGCTCGGTTTCCACCAAGGTGAAGAGCGATGGCACCACGTGCCAGACGGTGACGCCCTCTTCGGCCAGCGTGATTGCCACATCCGGGCCCGCTCTGTGCAGCGCTTCGTTGGCAACCAACAGCTCGGCACCGGCGGAAAAGGCGCTCCACATGGTCTCGATCGACATGTCGAAGGCCACGCTGAAGCCGCCAAACACCTTGTCGGTGTCCTCGATCGCAAGGATCGCGCCTTCGGCCCGCAGGAAATGGCAGGCGCTGCGATGCGAGATCATCACGCCCTTGGGACGACCCGTCGTTCCGGAGGTGTAGATGATATAGGCGAGATCGTCGGGAGACGCGCCGATTTCTGCTCGCGTGATCGGCAACGCATCCTGCGCGGCAAGATCGCCCAGCGTCTCGTTGACCACCAGGGTCTGCACCCGCATGGCACCGGCACGTTCGGCATCGGTCACGATCAGGGTGGCGCCGCTGTCTTCGGCAATGAAGTCGATACGGTCCTGCGGATAGGTCCAGTCCACCGGCACATAGCAGGCGCCGGCCCAGAGCGTACCGAGGATCGCCATATACTGATCGAGCCCGCGTGGCAGGCAGATGACGACGCGGTCGCCACGTCTCACCCCCATGGTCTGCAGCGTGCGGGCAAAGCGAATGGCGCGTTCAGCCAATTGCCCGTAGGTCAGCTCAGTCCGGCGGCTATATTCGGGATCGTTTCCCAGAAGCCGAAGCGCAAGTTTGGACGGATAGCGCCTGGCCGTCTGCTCGAAAATTTCCTGCAACATCTCGTCGCGGGCGTAAGGTTCATCCTCTCGGACGGGAAGCGACGGGGCAATCGGCGCAAAAACGGTCAATTCCAACGGCCTTTCGGCCACATTCCGGTCCATGAATCACCAAAGTATACAGAGCAGCATCTTAAATGCCGCCGCTATACATCATTTGGAATTGCGCCGAAAGAAGGTGCAAGAAAAGGCCGAATGCAGAATTTTTGGGCAGGCGCGATTGCCATCGCTTTGGGCAGTCAACCCCGCCGCTGGTGGCGCGCCCGGAGCCAGAAGACCAGGAAGAAGGCGAGCACCGCCGCAACATCGAAGGCCGCCGCCAGCCACACCGAATAGGTGTTGGCAAGCCACAGCGTGACCGTCGGTATGATGTAGAACAGAAACCCGAAGCCGAGAATGATGGCGATGGCGGCAATGGCGGCCGATGTCGTATCCTTGCCGCTCATGCGAGAACCCTGGCGGAGAGGCCGGCACGGATGTCTTCCAGCTTGCGCTTTTGCGTTCCGTCTTCGTTGAAGTTCTCCGGCGATAGCCATGCCTCGAAAGCCTGACGGATCACCGGCCACTCGCTGTCGACGATCGAGAACCAGGCGGTATCGCGGTTCTTGCCCTTGGAAATCATGTGCTGGCGGAAGACGCCTTCAAAGGTGAAGCCGTAGCGCCTGGCGGTCGTCTTGGACGGCTCGTTCTCATTGTGGCACTTCCACTCGTAACGGCGATAACCGAGATCGTTGAAGACGTGCCGCGCCATCAGATAATGGGCTTCGGTGGCAAGCGGCGAGCGTTTCATCTTCGGCCCATGGGCAACCGAGCCAACCTCGACCACGCCATTCTTCGGATCGGGCCGCATGTAGGTCGCCATGCCGACGACATCGCTGCTCGCATTTTCGATGAAGACCAGCGTCACCCACTGGAAGCTCGTTGCCATGCCCTCGATCCAGTCGCTGAAGGCGGCCGCATCGGCAAAAGGCTCGTTGGGGAAATATTTGATCAGCTCATTTGTGCCGAGCCCGCCAAGCGCATCCCACAGCGCCTGCTGGTGCGCCGCCCGATCAAAGGGAACGGCGGTCACGAACCGGCCTTCGAGCGTCACCGGCTGCGGTGCTGGACATCCTTTGAACTGGCTGAGATCGCGCATGTTTCCTCCTGAGCGGTTCCACCCAGAGGAATAGGTCAGCTGTCCATCAAAGACAACCGACCTCTGATATGGAATAATTTGATCGATCAGACCTTGGCAGCCGACACCGTGGCTTCGATATGCTCCACCAGCGCATCCGGCAGGCCAAGACGACCGGCAAGAAGATCGAGATAGCCGCGCTCGGCCCGGCTGTCCGGCTCGATGGTAAGGCGCGAGGCGGTGTAGATTTCCACCTTCTGCTCTTCGGTCCTTGCCGCAGCCACCAGCGCGTCGATATCGAGCGGATCGGCCAGTTCCTTCTCGATGAAGGCTTCCGCCTCATGGTCGAGACCGGAGACCTTGACCTTCTCCATGATGTGGGCGCGCTCGCCTGCGTCGATATGACCGTCGGCCTTGGCAGCGGCAATCATCGCCTGCACCAGCGTCAGCGCAAAGCTGTTGGACAGCGCGGGAGACTGCGGGTGGAACGGGGAATCGACGGGCGGCGGCAAAAGCTCCTGCGTCGGCTGCGGCTGGGTCACTGCCTGCGGCGACTTGCCGGACTGATAGTTGCGGTAGGCGAGATAGCCAAGACCGGCGATCGCCGCGATACCGCCGACGGCGGCGGCATTGCCCGCAAGCTTGCGGCCCGTCTTGGTGCCGAAAATGGCCGCAGCCAGTGCGCCGGCCTTCATCGGATTGTTCTTCGCAATCTCTGCGGCTTGGCCTGCACGGTCCCGCACGCTTCCTGACAGCCCAGGCACCTGCGAACCCAAAAACTGGTCGAGAAGCTTTTTCGCGTCGAACATCAAAATCTCCTGTTTGCGTCAATGTCGAAACAGGAGATAGGGAGTGTACGGCCGATTACAAATGGCAGGGATCTTCACGCCGTCGTGAACGGCATGAACAAGCGATCAGCCGCGAAGCGCTGCGGCTTCGGCTGCAAGCTTGGTAATGCCGGCCCAATCGCCCGCTGCGATCAGTTCCTTGGGCGCAACCCACGAACCGCCGACGCAGACGACGTTCGGCAGCGACAGGTAATCCTTGGCGTTCTTCAACGAGACGCTGCCGGTCGGGCAGAACACGGTGCCGGCAAGCGGAGAGGAAAGCGCCTTTAGGTAAGGCGCGCCACCGGCCTGTTCCGCAGGAAAGAATTTCAGAACCTTGTAGCCCGCATCGCGCAGTACCATGACTTCGCTGGCGGTGGCGGCACCTGGAAGCAGCGGCACGTTGGAGCTTTCGGCAGCGTCGAGAACGCTCTTGTTGACGCCGGGGCTGACGATGAAGGTGGAGCCGGCCTTGGCGGCGGCATCGAAATCCTTGGCGTTCAAGATGGTGCCGGCGCCCACATGCGCACCTTCCACCTCTGCGGCAACGGCGCGGATGGCATCGAGTGCGACGGGCGTGCGCATGGTGATCTCGATGGCTTTCAGACCGCCTTCCACCAGCGCGCGGGCCAGCGGCACGGCAGAGGCCAGATCGTCCACGATCAGCACGGGCACCACAGGTTGAAGTTTCAGGATGGAAAGAAGCTTTTCGGAATCCTGGGCCATGGCGTTATCTCCGGCTTTTGTATCGATTGAAATTGCGCTTTCAAATACCGCGACCATTCCGCCGTGTCGAGGCCGAGCCAACGATTTCTCATTTATTGCTTTTTCATGACAACTACTTGGTTTACCGTCCCGACAAAACAGCGCAGGGTGTTGAATGGCAAAAGAAATCGAACGCAAGTTTCTGGTCCGCAGTGATGAGTGGCAGCGAGAAACGACGTCTCGGAAATCCTTCCAGCAAGCCTATGTCGCCTCCATGGAGGACCGCTCGGTCCGCGTCAGGATCATGGACGATGCCGACGCCCGGCTCACCATCAAGATCGGCACCGGTGCGCTTGTGCGCGACGAATACGAATATCCCATAACGGTCGAAGACGCCCGCGAACTGATGACCACAGCGCTTGGCATCGTCATCGAAAAGACCCGCTATACGGTGGATCACGAAGGCTTTGTCTGGGAGGTCGATGTCTTCGACGGGCTGTATCGCGGTCTCGTCGTTGCAGAAGTCGAGATGAAGAAGGAAACCGACCGCCCAGCACTTCCCGCATGGCTTGGCCCGGAAGTCACCGGCGATCGACGCTATTCCAACCAGCATATGGCCTTGGAAGATTTGAGCGGGGAGCTGTGCCATGTCCTTCAGGATTGATCCCACCCGCTCCTTCGTCGAGGAGATCAAGCATACCGGGCTTGAGCTCATCGACGACGCCATCGCGCTTTTGAAGGATCAGCCGGACGGCACGGACCGTGCGGTGCATGATGCCCGCAAGAAATTCAAGCGCATCCGGGCACTCTACCGCTTCCTCGAAAAGGAGGCGCCGAATTTCCGCAAGACGGAAAACGCCCGCTTCCGCGATATCGCCCGCTCCCTCTCAGCCGCACGCGATGCCGCGGCCCTGGTGGAAACCATCACCTATCTGCAAGGCGTCGCCCGCTCCGACGCCGAGCGCGACGCGTTGGCAACCGCCCATGATGTGTTAAGCAAGCGCCGTGATGCCGCTACCCATGAGGACGGCGACCTGCCAAAGCGGATCGAAGCGGCCATCCAGTCCTGCGAAGACGGCAAGGAAGCACTCTCGGCCCTGTCGCTCTCCCACGGCGAAAAGACCGCGCTGAAGATGATCCGCAAGACCTGGGAAAAGCAGCGTCGCAAGGCGCTCGATGCCTTGGGCCTCTGCCACGGGCAAGCCCATGACGAGTATTTTCACGACCTGCGCAAAAGCGGCCAGGTCTACTGGATGCATCTGGCGCTGTTACAAAAGCTCTGGCCTTCGGCCATGCGCGCCAAAAGGGCGGACGCCAAACAACTGGTCAAACTCCTCGGCCACGAACACGACCTCTCCGTACTCGCCGCCTTCGCCGACCGCGAACCCGACAGCTTCGCAGGCGGCGAAACGCTTGCTTTGCTGCTCGACGCCATCATCGACCGACAGCAGGCACTGCGCGAAGAAAGCCCGAAACTCGCCGACCATGTCTTCGCCGAGACCGCTGCCCGCGAGGCGGAGATCGTCGCGCTTTTGTGGAAGCACGCGGCCCGGTGAGATTGAGAAGCGCAGTCCCGCTCATGAGCCTGACATCCGGATGAATTGGCTGAAGACGAAGGTGCGGCTAGATTTACTTGCCGGGCGTAGAGCCCATTGCCTTTGTCACAAGCTCCGTGAAGTTTGGCGGATCAACATTATCGCCGTGTCCAGGGCCGGGACGGAAGAGCGCATTCAGCACCAGCGCGCGATCCTCTTTCACGGCTCCTTCTTTCTCAATCAGATGGAAGAAGGTGTCGAGCATGGTCAGCCTCAACCTCGCATCATCCAACAACATCAAGGACCGGGAGTTGAAGCGCACCACCAGGCGAATGGCCCAGATGTAAAGAAAGACGGGTAATGTGACGATGACCAGCCTGCCGATGGCAGCGATTGTGATCTGCGTGTCGTTGGGCGCGGGCAAAACTTGCCCGTTCGCGTCCATGGTCGGCAGGCTCGACGCCGCAACGATCTGTGCGAGGTAGTGCAGGACTTCAGGTGTGAAACAGATGGCGCCGAGGATGGGTGCGGCAATGAGAAAAGATATCGCGATAGAAGAAGCGATCAGCGCGAAACGGCTCTGCTTTTCGCGTTCGCCCCAGAGTTTTCTAGCCGCCTCGGTGCCAAATCTTGCAACCTGAGCATCGAGGTCAGCTCGAAGCTGCCGGATGTTGCTATCGATTTGCTGGTTACGATCCTCGAATTCGGTCGCCTTTTGCTCAAATGCGTGGCCTGCGGCGGCAAGTTGCTTTTCTGCGTTAGCGATCGCTTCGGCAGCTTGCGCCTGGCGGAGCTGCTGACTGTCAAGAAATTTATGATACTCAGACATCGCTGCTGATAGCTCTTGTCCTTTTCTGTCAGCCTCCTGCTCAAGCGTCTGAAGCTTTGGCGCAATAATTGACTGGAGGCCTTCTGGTGCGGAAAGGATTGTTTCCCAGCTTATCAGGCTCATCAATTCTTCCTGAGCGCGCGGCTGCGCACCGCCGACCGCGTCCGCTGCAAAATGGCGATAACCTGCAAGCAGAGGAGCAATGTAAGGAAGGAAAAGTCTATCGTCCTTTTTAGCGAGGATACTTAGGACGTCCAACGACAAAGCATCCGCTGAATAATTTTCGCCGCTAGGATGCGTAAGTCTAAGACGATCAATTACTCGATCTATCGCTGCAACGAGATCTTGAGGCAAGCTAGACGCCTGTTCGCCCACGAACAAGCTCTGAACGATTTCCTTGAGCTTCTGGTGAGACTGGATTGCTTCATCAAGCACTTGAGGTCCGCCAGAGTAGCGTATGAACAGCTGGTTTATAAACCGATACATCTCATATTTCATTGTCGCTGCTCTTAACTGTCTCAAGATTATGCATTCGGGCTAAGAGCTGCTTGATACACTCACAATCCTGCACTGAGCTTGCCATTAGGTTAGGACTAGTGGTTAGCTGCGGACCAGATAGCTGCACCCTGAATGCTTCATCAAACGGAATCCGCGACCATGAAACGAAAATTTGCAGGCTGGCGCAGTTTTAAAGCGCGGTGACTAAGCCATAACCATCTACTGTGACCGCGCAAATCCAACGCAATCAGGATTGCAACAACGTCCGGATGGCTGTATTTCAGCGCCCATGACCGACAGCACGACACCCTTCCGCCCGGACCAAACCGCCGAGGCGACGTCTTCCAGTTCCACCCTCTCTGGTGCCGCTGGCGATTTCCTCGTGGCAGCGCTGTATCACTTCGCCCGCTTCCCGCGGTTCGAGAGCGTGCGCGATCCTCTCTTCAAGCTCTGCCAGGAACAGGGTGTGAAGGGCACGCTGCTTCTGGCAGCGGAGGGCATCAATGGTACGATAGCCGGAACCGATGCAGGCGTGCAGACCGTGCTCTCCTATCTTCGCGCCCAGCCGGAATTTGCGAGCCTCGAGCACAAGGAAAGCCGCGCGTCGAAGATGCCCTTCGTGCGCATGAAGGTGAAGCTGAAAAAGGAAATCGTCACCATGGGCGTGCCGGATATCGATCCCAACCGGATCGTCGGCACCTATGTCGATCCGAAGGACTGGAACGCGCTGATCTCCGATCCGGACACGATCGTCATCGACACCCGCAACGACTATGAGACGGCGATCGGCCTCTTCAAGGGCGCGGTCGATCCGCAGACCAAGACGTTCCGCGAATTTCCCGATTGGGTGAAGAACAATCCCGGCCTGCACAACAAGCCGAAGATCGCCATGTATTGCACCGGCGGCATTCGCTGCGAAAAGGCCACGGCCTTCATGAAGGAACAGGGCTTCGAGGATGTCTTCCACCTGAAGGGCGGCATTCTGAAATACCTCGAAGAGGTGCCGGAAGAAGAAAGCCTGTGGGAAGGCGCCTGCTTCGTCTTCGACGAGCGCGTTTCCGTGGTCCATGGTCTTGCCGAAGGCGATCACCAGCTTTGCCACGCCTGCCGCAACCCGATCACCGAGGAGGTGCGGCTGTCGCCGCTCTTCGAAGAAGGCGTCTCCTGCCCGAGCTGTTACAACGATCGGACCGAAGAAGACCGCCAACGCTTCCGCGACCGCCAGAAGCAGATCGACATCGCCAAAAAGCGCGGCGAAAAGCATTTGGGGCGGTAGTCGCCCTACAAATCACGAAGCCTTCAACTGCTCCATTGGCGCGTCTTGCTGCGCCAGCAACTCGTGAATGCCTGCGGCCGGGAGCGGTTTGGAGAAGAGATAGCCCTGCAGTTCGTCGCAGCCGCAGATCTGCAGGATGACGGCTTGGTCCTCGGTTTCGATGCCCTCTGCCGTCACCGGAATGCCAAGCGAGCGGGCGAGAGCCACGGTGGCGGTGAGCATTTCCAGTGAGCGACCGCCCTCTTCCAGCGCCACGACCAGCGACTTGTCGATCTTCATCCGGTCGAAGCCGAAGCGACGCAGATAGCCGGTGCTGGCAAAGCCCGAACCGAAATCATCAAGCGCGATGCTGAGCCCGATCTGCTGCAGCTTTTCGATGACGGCCTGAGCGCGCTCCGGATGATGAATGAAATAGCCTTCGGTCATTTCCAGCATCACCCGCTCCGGGGCAATGCCGGTTTCTTCCAGCACCTGCATCACATGTCCGGCAAAGGCGGGGTTGCGGAACTGCACAGGCGAGATGTTGATGGCGATCTTCAGATCCGGCCATGCGGCCGCTTCCTTGAGCGCCGTGCGCATGACCTGCATGCCGAGCTTGTCGATCAGCCCGCCTGATTCCGCCGCTGCAATGAAGATATCCGGCGAAACCGGGCCATAGCCTGGGCGGTTCCAGCGGGCGAGCGCTTCCACTCCGATGATACGGCGGCTGAGCGTAGAGACGACTGGCTGGAAGGCGACGCGGATTTCGTTGTTGTCGATGCCGTATTTGAGGTCGGCTTCCAGTTGCTTGCGCTCTTCACGGCGCGCGTCGAGATCAACCTGATAGGCGAAGTAGCGGCCGCCGCCACCTTCCTTCGCCTCATACATGGCCATATCCGCCCGCCGCAGCAGTTCCTCGCCATTGATATCGCCACCCTTGGAGACGGCCGTGCCGATGCTGCAGCCGATTGCGGCAACGCGATCACCCAGCATGAAAGGTTCGGAGACGAGTTCCAGCAGGGCGTCGCAGAACATGCGCCCCTCGATACGGGCATTGGGACCCTGCAGCGCAACGGCGAATTCGTCGCCGCCGAGGCGCGCCAGCAGAGCATCCTTCGGCGCGAGAACCTTGAGGGCCGCGGCCACCGCCTTGATCAGCAGATCTCCCACCTCGTGGCCGAAGGAATCGTTCACATCCTTGAAGCCATCGAGATCAAGATAGATGAGTTCCACATAGGAGCCGTCCGCATTCGCCGCTTCCGTCATGCGCTTCAGGCCACGAAACAGGCCGGGGCGATTATGCAGCCCGCTCAAGCGATCGACCAGAAGCTCTTCGCGCATCACCGCTTCCTCACGTCTAAGCTTGCGGATGACGGCAAGGCCGAAGATGAAAAGCACCAGGAAAAAGACGCCGACAATGGCAAAGGCGGTCAGCACCCGCGGGCGCACCTCGTTGAGGCTGACGTCTCCCGGCATGGTGGAGGTCCAGGTCAGCTTGCCAAGGATATCGCCATGCGGATCGACGATATCGACATAATAGGGTGTGGCCGCAAGGCCGGGTTCCAGCGACAGCCCATTGACCAGATAGGTCTGGCCGAGCTTGGCGACCTTGTCATCTGTCAGATGACGAACGAACACCAGGTAGCGCTTGCCAAGCGAAGGGTCGAGCTCGCCGGATTTCTTGCGCACCAGCGCCACACCGGCGGCGGCAATGCCGTCACGCGTGCGGATGAAGCCGGTCGTTTCCGGGGTGGCCTCCGGTCCGGCATTGCGGATGCGGTTGATCATTTCGGAAATGGAACCACCGAAATAGGAGCCGACGCTCCAAGGTGCCGGAGCGCCATTCTGATAGGCCAGCAGCACGCCCTCCTGATCGTCCAGAACGACGGCGGTATCGAAGAGCTCGCTATTGACGGTCATGTCGCCGTAATTGCTGATGATCCAGCCGGCACCATCTTCGGCATAGACGAAACGGGCGGCATCGTCCCAGGCGGCGTAGTCATTCAGTGTCGCGCCCAGCTGATGCTGGAAGGTGGAAAGCGCGCCGCGCGCAGTCTGGAGAGAACGCTCCTCATCCAGCCGGTTGGCCATCTGGGTCACATTGGTCAGCGCCGAGAGAACGAGCGCGGTGATCAGGGTGACAATGAGCGCAAAGGCAAAAAGAACACCTGCAACCGCAGATCTCCTACCGATCATCCTCATTCTGCTTTGCCCCACACTCAATGCAACTTGCCCTTACAAAGCGCTATCGTGCCGGGGAAACATTCAGAAGAGATTAAAAACACACGCGGTAATTTTGTACGAAACGTACAATTCTGCCACTTTTGCAAGAAAAAGCCCCTCCCGCAATTGCGGAAGAGGCGAAAGTTCTACACGCAGCCGCAAGACCGACCGCTCCATTTGCAATCTATAGATTGCAAAACCGCACAGCCTGTTACCAGGACGGGATAACGGTGCCGTTATACTTCTCGAGGATGAAGTTTTTCACTTCCGGGCTGTGATAGGATTCAACCAGCGTCTTCACCCAGGGCTTGTCCTTGTCTTCCGTGCGAACTGCAATCACGTTGGCGTAGGGAGACTTTTCGCTTTCGATGGCGATTGCATCCTTCTTCGGGTTGAGGCCGGCGGCGGTTGCATAATTGGTGTTGATCACCGACGCATCGGTATCATCCAGCGAACGCGGCAGTTGTGCGGCGTCGAGTTCGACGATCTGGATGTTCTTCGGGTTCTCGGTGATATCGGCTGGCGTGACCTTTAGGCCAACAGCCTCGTTCACCTTCAGCACGCCCTTGGAAGCCAGAACCAGAAGCGCGCGGCCACCATTGGTCGGGTCGTTCGGAATGCCGACAGTTGCGCCATCCTTCAATTCGTCCAGGCTCTTCACCTTCTTGGAGTAGACGCCCATTGGCGTGGTGATGGTGGTGCCGACGCTGACGATATCGAACTTGCGGTCGGCAATCTGGTTGTCGAGATAAGGCTGGTGCTGGAAGGAGTTGGCCTGCAGCTCGCCATCGGCCAGCGCCTGGTTCGGCACGACGTAATCGGAGAAATCGAGGATTTCGATATCGAGGCCCTTGGTCGCGGCAACCTTCTTCACCTGCTCCATGATCTGCGCATGTTCGGCAGGGGTCACGCCGACCTTGATGGTTTCGGCCAGCGCGCTGCCGGCAAAGAGGGCTGCGAGAGAAGCAGCGATGATGAGCTTTTTCATGGGTGTCTCCTTGACGTTGTTATCCCTGGGCGCGGGGGCAAACCCCGCACTTAAATTCAATTCTTGCGATTGCGCTTGTCGAAGCTGCGGGCAAGCGCGTCACCGGCGCTCTGCACCAGTTGCACCAGCACGATGAGGACGATGACCACCGCCAGCATCACGTCGGGCATGAAGCGCTGATAGCCATAGCGAATGCCGAGGTCTCCAAGCCCACCGCCGCCGACGGCACCAACCATCGCCGAATAGCCGATAAGGCTGACGAGTGTGAGTGTGAGTGCCAGCGTGATGCCGGGCTTGGCTTCAGCCAGAAGCACCTTGGTGACGATCTGAAGCGGCGTTGCGCCCATGGCGCGCGCAGCCTCGATCAGCCCCTTGTCCACCTCGCGGATCGCCGCTTCCACCAGCCTTGCGATGAAGGGAACGGTCGCGACGGTGAGCGGCACGATGGCCGCATTGGTGCCGATCGAGGTTCCGGCGACAAGCCGGGTGAAGGGAATGATCGCCACCACAAGAATGATGAAAGGCGTGGAGCGCGCGGCGTTGACGATGAAGCCGATGATGCGGTTTGCCATCGGCGCCTCGAACAGCTCGCCCTTGCCGCTGGTGGCGAGGAAGATGCCGATCGGCAGGCCGAGCACGGAACCGACGATGCCGGAGACCGCCACCATATGCAGCGTCTGGATCAGCCCCTTGAGGAGAATGTTGAACAGCATATCAGGCGACATAGCCAAGCACCTCCGTCGTCAGACCCGTTTCGTCATAGACGCGTTTCGCCCGCGCCAGCACATCCGGCGTTGCCGGATAGGAGACGACCAGCGAACCGAAGGGCGCACCGGCAATTTCCTCGATCGTGCCCGCCAGAATATTCACATCCGGGCCGATCTCGGCCACAAGACGTGCGGTCAAAGGCTGGAACGCCGTATCGCCGAAGAAGACGAGACGCACCAGAATACGGTCTCCGGCGGCGGGTTCGCTCTTCAGGCCGGACGTCACCCAATGCGGCAGCTTGACGCCGACGGCGGACGACAACAGGCTGCGCGTCGTTTCGTGTTGCGGATGGGTGAAAATATCGAAGGTGGAGCCCTGCTCGACGATCAGGCCCTTGTCGATGACGGCAACCTGCGAGGCGATGGTCTTCACCACCTCCATCTCATGGGTGATGAGCAGCACCGTCAAACCAAGCTCGGCATTGATGCGCTTCAACAGTTCCAGGATCGATTGCGTCGTTTCCGGGTCGAGCGCAGACGTCGCCTCGTCGGAAAGCAGCAGCTTCGGCTCGGTGGCAAGCGCACGGGCAATGCCGACACGCTGCTTCTGGCCGCCAGAGAGTTCGGCTGGATAGCGCTTGGCTTTGTCGCCGAGACCCACCAGATCGAGCAGCGGCCCGACCTTGCGCTTGATATCGTCCTTGGAGACACCGGAGATTTCGAGCGGCAGCGCCACATTGTCGTAAGCGGTGCGCGACGACAGCAGGTTGAAGTGCTGGAAGATCATGCCGACGGAACGGCGGAGCGAGCGCAGGCCGCCCTCGTCCAGCGCGCCGACATCGACGCCATCCACCACCACCTTGCCGGATGTCGGCCGCTCCAGCCCGTTGACCAGGCGGATCATGGTGGATTTGCCGGCACCCGAACGGCCGATGATGCCGGAGATGCCGCCGCGCGGGACGACGAAATCCACTCCGGCAAGCGCGGTGAAGGCCGGCTCTTTGCCATTGCCGCCAAAGGTTTTCGTCACTGCCTCGAAGGCCACCATCGGGTCGGCTGTCGAGGTCGGGATCGGACGCTCTGCGTCCTTACTGATATCGGAATTCATGCCATTGCTCTTGAGGAAATTGTCTCTTCATTCCGGCGGGCGGCCCGTCAGGCCACAACCGTTCATGCCGCCATCCGGCACATTCGACAATGAAAGACATCTGAGAGCATGGTCGACTTTCTGAAGACGATGGCTTTCACGCCGTTGCTGGAGCGTTTCGGCCATCTGTGTATCGCATACATGCCCGTATGCGATACCGATTTATAGGCAGGATATTTCAATTATCCGCGAATGACGGAAAAATCTGCCCGAAGAGCGACGGTTGTCGTCACTCGACCTTTGTGACGAACTGGTCCAGTGGGCGGCGGATCTTCTTCAGATTGGCCAGCCAGTCGCCCTCTTCCTGACGATAGCCGAGCGGCAGGATCGTCACCGAACGCAGGCCCTTCTCGCGAAGGCCGAGAATGTCGTCCAGCTTGGCAGGCTCGAAACCTTCCATCGGCGTTGCATCCACACCTTCGAAGGCGGCCTGGGCGACAGCCATGCCGAAGGCGATATAGGCCTGGCGGGCGGCATGCTCGAAGTTTTCTTCCGGATCACGATCAGGGTACATGCCAAGCAGGAACTGGCGGTACTTTTCCCAGCCTTCGTTCTTGAAGCCACGCTCTTCGTTCGTCAGATCGAACATGTGGTTGATGCGCTCTGGGGTGTAATTGTCCCAGGCGGCGAACACCAGAAGATGCGAACCATCGGTGATCTGCGCCTGGTTCCAGGCGATCTCCTGGATCTTGGCGCGAACCTCCGGATTGGTGACGACGATGATTTCGAAGGGCTGCAGGCCGCTTGACGTCGGAGCCAGACGCGCCGCCTCGATGATGCGGTCCACCTTGTCCTCGGACACAGCCTTGGCAGGGTCCATCTTCTTCGTGGCATAACGCCAGTTCAGTTTATCGATCAGCATAGAAACTCCTTGGCGGGCCAGCCATGCGCGTCAATGCGCGGTCTGAAGCCCTTTGAAACGCAGATACAGATAGGTTCTGTTGCGCCGCACACAAGAAGGCACAGAAATGTAACCATGCGAATTTACAAGCGTTTGTGGCCGCTCAATGCACGGACGATTTCGACAGCAGATTGAGGATGAGCACACCGGCGAGGATGAATGCCATGCCGACAAAGCCCCAGAAATCCACGCGCTGGCCGAAGACGAACCAGCCGAGTGTCGCCGTCAAGAGGATCCCGCCACCGGCCCAGATGGCGTAAGCCACACCCACCGGAATGCGATCGAGGATCATCGACAGGAAGAAGAAGGCAGCGCCATAGCCGATGACGACGGCGATGGAGGGGACGAGGACGGTGAACCCTTTCGATGCCTTGAGCGACATGGTCGCGACGACTTCGCTGATCACAGCAAGGGCGAGAATGGCATATGCGGGCATGGGCAATCTCCAATGGAAGAGACTGCTAAACATCAGAAATTGCAGCGCTCGTCACCATCACAGTTTCGTGATGCGCCAACGTTAAAACGACGAAGGGCAGCTTGCGGAGCGTTTGCCCAGCCAGCGGCCCTTCGCTTAGGTTTTTACTTCTTGGCGAAGGCCAGAAGATCGGCGTTCAGCACGTCGGCATTGACCGTCAGCATGCCGTGGGAGAAGCCCGGATAGGTCTTCAACTCACCGTTCTTCAGAAGCTTGATCGACTTCTGGGCCGAGTCCGCAATCGGAACGATCTGGTCGTCTTCGCCATGCAGCACCAGCGTCGGAACGCCAATCGCCTTCAGGTCATCCGTCTGGTCGGTTTCGGAGAAAGCCTTGATGCCATCATAATGAGCCTTCGCGCCGCCCATCATGCCCTGACGCCACCAATTCTGGATCACGCCTTCATACACCTTAGCACCATCGCGGTTGAAGCCATAGAACGGGCCAGCCGGAACATCGCGGAAGAACTGCGCGCGGTTGGCGGCAAGTGCGGAACGGAAACCGTCGAAGACTTCGATCGGCAGACCCTCCGGATTGGCCTCGGTCTTCACCATCAGCGGCGGAACGGCGGAGACCAGAACCGCCTTGGCAACGCGCCCTGCCGGTTCGCCATGCTTGGCGACGTAGCGGGCAACTTCGCCGCCGCCGGTGGAGTGGCCGATATGGATGGCATTCTTCAGGTCCAGCGCTTCGACGACGGCAAAGGCGTCGGCGGCGTAATGGTCCATGTCGTGGCCTTCGGACACCTGCTCCGAGCGGCCATGTCCACGGCGGTCATGGGCAACGACGCGGTAGCCGTTGGCAAGGAAGAACAGCATCTGCGCGTCCCAGTCGTCGGAAGACAGCGGCCAGCCGTGGTGGAAGACAACCGGCTGCGCGTCCTTTGGACCCCAGTCCTTGTAGAAGATCTGCACGCCGTCTTTGGTGGTAACGTAACCCATTGTGATATCTCCTTGTGCTAAATTGGTTGCTGCAGAGGCGGATGAAAAATCGAGTGGCGAGAGCGCGACGCCTGCAAGGGCGGCACCTCCGATCAAGACCGTGCGCCTCGACACGAAAAAGCGGTTGGCATCCTTGGTTGTCCCTGGTTCCGTCATCGCGCTCTCCTGTCAGGTCTTGCCTGGTTGTTGTTGACTTGAACAAGCTAGCGCCTTGCTCTACACAAAACACGTGGCGCAAACGACTTTATAGAAGGCAAAAGTGACAATGATACAAATGCTGGAAAAAAGTGTCGAGACGGACATCCAGAAGACCGTCGATACGAATATCAGCACTATCGAAATTGCGCTACTCATCTATCCAGACTGTCAGCTGGCTGCGATCTACGGGCTGACCGATCTCTTCAGCCTCGCCTCCAGCTGGGCGATGGCGCTGGAAGGTCGCGCCGGTGAAACCAGCATCCGCATCAGCCATTGGAAGATGGAAGGTGACACGGTCGCTTGCATCTGGGACTCGCATCCGGGCGAGCCCCACGCACTGCGCTACGTCATCGCGCCGCCCAGCATTGTCATGCCGGAGAAGATGCAGAGCATGACGCCCGCCTCACAGTGGCTTTCAGCACAACATGCCGAAGGCGTGACGGTCTGCTCGGTCTGTGCCGGCGCTTTCGTGCTGGCCGAAACCGGCCTCATCAATGGGCGGCGGGCCACCACCCACTGGGCCTTTGCCGACCGGCTGTCGGAGCGCTTTCCCGGCATCGACGTGGCGCCCGACAACATGATCATCGACGACGGCGACGTGATTACCGCGGGCGGCATTCTCGCCTGGGCCGATCTCGGCCTGCTGCTCGTGGAAAAACTTCTCGGCCAGACGGTGATGCTGGAGACCGCCCGCTTCCTCATCGTCGATCCGCCGCGCGCCAGCCAGGCCCGTTACAAGGCCTTCCTGCCGCGCTTCGACCATGGCGACCGCGAGGTGCTGCAAATCCAGCACCAGTTCCACGCCACGCCGGAACTGCAAAAGAGCGTCGGAGAACTGGCAGACAGCGTGAACCTCTCAGAGCGCACCCTGCAACGCCGCTTCTTCCGCGCCACGAAACTGAAACTCACCGAGTATCACCAGAATGTCCGCATCATGAAGGCGCGGCAACTGCTCGAAACCACCAACGGCTCCATCGAATCCATCGCCTGGTCCGTCGGCTACACCGACCCCGCCGCGTTTCGAAAGATTTTCGGACGGCTGACGGGGACGACGCCGAATGTCTATCGGGGGGATGTGCGGGTGTGAGATCCTCGCGCTATTGGAGGCGCGTGCGGAAGAGTTGGTCTGAAGAATCGACCCTCATCAAGTCAGTCGTATTTGGGCTATGTGGTATTCTTTGAGTCTCGCATTTGCGATGACGATGATGTGTCGCATGATGGCGCCAAGAGCTGTGAGTTTTGACTTCCCGGCTGCGAGCAGACG
>Ga0308171_1001401_pt1 | contig 32729 bp, 26 predicted proteins | sample PhyGR1_FD_202135 | JGI IMG/M metagenome (GOLD analysis project Ga0308171, IMG submission 202135) | Phyllosphere microbial communities from UC Gill Tract Community Farm, Albany, California, United States - DLSLSG.R1 | ecosystem: Host-associated > Plants > Phyllosphere > Unclassified | place: USA...
CAGCGCCTCGAGCAGGTTCGACTTGCCGCAGCCATTGGGCCCGACAACGCCGGTCAGCCCCGGTTCGATGACCAGATCGGCCGGATCGACGAAGCTCTTGAAACCCGAAATGCGAAGCCGCTTGATTTGCACGGAACCCGGTCGCTGCTCCTACGGCGGTACGTGGTTAACCGATAGCGAATGGGGGCGGGATGTCGAGGGGGTGGAGGAGTGCCGCAGCGACCCGATAGCGCAAACGCCATCATTCGGCTAAAACGGCTCATGAGCAAAGAAGGGTTTGATGCCCTCATGGATGTGGCTTGCGTCGATTGGGGCTTTTGCGGATGCCTGAAGCACGGTGCGCCACTTCACGTGACGATGTTCATCCCTCAAAGCGGGCCGGTTCACGCGTCGCAATTTGTCGAGTGGCTTTTGTTGGCGGACAACGTCAATCCGAACCTGCCCGAGTATGATCGTCACAAGGCAGCATTGCGCTTGGCCTTCATGACGCACATGGGCGGCGAAATCGTCGATGCGGCGTTGCTTCGCGGGAGCGACAGTCAGCCAGCGGTCGACGATCCGGGCCTGAAATTCAGAGGCAGGATTGCTGGCGATAGCCCGCCGATGGACGCTGGTAGATAAGTACGCCGTGCAACACCGGCCTATTCAGATTCGAGTGATATTCATTTCATTCCTCCCCTTGCAGGGGAGGTGGCAGGCCGAAGGCCTGACGGAGGGGTGTTGCGGCTGCTGATGAGAGCCATCGCGGGTGATGACACCCCTCCACCATGCTCGCATGGTCCCCCCCTCATGCAGGGGAGGAATGAAAGCGGGATAGCCCTACTTGGGTCGTTGGTCGCAAGTTATCCGAACCGCGACAGCCCGAACGGGGGCAGCGGCACCGACAACGTATCATCACCGAGCATCTCTGCCACCAACTCCCCGGTGATCGGCGCCAGCGTCAGCCCCAGATGGTTGTGCCCGAAGGCATAGGAAACCCCCTTGGTCCCCGGCACCCGTCCGATCGCGGGCAGGTAATCCGGGAGCGTCGGGCGTGCGCCCATCCAGGGCTTGGCGTCCTCGCCGATCGGCAGGCCCAGCGTGGCGATATGGTGGCGCAGGCGGTTCCACTTGGCGGGGTCGGGCCTGGCTTCGGCGCGGGCGAACTCGACGATGCTGGCGGCGCGCAGGCCCCCGGCAAAGCGGGTGACGATCATCGAGCGGTCCTCGAACACCACCGGCGGCAGGTCGGCGGGCCAGTCGACCTCGGGCCCGGTCTGGAGGTGATAGCCGCGCTCGGCGATGATCGGGGCGTTCAGGCCGAAGGGGCGGAGCAGCGCGGCGCTCGCCACGCCCGCCGTCACGACGATCTGGTTGGCGGAGAGGCGGCGGTTGTCCAACAGGCGGACCTCGCCGTCACCGACCGCTGCGACGCGGGCGACGATGCGGGTGCCTCCGTCCGCCACAAAGCGCGCGGTCGTCGTTTCCGCCAGCCGGGTCGGGTCGGCGATCTGACCGCTGCCCTCGAAGCGGATGCCACCCGCGATGGGAGCACGGACGCGGGCGCGCCAGTCCTGCAACTCCGCCTCCGTCAGGGGATGGAAGCGGGCGGTGCCGGTGTCCGCCGCCTGCCAGTGGGCGAGGCCGCGCGCGGCGCTCTCGGGTGCTTCCCACAGGACGACATGGCCATGTGGGCGCAACAGCTCGGGCGCGCCGAGCGCGGCGACATGCCGCTCCCAGGCGGGCATGGCCTGGGCGAGCAGCCCGGCCAGTGCCTCATGCGCGCGCTCGTACCGGGCCGGACGCGCGGCCTTCAGCAGGCGCAGGGAGAAGGGTAGCCATGTCGCGATCTCGCGCGGCGGCAGGGCCAGCGCGCCGCCGCGAAAGAATAGCCGCTTGGCAAAACCGCGCACCATCGCGGGCGAGGCGATCGGCTCGGCCTGTTCGGTCGCGATATGGCCCGCATTGCCCCAGGATGCGGCGCGTGGGGCATCCTCCGCCTCGACCAGCGTGACCGTCCAGCCCTGGCGCTGGAGCGCTAGCGCGGTGGTCGTTCCCACCACACCGCCACCGACGACGATGGCGCTGCGATGATCCGATGCTGGGGCGTGATTTTCCGACTTGGGCATGACCCCGGTCATATCGTATACGGATTTTACAGCAAGGGAATCCCGATGACGTCACCCACGATCCGCCATACCTTTTTCTGCATCGACGGCCATACGGCGGGCAATCCCGTCCGGCTGGTGGCGGGCGGCGCGCCGCTGTTGCGCGGGGCCAGCATGGCCGAGCGGCGGCTGGATTTCCTCGAGCGGTTCGACTGGATCCGTACCGGGCTGTGCTTCGAGCCGCGCGGGCATGACATGATGTCGGGCGGCTTCCTCTATCCGCCCTGCGAGCCCGACAGCGACGCCGCGATCCTGTTCATCGAGACGAGCGGCTGCCTGCCCATGTGCGGGCATGGCACGATCGGGATGATCACCTTCGGGCTGGAAAACGGCCTGATCACCCCGCGCGAACCCGGCAAGCTGAAGGTTGAAGTGCCTGCAGGCACCATCCATATCGAATATGAAAAGGAAGGCCCCAAGGTCACCGCCGTCCGCATCCGCAACGTCCCCGCCTATCTGGCGGCCGAGGGCATTGAGATCGACGTGCCGGGCTTCGGTCCGCTGACCCTGGATGTCGCCTATGGCGGCAATTATTACGCCATTATCGAGCCGCAGGGGGCCTATACCGGGCTGGACGATCTGGGCGCGTCGAAGCTGGTCGAACTGAGCCGTACGATCCGCGAGCTGGTGCGCGAACAGTTCGAGCCGGTTCATCCGCTCGAACCCTCGATCCGGGGGGTCAGCCATGTGCTGTGGGCCGACAAGCCTTCGGCGGAGGATGCCGATGGCCGCAACGCGGTGTTCTATGGCGAGCGGGCGATCGACCGGTCCCCCTGCGGCACCGGCACCTCGGCGCGCCTCGCGCATCTGGCGGCCAAGGGGCGGTTGAGCGTCGGCGACCACTTCGTTCATGAAAGCTATATCCGCAGCCGCTTCATCGGTCGGGTCGAGGCGGAGACCGAACTGGGCGGGCAGGCGGCGATCGTGCCGTCGATCCAGGGCTCGGCGATCGCGACCGGGTTCAATACGATCTGGATCGATCGCGAGGACCCGTTCTGGGCGGGGTTCACGGTGGTGTGAAGTGCTTGTTCACGCCAAGACGCTAAGCCGCGAAGAGGAATAGGGTTCGCGCAGAGGCGCAAAGGACGCAGAGAGGTCGTGCTTGCCGCGTCAGCGGCCCTTCTATCCTGCCGGATCGAAAATGCCGTTCGTTGGCACAGGTCATACCCCTCCGCGCCCTTTGCGCCTCTGCGCGAACAAATCATCTTCGCGTCATCGCGGCTTCGCGTGAATCCGTCGCCCCGGCCTTTGCCGGGGCGGTCCTTCACCCCAGATCGTCGATCGCGGGTTGAGGCTCGGTGAACCAGGCGGCACCCGTCTCGGTCACATGGAAATGATCCTCCAGCCGCACGCCGAAACGGTCGGGCACGACGATCATCGGCTCGTTGGAAAAGCACATGCCCGGTGCCAGCGGCGTCGTGTCGCCGCGCACCAGATAGGCGGGCTCGTGGATCGACAGGCCGATGCCGTGGCCGGTGCGGTGGGGCAGGCCGGGCAGGCGATAATCGGGGCCGAGGCCGGAGCGTTCGAGGACTGCGCGGGCCGCATAGTCCACCGCCTCGCACGCCACACCCGGCCGCACGGCGGCGAAGGCGGCGGCCTGCGCTGCCTTTTCGATGTCCCAGATGCGGCGGACCTCGTCGCTGACGTCGCCGAAGGCATAGGTGCGGGTGATGTCGCTGTGATAGCCGTCGATCAGCGTGCCGGTATCGACCAGCACCACATCGCCATCGCGCAGCACGTCGTCCTGCGGCAGGCCATGCGGGAAGGCGGTCGAGCGGCCGAACTGCACTGCACAGAAATAGTTGCCGGTCGCCGCGCCCAGCGCGCGGTGCGCCTGGTCGATGAAGCGGATGATCTCCGACGCGCGAATGCCCTCGTGCAGGATGCGCGCGGCGCGGCGCTGGACCTCCAGCGTCATGTCCATCGCCTGTTGCATCAGCGCGATCTCGGCGGGCGACTTGATCGAACGACAGCCGTCGACCACGGCTGCGCCGCTGACCAGCGTCACCCCCGGTGCCGCCTTGCGGATGCGGTCGACGAACAGGAAGGCGAGCGCCGGGTCGATCGCCAGCGTCTTTGCGCCGTTCAGCGCATCGGCGACCAGCGCGGAGGGGCTTTCATCTTCTTCCCAGAGGCGGATGTCGGTGGCGGGGATGCTGAGGCTCGCCTCGAACGAGCCGAGTTCGAAGGCCGGGCAGATGAAGATCGGATCGCCCTTCACCGGCAGCAGCATGGCAACCAGCCGCTCGGTCGGCCCCCACGCGACGCCGGTGAAATAGCGGAGGCTCGCGCCCGCGCCGATCAGGATAGCGTCGGCCCCCATCTGCGCCATCAGTTCGCGCGCGCGGTCCATGCGGCGGGCGCGTTCCTCGGGAGTGATGACGGGGGCGGGGTTCGTCCAAGGCGACAGGCTCGCCAGTTCGCGCTCCGCCGTCGATCCGCCGATCATCCCTGCCATCTTCCTTGCTCCATTTCGTATACGGTCGGAGCGTCTAGCGCGGTTATCGCCCTCACGCCACCCGGCGCAGGCGATAGCCCTCGGGCCCTTGCGCGACATAGCCCAGTCGCACCGCGCCCGCCAAAGCGGCGGCGACCGCGCGCTCGACCTGCCGGCCTTGCGCGAAATGTTGGGCGATGGCGGTGGCGGACAGGCTCTGGTCGGTGCCGAGTAGCGCGAAGATGCTGGCGATCCGCCCGCCCAGATCGCGCGGGAAGTGCGGCTTGGCCAAGGCGGGCTCGGCCAGCGGCAATGCGCGTTCGGCGGGGGCGAGCGGGGTCGCGCCCGCGCGGCGGCTCTGGAAGTCGGGGCGGAGCCACTGGACCCGGCCGCCGCGTTCCTCGGCCCGGCGCTGGGCGTTGAGCGCAACCAGCCGCTCGACCATCTCGGGCGCGGTGACGGTCGCGGGCCAGCCATAGGCGGCGATGACCGCGGCATCGATCTGGTCGTGCAGTCGCGCGATCAGATCGACCGATGCGGCGCGGCGCAGGTCTTCGTCCTCGTGCGACAGGGGCTCGCCCGCAACCAGCTTGGCGCGCAGGTTGTAGAGGCCGGTGAGGGTGAGATCTGGCACCGCCGCAAGGATGCGCTTGCGGGTGGCGTCGAGTTCCTCCGCCAGGTCGGCGATGATTGAGCGCAGGGTTTCGTTCATTTCCGGAAATACGAAGGGATCGAAGCTCGTCGTCTTCACATAGACTGCAGGTTGGTCATAAACGCCCAGCATTCCTGCATTCGCCAGATACCAGGCCTCATGAACCGAGGAATGGAGAATCCCCAAGATCCAGGCATCGGACGCAGCAATGCAGATCAGCTTGTTGTCGGGCAGCATGTCGGCACTCAGAAACTGGAATAACCGGTGCTTGGCGGTCTCGACGGTCGCGATGGAGCGGGATAGTCCGTCCAATGCAGGGCGCAATTCGCGGCGGGGTTCACCGAACAGCCACCATTGGTTGCGATAGGTCGCACGTGCATTGCCGTCGCGCTCGGGCTTCACGGTTCGCAGCAAATGGCCGTACACCTCGGGAAAGCGTTGTCGCACCTCGGCTTCGGACAGGCCGAGCAGGTCGATGACCATCGCCCCGCGCGTCCGCGCGGTCAGGTCGCGGCCATGGCAATAGGGGCGGATATGCTTCTCCAGCCCTTCGCGGCTTCCAAGCCCGAGCAGCGTCGCCTCGGCCGGTGACACGATAAAGCCCGCACCGTGGAGCTTGACGCCCGGTGAACATAGCCATTGATTGGCGAGCAGTGGCTGGGCGCGAGTCACGTCCGTTCCCACCGACAAATCCGCATTGATCCGCCCGGTAGCCTCAACAAAGCCGATCGCGGGCGTATCGCTGTCCAGCCCGGTCTCGCCCGCAATGCGCAACCGCCGTCCCTCGACCTTGCCTCGCGCCACCACGGTCATCGCGATCCGCACCATCGCCGCATCGGGCGTCGCCTTGGTCCAGGGATGGTCGGGGATCGCCAGCAGGATCGACAGCGGCACCGGCCCCTCGATCGCGCGCGCGATGACGCGGCGACCGAAGGTCTGGGTGATCGAATTGGTGGTGACGAAGCCGAAGCGGATCAGCGGCGTGCCCCTGGCCGCCAATGCCTGCGCCGCGCGGTCCCACCAATAGAGGACATAGTCGGCGGCGCGCGGCATCTTCGGATAGGCGCGCCACAGCGCCTCGGCCATGCCCTCGGGCAATCGCCCGCGCAGGTCCTTGCCGCCGATGAAGGGCGGGTTGCCGACGATGAACTCCGCCTCGGGCCAGGTAGCCTTCGTGCCCGCAGGGGTAAGCAGCGCATCCTGCGTCACGATCGACTGGACATCTTCCAATACGGGATCAGATACTTGCCCGCCATTGCGCAGCTGCCAGCGGATATAGCCCAGCCACAGCACCAGCTGCGCGATGGCGGCGGCGCGGGCATTGACCTCGATCCCGTGGAAATTGCGCGGATGCACCGTCTCGGTATCGAGGTGCAGTATCTCCTCGCCCGACAGTTCGGCGAGCACTTCCAGCACCTCGCCCTCCAGCCGCTTCATCAACTCCAGCGTGACATAGAGGAAGTTGCCGGTGCCGCAGGCCGGGTCGAGCACCCGCGTCGTCGCCAGCCGCCGGTGAAAGGCGCGCACCCGCTGCACGGCGGCGCGGGGATTGTCGGTGCGCTCATTCTCCATCGCGCTCAGCACCTGCGCCCAGTCGTCGCGCAGCGGCTCCATGACGGTCGCGGTCACCAGCCGTTCGACATAGGCGCGCGGCGTATAATGCGCCCCCAGCCGTCGCCGCTGGGCGGGGTCGAGCGCCTGTTCGAGCAGCGTGCCGAAGATCGCGGGCTCGACATCGCGCCAGTCGCGCTTCGCGGCGGCGAGCAGCTCGCCGATCTCCTCGCGGTTGAGCGGCAGCGCGTCGGCGGTGTGGAACAGCCCGCCGTTGAAGCGTCGCACCGCGCAACGCAGCACATTGGCTTCGCCGCCCCGGTCCATCGAATGCCACAGATCCTCGATCCAGGGGACAAAGGCATCGGGCCGCTCGCGCGCATCGGACAGCAAAGTGACGAAGCCGCCCGGTGGCAGCAGCCCGCTATGCTCGGCGAACATGGTGAACAGACAGCGCATCAGGAACAGCGCAACCCCTTCCGGATCATGGCCGCGCTCCTCCAGCAGCTTGGAAATGCTGGCGAGGCGCGTCGCCACGTCGCGGGTGACGGCGGCGGCATGGCGGGTGGGGTCGAGGCTGAGCGGCTGTTCCCAAATCGTCGCCAGCCTTTGCCGCGCCTCCGGGTCACGCAGGTCGTCCAGCGTGATACGGAAACGGGCGCGGTCGGGGAATTGCTTGTAATGTTTGCCCTGGCCGGAAAAGTCGGCGAACAGTTCGATTACCCGGCCGACATCGACGACGATCAGGAAGGGCGGCCAGCCATGCTCGACCGGCAGCGCCCTGGCATATTGCTCGGCTTGTTCGCGGGCGCGGCGCATCAGGATATCCCATTGCCGCGACCGGGGCGCCGGGCCCGGCTCATCGGGCAGCAGGCCGGGGAGGAAGGGCGGCAATTTGGCGCGCGGGCCCTCGCGGCTTTGCTTGGCCTCCAGCACGAAACAGCCGCGCTTGTAGAGGTCGATCCGTCCGCGCCGGTCCTCGTCCTCGCCGGACAGGACGACCGCGCGCTCGAAGACATAGTCGTTGCGGGTGCTGGTGGCGTGGGCGGGATCGGGCGGGGCGACGCCGATGATCGCGCAGAGTTCGGTCAGGAACAGCGCATAGTTGGCGCGCTCCGCCCCGCCTTCACACGCCTGCCAGCGGCGGATGAACGCCTCGATCGCTGCCGGGGTCGCCATAAGTTGAAATCCTCCCGATGGCGATCATCGGGAGGATTTCGGGGGTGACGAGCAGAGTTGGGTTCGTTCCTGCCCAATCCCCACCTCCGTTCCGCCTGAGCGAAGTCGAAGGCCAAGGGAATGACTTTGCCTAGATCAAATCGCCAGACGGGCGCTTCGACTTCGCTCGGCGTGAACGGGGTTCAGGGACTGGTCCGATATGGAGAGGGATCTCATCCCCCATACATCGCCATCGCATCCCGGCGGAAGGCCGCGCCGCTATCCGTTCGGCTATAGAACATATGCCCGCCCGGATAGACGTTCAACTTCACCCGCTGCGCCACGCCGTAACTCGGCATCTGGTCGACGATCAGCCGCGACGCAAAATATGGGCAGGACAGGTCGTCCCAGCCGTGCACGATCATCACCTTCATCTTGGGATCATTGGCGATCGCCTTGCGCAGGTCGGTGACGGGGGTGTCGTCGGGCTTGCCGCGATCCCAGGCGCTGTTCACCCCGTAGGACAGCGCGTGATAGCGCGCGTCGGTCTTCCAGCCGACCTCGCGCGTGACGAAGTCCACCATCGCGCTGGTCGTCGGCGCGATCAGCGAGTCGAGCAGCGGGTCGTTGGAGCGCTGCTGCGACGACCAGGGGAAGGGGTCGAAGGCGGTGACGTTGGAGTCGTAGATGCTGCCGATCGTCGAATCGTTGCGGTGGATCTCGCGCAGATAGGTCCGCGTGTCGATCCGGCCGCCCATCCTGCGGACCAGCGCCGGATCGAGCCCGGTGAGCTCGGTGACGCGGGTCACCATCCGGTCGACCGCCTGGGTATCCGACCGCCCGCGCATCAGGTCGCGCAGATAATCGCCGCGCGCATAGGCCTCTACTCCTGCCATCGCCTCCGGGGTCAGCTTGCCCTGCCGCTCCAGCTGGGCGGCGGCCATGGAGGGCAGGTCGATCATCCACGGCAGCGGCGACAGCGCGGTCGCGTCGTCACCCGAGGCCGGGTCGAGATAGGGCGACACCATCACCAGCCCGTTCACGCCCACGCCAATCTGCGACTGGAGTTCATAGGCGATGCGCGGCGCACGGTAGCCGCCATAGCTTTCGCCCATGATATATTTGGGCGAGCGCAACCGCCCTTCCTTGACCAGCCAGTCATAGACGACCTTGGACAGATATTTGATGTCCGGGTCGTTGGCGTAGAACGCCTTCTTCGTCTCCGCCTCGTCGACCAGGCTGCGGCTGAAGCCGGTGCCGACGGGGTCGATGAAGACCAGGTCGGTGAAGTCCAGCCAGCTATTGGGATTGTCGGTCGTCACGGGCGCGTCGGAGGGGGCGTCGCCCTGCGCGCCGAACGGCACCCGCTTCGGCCCGACCGCGCCCAGGTTGAGATAGACCGAGGCCGCGCCCGGCCCGCCGTTGAACGCGAAGGTCACGGGCCGCCGGACATCGCCGCCGGGGACGGTATAGGCGGTGTAGACGACCTGGCCGATCTCCTTGCCCTTGTCGTCGCGCACTGCGATCTTGCCCACCGTCGCCTTGTAGCTGACGACCCGGCCGCCGATCCGCGCGCTCTGGGTGATCGTCTTGTCGGCGGGCAGCGGGGGCAGCTTGGCGTCGTCGTCCTTCTTTTCGGTGGTGGTCGTGGTCTCGGTCTTTTCAGCCTTCTGGGCCAGCACGGGCGTGGCGGCGGTCAACAGCAACAGGGCGGTCAGGTGCAGGGTCTTGGACACGTCGGGAATTTCCCCCTTTGGATAAGGCGTCGTGACGGATCATGATCCCATGTGCCGCGTTCCCGCAAGCCGTCCCCCTCGAAACACGCCGAACCGCACCCTATCTCGCCTCTGGCCTTCCTCCCGGAACAGAAGTAGAACTAGCCCCATGCTGACCAAGATTTCCGTCCGCGGCGCGCGCGAGCACAATCTCAAGGATGTCGATATCGACATTCCCCGTGACACGCTGACGGTGATCACCGGCCTGTCGGGCTCGGGCAAGTCTTCGCTGGCGTTCGATACCATCTATGCCGAGGGGCAGCGGCGCTACGTCGAGTCGCTGTCGGCCTATGCGCGCCAGTTCCTGGAGATGATGCAGAAGCCGGACGTCGACCATATCGAGGGGCTGTCGCCCGCCATCTCGATCGAGCAGAAGACGACCAGCCGCAACCCACGCTCGACCGTGGCGACCGTCACCGAAATTTACGATTATATGCGCCTGCTCTGGGCGCGGGTCGGCATTCCGTACTCGCCCGCGACCGGCGAGCCGATCGCGGCGCAGACGGTCAGCCAGATGGTCGACCGGGTGATGACCCTGCCCGAGGGCACGCGCCTGTACCTGCTCGCCCCCGTCGTGCGCGGCCGTAAGGGCGAGTACCGGAAGGAAATGGCGGAGTGGCAGAAGGCGGGCTTCACCCGCGTGCGCATCGACGGGCAGCTTTACGAGATCGACGAGGCGCCCGCGCTCGACAAGAAGTTCAAGCATGACATTGAGGTGGTGGTCGACCGTCTGGTCGTGCGCGAGGATATCGCCACGCGTCTGGCCGACAGTTTCGAAACCGCGCTGAAGCTGGCGGATGGCCTCGCCTATGTCGACCCTGCCGATCCGGTCGAACCCGCGACCCCCAAGTCTGCCGTTCTGGGCAACAACGCGCCGGAAGGCCGCATCGTGTTCTCGGAAAAGTTCGCCTGTCCGATCAGCGGCTTCACCATTTCCGAGATTGAGCCGCGCCTGTTCTCGTTCAACGCGCCGCAGGGGGCGTGCCCGGCCTGTGACGGCTTGGGTGAAAAGCTGATCTTCGACGAAGACCTCGTCGTTCCCAATCACGACCTGTCGATCAAGAAGGGCGCGGTCGTGCCCTGGGCCAAGTCCAACCCGCCCAGCCCTTATTATATGCAGGTGCTGGGCAGTCTCGCGCGCGAGTTCGGTTTCTCGCTGGAGACGCCGTGGAAGGACCTCGACACGTCGGTGCACCAGGCGATCCTGCACGGCACCAAGGGCAAGGCGGTGACGCTGACCTTCGTCGACGGCAAGAAGTCCTATGACGTGAAGAAGCCGTTCGAGGGGGTGATCGGCAACCTCAACCGCCGGATGCTCCAGACCGAGAGCGCCTGGATGCGTGAGGAACTGGCCAATTACCAGTCGTCGCAGCCTTGCGAAGTCTGCCACGGCGCACGCCTCAAGCCCGAGGCGCTGGCGGTCAAGATCGCCATGCAGGACATTTCCTACGCCACGCATTTGTCGGTGGTCGATGCGCTGGCCTTCTTCAGCGGCCTGCCCGAACACCTGAGCGACCAACAGCGCGCCATCGCGCAGCCGATCCTGAAGGAGATCGTCGAGCGGCTGGGCTTCCTCAACAATGTCGGGCTCGATTACCTGAATCTCGACCGGACCAGCGGCACCTTGTCGGGTGGCGAGAGCCAGCGCATCCGCCTGGCGTCGCAGATCGGCTCCGGCCTGTCGGGCGTGCTCTATGTGCTCGACGAGCCGTCGATCGGGCTTCACCAGCGGGACAACGATATGCTGCTCGCGACGCTGCGGCGGTTGCGCGACCTGGGCAACACCGTGTTGGTGGTCGAGCATGACGAGGATGCGATCCGCACCGCCGATTATGTCATCGACATGGGGCCGGGGGCGGGCGTGCATGGCGGCCAGATCGTCGCGCACGGCACGTTGAAGCAATTGCTCAAGTCCAAGACCAGCGTCACCGCCGACTATTTGAACGGCACGCGCGAGGTCGCGGTCCCGGCCAAGCGCCGCAAGGGCTCGGGCAAGAAGCTTACCGTGCACAAGGCAACCGCTAACAACCTGCAGGGCGTCACCGCCAGCATCCCGCTCGGCACCTTCACCTGCATCACCGGCGTATCGGGTTCGGGCAAGTCGAGCTTCACCATCGACACGCTTTACGCCGCCGCCGCGCGTACGCTGAACGGCGCGCGCATCCTGGCGGGTAAGCATGAGAAGATCACCGGGCTCGACCATCTCGACAAGGTGATCGACATCGACCAGTCGCCGATCGGCCGCACGCCCCGGTCGAACCCGGCGACCTATACCGGCGCCTTCACCCAGATCCGCGACTGGTTCGCCGGACTGCCCGAGGCGCAGGCACGCGGCTATAAGCCCGGCCGGTTCTCGTTCAACGTCAAGGGTGGCCGGTGCGAGGCGTGCCAAGGCGACGGCGTGCTCAAGATCGAGATGCACTTCCTGCCCGACGTCTACGTCACCTGCGACGTGTGCCACGGCGCACGCTACAATCGCGAGACGCTGGAGGTGAAGTTCAAGGGGCACTCGATCGCCGATGTGCTCGATATGACGGTCGAAGATGCCGCCGAGTTCTTCCAGGCGGTGCCGCCGATCCGCGACAAGATGGCGATGCTGGTCGAGGTGGGCCTGGGCTATGTCAAGGTCGGCCAGCAGGCGACGACCCTGTCGGGCGGCGAGGCGCAGCGGGTGAAGCTGGCCAAGGAGCTTTCGCGCCGGGCGACGGGCAACACGCTCTACATCCTCGACGAGCCGACCACGGGGCTGCATTTCGAGGACGTGCGCAAGTTGCTCGAGGTGCTTCACGCGCTGGTCGAGCAGGGGAACACGGTGGTGGTGATCGAGCATAATCTCGACGTCATCAAGACCGCCGACTGGGTCGTCGACTTGGGCCCCGAAGGCGGCGTGAAGGGCGGCGAGATCGTCGCAGTCGGCACACCGGAAGTGGTGGCGGCGGAACCGCGCAGCTTTACGGGCAAGTATCTGAAGCCGTTGCTGGAGAAGCGGCAGGCGCAGGCGGCGGAGTGATGCTTTTTCCCTCCAGTGCCTGACAAGCCATCCCGGCGAGGGCCGGGATCCAGTTGGGCCAGCCCCGGTGCGTTAGGCCGAGCGCATTGCAACTGGACCCCGGCCTTTGCCGGGATGGGGCGCTTTGGGGGACGCGCGAGTTGTTGCTTGAGATATTGGCGGGTCTCGCTCGCATACAAATTCATCGTGTCGTCGGGGAAGCTGGGCCTGCTACGCGCGATCCCCTTGACCTCGACTTCGCTCCGGCTGAACGGCGGTTGGGGATAGGGCGGGGGGGGGGGGAGGACGGGTAGGGGCAAAAGCAGCCTGGCTACTCCCTCCGTTCGCACTGCGCGAAGTCGAAGTGCACGTCCCGCTTCCCGACCAAGCCCCCCGCAAAACCCTTAACGTATCGCAACTTTTCCCTGTGCCGTGCGCTCTGCCCGCATTACCCACAAGGGAGGATGAGATGCGTGCACTGACACTCGGCCTCGTGGCGGCCGCGACGCTGGTTTCCGGTTGTTCGACCTATGGTGGCGGTTTCGGCGGAGGCTATGGCGGCCCGCGTTACGCCTATGACTATAATCGGCCCGATCCGGCCTATGGCGGTTATTATGCCGACCGTTATTATGTCGATAACAACCGCTATCGCGAGCGTCGCCTGAGCCGCAACGATCGCGTCTATGTCGGCCAGGACGGCCGTTATTATTGCCGCCGCAACGACGGCACGACCGGCCTGATCGTCGGCGGTATCGCGGGCGGTGCACTGGGTGCGGCGATCACCTCGGGTGGTTCGCAGACGCTGGGCACGCTGCTCGGCGCGGCGGGCGGTGCCTTGGCGGGGCGGGCGATCGAGCGGGATAATGTTCGCTGCCGCTGACGCAAAGCTCTGACTGATGAAGGGCCGATCGGTCGCCTCCCAATCGGATGCGACGGGTCGGCCTTTTCACATATCGACACGAACCGGCGCGCGACGGCTGGATGTGCGAAGATGAACGAACCCGTCCGACTTGCGACACTTGGTGACACTTTCGTCATGGTGCTGGCATGGCTTTGGGATAGCCCGTCCCCATATTGCGGATCGGGCCAGTTTTCGCCCGCTTATCAATGGGAGTAACATCATGAAGGCCATGATTCTTGCCGGTCTGGGGATCGCCACCATCGCCGTTCCGACGGTTGCCGATGCGCAGCGCTGGACCCCGATCGCCCAGCGCCAGGGCCAACTGAATGCCAGGATCGACCAGGGTATCCGCTCGGGCGCGCTGAACCGGCGCGAGGCGGTTCGCCTGCGCACGCAGCTGCGCGACCTGAGCCAGATGGAATATCGCTATCGCCGTTCGGGCGGCGGGCTGAGCGTCGGTGAGCAGCGCGACCTCGATCGCCGCTACGACGTGCTGAGCCGCCAGGTTCGTTTCGAGAAGAACGACCGCAACTATCGCCGCTGATCGGTGGTGACGGCCGCGCCCGGATCGACCGGGCGCGGTCCCGCCGATCGGTCGATCGGCCGGCCGCTATCCTTCCATTTGTCGAGGATCTGCCCCGATTGCGCCAGCTTTTCGGTGACGCCCGTGATGCCGGTTGGTGCCGCGGGCGTCGTTGCTGGAGCAGCTCGCCGTGCGGAGGGCGACGGCGATGCCGCCGGGCCTTGGCTGGGCAGCGGTGGTACGGGCAGGCTGGTCGATACGGGCGGCAACACCTCGGCCCCTGCGGCCAAGGCCGACTGGGGCGCGGCCACAGGCGCGGGCGGGATTTCTCCACCGGCATAGACGTGGTTCATCGCGGCCGCCGTTCCCCAATAGCCCTTCCACCGGTGGAACAGATGCGCGCCGACCATGTCGGTCATGACCATCGCCCGGTTCCAGGCCGGGGCCACGGCATAGGTATGGTAATGGGTGGCAAGCCCAACCGGCGCAAAAACGCTGCCCGACAGCGCCGCCGCCGCGATCCGGGCGGCGCGCGACCATCCCGCCGTGGCGGGCGTGCGCGACAGGGCGCCGTCGCACACGAAGCTAAATTGGCAATGCGCGCGCTCGACGCCCTGATAGACGACGCCGCAGACCGTGGCGGGGAAAGCGGGGTGGCGGGTCCGGTTCAGCACGACCTGCGCCACGGCGCGTTGTCCATCGACGCTCTCCCCGCTTGCCTCGTAATAGAGCGCGGCGGTCAGGCACTGCATGGCGCGGGCCATGTCGATCGCGGTCGCGCGGCCCCAGCGGAACGGCGACGCCGCAACGACGCCGCTGTCGCTCAGCACCGCGCCCGGCGGAATGGGCAGGTTGGGGAGGGCGACCGTGCCGGTGCTGCCGTCGCTGGCGGGAAAGACCTGCGGCGCGGGCGGGGTAGCGGCGGGTATCGGTGTAGTCGCGGTGGCGACGGGGCGGTCGCTATCCTGCACCTTGGGTCGCTGCCCGCGTGCGACCAGCACCAGGCCGAACGCCAGCATCAGGCCGAGCAGCACCAGCCAGCCCTGCACCATCCGCCTTACCGTTCGCTTGGCCACTCGCAAGGCGTGGAATTCCCCTGATCGCCGGTGTTCGGCCCAGTCCTTATACCCGACAAGGTTAATGATTGTGCGTGTCGGCTGGGGCGCATCGCCACTCTCCGCCTGGCCCAGCTGGGTGGGCCAGGCAGGCGGAGGGGCGGCCGGGATCAGCGCAGCCTGGGCGAATCCAGATTGACCGCGTCCGCCGGGATGACCTCGACATTGGGATGCGTGGTCTTCAGCGCGGGCAGGAACTGCTTGGCGTCGCCGACGATGACGATGCTCGCCGCCTTGGGATCGAGCAGCGTGGCGGAGGCGGAGCGGACCGCCGCCGGGTCGACCGCCTGGACGCGCGGGATGTAGCGGCCCAGCTCCTCGAGCGGCACCCCCTGCAACGTATAGCCCGCCAGGATATCGGCGATGCCGTCGGTGGTCTCGATCGTCCGGCCGAAGCCGCCGACCAGCACCGCCTGACGCGTGGCCAGTTCGTCCTGCGGCACGGGCGCGGCGCCCAGCCGGGTCATTTCGGCATCGATCAGCCCGACGACTTCGGCGGCCGACGGGTTCTTGGTCTGGGTGCGCGCCGAGATCATGCCGATGTCGCGACCTGCCTGGACCGAGCTGCCAGCACCATAGGCCAGCCCGCGCTTGATGCGGATTTCCTGGTTCAACCGCGACGAGAAGCCGCCGCCGAGCACCGTGTTGGCGACCGCCAGCGGATAATAACGGTCATCGGCGCGGCGGATGCCCGAACGCGCGACGACCACGCCCGCCTGTCCCGCATCGGGCATGTCGACGACGATGACGCGCGGCGCGGGGAAGGCGGGTTCGGCGGGCTTTGCGGTGCTGGCCGTCGCACCCGCCACGCGCCAGCCGCCCAAATGCCGCTCGGCCAGCGCGCGTGCCTGGGCCGGGGTGACGTCGCCGACGAACACCAAAGTCGTCTGACCGGGCTTCCAGCTGCGCGCATAGGCGGTGGTCAGGTCGGCGCGGGTCAGCGCCTTCAGCGACGCGGGCGTGCCCGACAGCGGTTGGCCGTAAGCGCGGGTGCCGTACACGACACGGTCGGCGACCATCGCGGAAAGCTGGGCCGGGTTCTTCATCGCGACGTTCAGCCCGTCGATCGACTGGGTCCGGGCGCGGTCAATCTCGGCTTGGGCAAAGGCGGGGTGGGTCGCGACATCGGCCAGGATCGTCATTGCGGTATCGGCTTGGGCCGAGGGCACGGTCATGTCGATCGTCGCGCCGTCGTCCGAGGCCCCGGCCGCGATCGATCCGCCCAGGCTTTCGACCGCGCGCGCGATCTCGGTCGCCGAGCGGGTCGTCGTGCCCTTGGTCATCAGTTCGGCCGACAGGCTGCTCGCGCCCGCCTTGCCCGCCGGATCGGTCGCAGCACCCCCCAATGCGACCAGCGAGGCGGTGACGAGCGGCAGGTCGTGCCGCTCGACCGTCACGACGCGCAGGCCGTTGGGCAGGGTGGCGACGACCGGCTGCGGCAGGGTGGGGGTGATGGCGGCGCCGGGTGCGGGCGGCAGGATGCGTTGCCCCTCCGGCGCGGGCGTCACCACCGCGATATCGGCGGGCGGGGTCAGTGCGGCGACCTGCACCGTCGGCGCGATCTCGATCGGCATGACGCGGACATTGGCGGGGCGATCCGATTCGGGCAGGTAGCGGATCGTCGCGCTTTGCTCGTCCTTCAGATAGGCGCGCGCGACGCGCTGGATATCCGCCGCCGTGACCGTCTGGACGGCCGCGATCTGGCGATCGGCGGCGGTGGGATCGCCGTCGACGATCACGCTGTTGGCGATCAGGTTCGCCCGGCCCTCGGCGGTTTCGCGCTGCTTGAGCGCGGCGGTCAGCAGTTCGTTCTTCGCCTCGGCCAGTTCGGCGGCGGAGACGGGGGCGTCGCGCAGGCGGGCGATCTCCTTCTTCAGCGCCGCCTCACCCTCGGCCACCGGCTTGCCGCCCGCCATCATCGCATAGGCGACAAGGTTGCCGGTCGACTGCTTGGTGTCGAGGAAGGTCGAGGCCGACTGCGCCAGCTGGTCGCGGTACACCAGATCCTCGTACAGCCGCGAGCTTTCGCCCGCCGACAGGATGGCGTTCAGCACCATCAGCGCCGGCGTGTCGGCGCTGCGCTCGGGCGGAATGTGATAGCTGATCAGAACCGCCGGGAGCGGCACGTTCGCCTCATAGGCGGCGCGCGTCACCGCTTCGGTCCGTGGCGGCTCCTGCACCGTGACGCGCGGGATCGGGTTGGCGGGGCGCTTGATGCCCGAAAAATACTGGTCGACCCAGGCGTTCAGTTGCGCGGGGTCGAAATTGCCCGAGACGACCAGCACCGCATTGTCGGGCCGGTAATAGGTGGCGTGGAAGGCGCGCACATCGTCGATCGCCGCCGATTCCAGCTCCTCCAGGCTGCCGATACCCGGCCGCGCATAGGGGTGCGTGGTGTAGGCGAGCTTGGGGTAATAGATGGAGAACAGCTTGCCGTAAGGCTGGGCGAGGGTGCGCTGGCGCAGCTCCTCCTTCACCACGTCGCGCTCGCTGGCGAAGCTTTTGGGTTCGACCACCAGCGCCGCCATGCGGTCCGCCTCGGCGAACAACAGGCGTTGCAGGTGGTTGGCGGGCACCACTTCGAAATAATTGGTATAGTCATCGGCGGTCGAGGCGTTGTTGTAGCCGCCGACATCCTCGGTCAGGCGATCCATCTGTTCGGGGACGAGGTTGCGCGTCGCCTTGAACATCAGATGCTCGAACATATGGGCAAAGCCCGAGCGGCCCTTGGGATCGTCCTTCGACCCGACATCATACCAGACCTGGACCGCGACGTTGGGCGTCGCGGTGTCGCGAATGGCATAGATGCGCAGGCCGTTGGGCAGAGTGCGCGTGGTGAAGGCGATGGGCTTCACGCTTTCCGTGCGCGCGGAACTCGGCGCGGTCTGCGCCCCGGCCAGCGAGGGAAGGGCGGCGACGCCGAGCAGGAGCGCGGCACGGAAAAGGCGCATGAAGACCCTCGTTATTGGAGACGGATTACTTGGACTTGTCGCGCGTGCCGTACAGCACGGCGGCGGCGATCGCGGCCGAACCGATGCCGACACCCAGGCCGATCTTGCCCATCGGCCAGTTGCGCGTCTTGTCCTTGACCGACTTGGCGGTGGCTTCGGCGGCGGCGACGGCGTGGTCCTTGGCCTCCTTGGCGGCGGCGAGGATCTCGTTGGGGGCGTCTTCGATATGATCGGTCATCGTTACTCTCCTACTGTCCGGCAGCGTAGCGCGCCCGGAAGTCGTCCGCAAAGGCCGTAAGCCGTCCTTCGGCAATCGCGGCGCGCAGATCGGCCATCATCTGCTGATAGAACCAGATATTATGCTCGGTCATCAGCATAGCGCCCAGGATTTCTCCGGCGCGGACCAGATGGTGCAGATAGGCACGGCTCCACGTCGCGCAGACCGGACACCCGCATACGGGGTCGAGCGGGCCCTGGTCTTCGGCAAAGCGCGCATTGCGGATGTTGATCGGGCCCTGTCGCGTAAAGGCCTGCCCCGTGCGGCCCGAGCGGGTCGGCAGCACGCAGTCGAACATGTCGACCCCGCGCTCGACCGCGCCGACGATATCGGTCGGCTTGCCCACGCCCATCAGGTAGCGCGGCTTTTCGACCGGCAACTGTCCCGGTGCGAAGTCCAGGCAGCCGAACATCGCCTCCTGCCCCTCGCCGACCGCCAGGCCGCCGATCGCGTAACCGTCAAAACCGATATCGATCAATGCGTCGGCGGAGGATTTGCGGAAACCCTCGTCCAGCGCGCCCTGCTGGATGCCGAAGATCGCATTGTCCTCGGCATGTTGCCCGCCCGCGTCAAAGGCATCGCGGCTGCGCCTGGCCCAGCGCATCGATCGTTCCATCGCGCTCGCCTGTACCTCGCGGGTCGAGGTGGTGGGGACCAGTTCGTCAAACGCCATGACGATGTTGGAGCCGAGCAGCCGCTGGATCTCGATCGAGCGTTCGGGGCTGAGCAGATGGCGGGTGCCGTCCAGATGGCTCTTGAACGCCACGCCGTCCTCGGACCGCTTGGTCAGCTCGGCGAGACTCATCACCTGATACCCCCCCGAATCGGTCAGGATCGGCCGGTCCCAGCCCATGAAGCCGTGCAGGCCGCCCAGACGGTTCACCCGCTCCGCGCCGGGGCGCAGCATCAGGTGATAGGTATTTCCCAGGATGATGTCCGCGCCGCTCGCGCGCACATCGCCGGGCTTCATCGCCTTGACGGTGGCGGCGGTGCCGACGGGCATGAAGGCGGGGGTGCGGATCTCGCCCCGCTTCATCGAGATGGTGCCGGTGCGAGCGCGGCCGTCGGTGGCGTGGATGGCGAAGGAGAAGCGGGCGGTCATTTTCTTTTGTCTCGGGGACGCAAAGGGCCGGTGGGGCCGTTGGCGTCGACGGGGGTGGTGCGGATGGTCAATGCCTCGGCCCGGCTGATCGCGCCGTCCTGGTCGCGGTCGAAGCGCGAGAACAGGCGCGAGAAATGGGCCTGAAGCTCAGGCAAAGTGATCCGATTGTCGGTGTCCTTGTCGACGTCGAACGGGCTGGGCAGGGCGTTGCGGTCGCCCAGCCAGCGTTCGGCCCAGTCGGCGAACTGGAGATAGCCGATCGAGCCCTGATGCGCGGTATCGATCAGGTCATAGGATCGCTTGACCCCCGCCTCCATCTCCACGCGCGTGGTCTTGCCGTCGCCGTCCGCATCGAAGGCGGCGATCATCATCGCCACCGGCTCGACGACCATGGTGGCGGGCGTCTGCGCAAAGGGGGCGGGGCGGGCGGTGACCGTCACCGTCTGGTCGCTACCCGGCGTCGCCGCCTGGAGCAGCAGCGCCAGCAGCATCATGCGGCGCGGTCCGGCAGCAACAGCGAGGCATCGCCGTACGAATAGAAGCGATAGTCGTTGGCGATGGCATGGGCATAGCCCGCCTGCATCCGCTCCAACCCCATCAGCGCCGAAACCAGCATGAACAAGGTCGAGCGTGGCAGGTGGAAATTGGTCATCAGCCCGTCGATCCCGCGAAAGCGATAGCCCGGGGTGATGAAGATCGCCGTATCCCCCTCGAACGGCCGGATCACGCCGTCCTCTCCGGCCGCGCTCTCGATCAGGCGCAGCGAGGTGGTGCCGACCGCGATCACCCGGCCGCCCCGGGCCTTCACGGCATTCAGCCGATCGGCGGTCGCGGCGTCGATGCGGCCCCATTCGGCGTGCATCTTGTGGTCGACCGTGTCCTCGGCCTTGACCGGCAGGAAGGTGCCCGCGCCGACATGCAGGGTCAGCGTGGCATACTCGATCCCCGCCGCCGCCAGCGAGTCCAGCAGGCCCGGCGTGAAATGCAGCGCCGCGGTGGGGGCGGCAACCGCGCCGGGTTCGTTGGCGAACATCGTCTGATAGTCGTCGGCATCCTTCTCGGTGATGCCGCGCTTCTGCGCGATATAGGGGGGCAGGGGCATGGTGCCCGCCCGCTCGAGCAGCAGTTCGACCGGCTCGTCGCCGGCGAAATCCAGCGCAAAGCTGCCATCCTCGGCCCGGTCGCGCGCGGTCGCGCTGACCCCGGAGCCGAAATCGATGACGTCGCCGTCGCGCAGGCGCTTGGCGTTGCGGATGAAGGCGCGCCAACGCCTGGTCCCCTCGCGCTTGTGCAACGTCGCGCCGATCTTCGCCTCGCCGCGCGTGCCCTCGAGCTGGGCGGGGATGACGCGGGTGTCGTTGAAGATCAGCAGGTCCCCGGCCCGCAGGCACGCAGGCAGGTCGCTCACCCGCGCGTCACGGGTGGCGTCGCCTTCCAGGACCAGCATCCGCGCCGAATCGCGCGGGGACGCCGGGTACAGCGCGATCCGTTCGGGCGGCAGCGCGAAGTCGAAAAGATCTACGTTCACTTGGTGGCCGTTGCCGCCTTCTTGGCCGGGGTGGCCCTGGGCGCGGGGCGGCGGGCGGGGGCGGGCTTTGCCGCCGCACCCGGCAGCGTCACCGGCGCGCCGAGGCTGGGCGCCGCCACGGGGGCGGGAACGAAGGCCGGGGGATTGTCCGCCGCGACATAGGCGTGGACGATCTTGCTGGGGTTCGCGGGCGGCTCGCCGCGTTCGATCTTGTCGACATATTGCATGCCGTCGATCACCCGGCCGAAGACCGTGTACTTCTTGTCGAGCGCGAAGCGTGGTTGGAAGACGATGTAGAACTGGCTGTTCGCGCTGTTGGGATCGTCGGCGCGCGCGGCGGCGACCGATCCACGGACGTGCGGCAGATAGTTGAACTCGGCCGGGATGTTGGGCAGCGACGAACCGCCGGTGCCGTCACCCTTGGGATCGCCGCCCTGCGCCATGAAGCCGTCGATCACGCGGTGGAACGCCAGGCCGTCATAAAAATGCTGGCGGGTCAGCGTCTTGACCCGCTCGACCATCTTGGGGGCGACATCGGGGCGCAGCCAGATCGTCACCCGCCCACCGGTCGACAGGTCGAGAACCCACAGATTCTCCTTGTCGGTGATCGGCGGCGGGGGCAGCCGGTCGGCGACATTGGTTTCCAGCACCTGCGCCGCCTTGTCGGGGGTGCTGAACTTGGGTTGCACTTCGGCCTGTTTCTGCGCCTGCGCCGGAACGGCGATCGGGCTGGCCATCATCACGGCAAGAGCGGCGAGAACGCGCATCATTTCTCTACGACTAGGGGAAGAATGGGGAGGCTGTAGAGCATATCGCCCCTTGCGCCAATCTGAACCTTCGCGGGGCGATCGATCCTCCCCGGAACGGGGAGGGTGTGCGGCATGGTGGGGGGGCTTTCCACAAAGGATGTCCTGACAGGACCCCCCCTCCGTCAGGGCTGCGCCCTGCCACCTCCCCGCGAGCGGGGAGGATCAGGAGCCCTTGCGGCCAATCTTTTCCACGCGGGCGGCGACATCCTCGCAAACGGACGGCGTCACGAATTTGGCGATGTTGCCGCCGTACATCGCGATTTCCTTGACCAACCGGCTGGCGATCGGTTGCAGCGCGACATCGGCCATCAGGAACACGGTCTCGACCCGTGGATTGATCTGCTGGTTCATGCCCGCCATCTGATATTCATATTCGAAGTCGGCGACCGCGCGCAGGCCCCGGACGATGACCTTGGCCCCTTCGCGCTCGGCGAAATCCATCAACAGCGAATCGAAGGCCACGACATGGATCTCACCCGCCACGTTGGCGACCTCGCGTCGGACCATCGCCATGCGCTCTTCAAGCGTGAACATGGGCGATTTGGATGGATTGGTGGTGACGCCGATGACCAGCCGGTCGACCAACTTCGCACCGCGCCGGATGATGTCCATATGGCCCAGCGTCACGGGGTCGAAGGTGCCGGGATAGACGCCGATCCGGCTCACCGGTCGCGCTCCACCACATAGGCCGCGATGGCGCGCAGCAAATCGGCCTCGGGGCCATAGTCGCGTAAGTGCTCGATCGCCTGGGCGACCAGCATCCGGCACTGTTCACGCGCGCGCTCCACGCCCAACAGGCTGAGGAAGGTCGCCTTGCCCGCCTCCTCGTCCTTGCGCAGCTTCTTGCCCGCCGTCGCCTCGTCGCCCTCGGCGTCGAGCAGGTCGTCGGCGATCTGGAAGGCCAGGCCCAGGTCATGCGCATAGCCGCGCAGGTGGGTGCGGCCCTCGGGCGGCACGCGGCCCAGGATCGCCCCCGCCTCGACTGCGGCGCAGATCAGCGCGCCGGTCTTCATCTGCTGAAGCCGGGTGACGGTGGCCAGGTCGAACACCTGCCGCTCGGCCTCCAGGTCCATCTGCTGCCCGCCCGCCATGCCGCTGGGGCCCGACGCGCGCGCCAGGTCGAGGATCAGCTCGGAACGGACGAAGGGATCGGCATGGGTCGCCGGATCGGCCAGGATCTCGAAGGCCAGCGCATGGAGGCAGTCGCCCGCCAGGATCGCGGTCGCCTCGTCGAACGCCTTGTGGACGGTCGGCTTGCCGCGCCGCATATCGTCGTCGTCCATCGCGGGCAGATCGTCATGGATCAGCGAATAGACATGGATCGCCTCCAGCGCGGTCGCGACCCAGCCCGCCGTGTCGCGGTCGACCGCGAACAAACGGGCGGTGGCGAAGACGAGCAGCGGGCGGAGCCGCTTGCCGCCGCCGATCGCGGCGTGGCGCATCGCGGCATAGAGCGAGGCGCGCGGATCGCCCGGATCGGCGAGCAGTTCGGCAAAGCGGCGGTCGATGTCCTCGGCGACTTCGGCCAGGGCGTCGGGCAGGGTGGCGGCGGTCAGCGTCACGCCTCAGCCCGCCTGAAACGGGCGGGTGCCGGCGGCCTTGCCCTCGGCATCCAGGCGGATCGCCTCGATCCGGGCCTGGGCGGCGTCGAGCCGTTCGGCGCAGCGCTGGCGCAGACGGTCGCCGCGCTCATAGAGGCGGATCGACTCGTCCAGCGTCGCTTCGCCGCTTTCCAGGCGGCCGACGATGCGTTCCAGTTCCTTGAGAGCGTCCTCGAACGTCAGTTCTTCGATGGGCGTATCCATGATGCCGCTATGCGACACGCCCGCGACCCGCGCAAGCAGCGTCGCACTTATCGCAGCCGGTTGACTGTCCAGGTGTAGAGAAACGAAACACCGAACAGCCCCAGATCGACCGCCGCTTGCACGCGGCGCGGCGACCGGTCGCTCAGGTCATGCGTAATCAGGCGGATATCCGCGGTCGGATGGCGACAGGCGAGCGCGATCAGCGCCAGCATCAGCCCCGCCATCATGATCCGTCTTTCGCGCAAACGCTCGTCTCCCCCGCCTGACAATACGCCTGGCGCGTGATGGCGGCAAGAGCGGCGCCGCCCCGCCGATAGCGGGTGCCAGGCCGGGGGGAGGCATGGGGATCGCGGTGCCGGAGCAATGCCGGTCGCGACCGCCCTTCTTGGCCGCGTACAGTGCCTGGTCGGCTTCGCGGTACAGGTTGCGCCAGTCGGACTCGTCGAGCATCGGTCCGGAGCACAGACCCAGGCTGGCGGTAACCTTCAGCTCGGAGGGGTAGGTCGCGGCGCGCAAATGGGCCAGCAGCAACTCGGGTTCGGGTGCCCGCCCGGCATCGGCGAGCAGCGCGAATTCCTCGCCGCCGACGCGCGCGATCAGCATGTCGGGACCGACCGCGTCGCTGAGCGTGCGGGCGAAAATGCGTAGCACTTCGTCGCCGCCGTCATGGCCCAGCGTGTCGTTGATCCGCTTGAAATGGTCGATATCGGCGAGGATCAGCAGCTGTGGCCCGCTGCGCCCGATCGCCTGATCCATGAAGGCGCGGCGGTTGTAGAGGCCGGTCAGCGGATCGGTATCGGCCAGTCTCCGGGCGACCCGCTCGTCGGCGCGGGCCAGGTCGCGCTCGCGGCTGAGCAAATAGATGCGGTACGCGACGCCCAAGCTGGCGATCAGCGCTTCCATGCCCATGGACAGGACGGTCGACTGGTCGATCCATGGCCGCCACGCGATGATGTGCATGGCATGCAGCACGCGGAACATGCCCAACGCGATCGGCATGCTCCAGGCAATGGCAAAGGCCCACAGGAAGTTGCTCCGCCGACGCCACGCCTGCACCAGCACCACGATCAGGAAGGCGAGCAGGATCAGGAAACCCATGACCACCGCCTGGTCGAGCGGTATGATCCAGCGCGGCGCGAAAAGCGCAAAGGCGATGTTGGGCACCGCGATCAGCGCGAAGGTGACCGCCGCCAGTTTGTCCAGCCACCCTTCGAATACCTTGCGTTCGAAGAAGTGACGCGAAAAAATGACCAAGGTCAGCGCGATCGCGCCCAGCATGATCGCGTTCAACCGATGCCGTTCGTTATTGTCCAGCCAGGGCAGCCACTGGCCGAGCAGGCCCGAGGAGGTCAGGGCATAGCCGGTGATGACGAACAGCAGCAGGCAATAGACCGGTTGAAGCGGCTGGCGTAGCGCGGGCCAGAGCGCGATGTTGTAGACCGCCAAGCCGATGACGACGCCGATGATGAGGCCGTAGATCAATGCCAGCGAGGATTCGACCGCCAGCATGTCGGAATGGAGTCCGATGCGCGCGCCGCGCACGACGCCGCGCATATTGGCCGCACCGTGCGCTTCCCACAGGATACGGACCGGCCGTGCCCCTTCGCGGGGCAGCGGCACCGCGATCATCGCGCCGAGCAGCAGATAGGGGGCGGTCGTCGCGCTGGTGAACGCCACCGTGCGGATGCGCCCGTCGGCATAGAGGATGTGGAGCGCGGTCGCGTTCTGCCATGTGCTGGCGAAGGTGACCGCCTGCTGGTCGCGCAGGTCGGCGGATATCAGTGGCAGGGGTTGCGAGACGACCCAATAATCGCCGACTCCGTAGGAAGACTGGTCGGATGCGCAGTCGAATCCTTGCGGGCGGGTCAGCAGGGCGCGGCTGTCGTCACCGGATCGAATCGGGCGGATACAAGTCGATAGCGGCACACCGACCTGCGCGCGCGCCTCCGCCAACGGCCACAAGACCGTCAGCAGCGCGAGCAGCAACGCGCCAATGGTGATCGCCCCAGGCCCCTTCATACGTCCCATCTGTCGGCGCAAGGCCCCAAAATACGGTTAACGCCCAATAGTATGAATTGCGCATTCCGCCCAGCCTCACCGGCGGAGACATACGAACAAGGCCGGGTGTCGCCACCCGGCCCCGTTTCGATCGCTGTTCCGATCGCCATTGATCCGGCTATCCGGATCGGTGCGTCATGCTCAGCCCGCGTCGACCGAGGCGGGCTTGCCGCCCTTCTTGCGCGGCTTCTTGGGCGCGGCGGGTTCGATCGCAAAGGACAGCGCGCCGTCCTTCATCTTCACCGTCACCTCGCCGCCATGGACCAGCTTGCCGAACAGCAGTTCCTCGGCCAGCGGCTGCTTGATCTTCTCCTGGATCAGGCGGCCCATCGGACGCGCACCGTACAGGCGGTCATAACCCTTTTCGGTGAGCCAGCTCTTCGCTGCGTCGTCCAGGCTGATATGGACGTGACGATCGGCCAGCTGGAGTTCGAGCTGGAGGATGAACTTGTCCACCACCCGCGCCACGACTTCGGGCGGCAGGTAGCCGAAGGGCACGATCGCATCCAGGCGGTTGCGGAATTCCGGCGTGAACATCTTCTGCACGGCCTGCTCATCCTCGCCCTCGCGGGTGAGGTTGCCGAACCCGACCGTCTCGCGCGCCATGTCGGCGGCGCCCGCATTGGTCGTCATGATGATGATCGTGTTGCGGAAATCGACCGTCTTGCCGTGGTGATCGGTCAGCTTCCCGTTGTCCATCACCTGCAACAGGATGTTGAACAGGTCGGGATGCGCCTTCTCGATCTCGTCGAGCAGCAGCACCGAATGCGGATTCTGGTCGACCGCATCGGTCAGCAGGCCGCCCTGGTCATAACCGACATAGCCCGGAGGGGCACCGATCAGGCGGCTGACCGAGTGACGCTCCATATATTCGGACATGTCGAACCGCTGGAGCGGAATGCCCAGGATCGTCGCCAGCTGGCGCGCGACTTCGGTCTTGCCGACGCCGGTGGGGCCGGTGAACAGATAATTGCCGATCGGCTTGTCCGGATCGCGAAGGCCCGCCCGGCTCAGCTTGATCGCCGAGGACAGGTTTTCGATCGCGGCATTCTGGCCGAACACCACGCGCTTCAGGTCGGTTTCCAGCATTTCCAGCTGCTGGCGGTCGTCGGTCGACACGCTTTTCGGCGGGATGCGCGCCATGGTGGCGATCACGGCCTCGATCTCCTTGGGCGTGATCGTCTTCTTGCGCTTGCTGACCGGCACCAGCATCTGCATCGCGCCCACTTCGTCGATCACGTCGATCGCCTTGTCGGGCAGCTTGCGGTCGTTGATGTAGCGCGCCGACAGCTCGACCGCCGACTTGATCGCGTCGGGCGTGTACTTGACCTGGTGGTGATCCTCGAACGCCGAGCGCAGGCCCGCCAGGATCTTGATCGTGTCCTCGATCGTCGGCTCGTTCACGTCGATCTTCTGGAACCGGCGCAGCAGGGCGCGGTCCTTTTCGAAGTGGTTGCGGAACTCCTTATAGGTGGTCGAGCCGATGCAGCGGATCGTGCCGCCCGACAAAGCGGGCTTGAGTAGGTTCGACGCATCCATCGCGCCGCCGCTGGTCGCGCCCGCGCCGATGACGGTGTGGATCTCGTCGATGAAGAGCACCGCGTGGGGCAGCTTCTCCAGCTCGTTGACGACCGCCTTCAGCCGCTCCTCGAAATCGCCGCGATAGCGGGTGCCCGCCAGCAGCGCGCCCATGTCGAGCGAGTAAATGACGGCGGGCTTCAGCACCTCGGGCACATCCCCCTCGATGATCTTGCGCGCCAAGCCCTCGGCGATGGCGGTCTTGCCGACGCCGGGATCACCGACATAGAGCGGGTTGTTCTTCGAACGGCGGCACAGGATCTGGACGGTGCGATCCACCTCGGGTCCGCGCCCGATCAGCGGATCGACCTTGCCCGCCTTGGCCTTTTCATTGAGGTCGACGGTGAACTGCTTGAGCGCACTTTCGCCCTTGGCCTTGTCGGCGGGCTTGGCAGGCTTTTCCTCCTCGACACCCTTGGGCGGGGTCGTGTCGGCGGCGCCCGAGCCCTTGCCGACGCCGTGGCTGATGAAGCTGACCGCGTCCAGGCGGCTCATATCCTGCTGCTGCAGGAAATAGACGGCGTAGGATTCGCGTTCGGAGAACAGCGCGACCAGCACATTCGCGCCGGTCACCTCATCGCGGCCCGACGACTGGACATGCAGGATCGCGCGCTGAACCACGCGCTGGAACCCGCTGGTGGGGGAGGGGTCGGTCGCCGCCTCGACCTTCAGCGCGTCGAGTTCGGTGTCGAGATACTGGGCGACCGTCGCCTTCAGCTCGCCCAGGTCGACATGGCACGCTTCCATGACCTTCGAGGCATGGTCGTCGTCGATCAGCGCGAGGAGCAGGTGCTCCAGCGTGGCATATTCGTGGCGCCGCACGGTCGCGGCTTCCAGCGCCTTGTGAAGCGTGGTCTCGAGCGCGGGGGCGAAAGATGGCATCTACGATACTCCTGACGAGACGCTTGGGACTGGCGCTTCGTTTCGACCAATGTCGGGATGGTGGGGCCCGGCATCAAGCGGGGGTAACGCACGGTCGCTGAACAAAGCGTGTCGTGCGGAAAAGGAAATCCTCGCGGCGCGGCAGGCGATCGGCGTAACGGCGCTGGCACGCCCGGCCGGTCGCGTCCCCCTCACCGTCTGAAGAGCGCGTCGGCGCTGGCGCGGTGGAGCGAGGCGCGTTCGATATGGCGGCGGGTGCGATCGATCTCGCCCTGCAGCGCCGCGATCCGAGCCTCCAGCTCGGTAATCGACAGCGGATCCAGGTCGACGCGGGTCAGCGCCGTCAGGCCATCCGGGGTGCGGAGGGGGGAATCATCCTGTTCCATCACGGGATGCAGCGTTGACCCCAACGCCGCCGATGTCAATAACGGTACGGAACAGGCCAGGGCGAAGGGGAGCGGTAATTGGTGCACGCCGATAGCGATGTGAGGGCAATGACCGACATTCCCGTCAAGATGACCGCGATCGACCCGGACATGGCGGGCGGTCCCGAGGTTCTGGTGCCGGTCGAACGCCCGACGCCGACGCCGGGCGAGGGCGAGGTGCTGATCCGCGTCGCCGCCGCCGGGGTCAACCGCCCCGACGTCATGCAGCGCCGGGGCCTCTATCCGCCGCCGCCGGGCGCACCGTCCATTCCGGGGCTGGAGATTGCGGGCGAGATCGTCGCGGTCGGCGCGGGCGTCGGCCCGGAAATGCTGGGCCAGCCGGTCTGCGCGCTGATCGGCGGCGGCGGTTATGCGCAATATGCGATCGCGGTCGCCGATCACTGCCTGCCCGTGCCGCATGGCCTGTCGATGGTGCAGGCCGCCGCGCTGCCCGAGACTTTGTTCACCGTGTGGACCAACGTGTTCGAGCGCGCCTATGCCCGCGACGGGGAGACGCTGCTCGTGCATGGCGGGACCAGCGGCATCGGCACCACCGCGATCGCGCTCGGCCAGATCTTCGGGCTGACGGTGATCGTGACCGCGGGCTCGGACGAGAAATGCGCGGCGGCCGAAAAACTCGGCGCGGCCAAGGCGATCAATTACCGGACGCAGGATTTCGTCGAGGCGGTGAAGGACTTTACCGGCGGCAAGGGCGTCGACATCGTGCTCGACATGGTCGGCGGCGACTATCTGCCGCGCAATCTCCAGTGCCTGGCGGAGGATGGCCGCCATGTCTCGATCGCGGTGCAGCGCGGCGCCAAGGCCGAGATTCCGATCTGGGAGATCATGCGCCGCCGCCTGACCCTGACCGGCTCGACGCTGCGCGGACGGGACCGGGCGTTCAAGGCGATGGTCGCCGACGAACTGTCGCGCATCGTCTGGCCGCATGTCGAGGAGGGCAAGCTGCGCCCCGTGATGGACCGCAGCTTCCCGCTGGCCGAGGTCGCCGAGGCGCATCGCCGGATGGAGGCGGGCGACCATGTCGGCAAGATCGTCCTGACCTTCGACAGTTAGGACGGGCCGCCTTTCTGTACTCACTTACCTTCCCTCGCCCCTCGCAGAGGGGAGAGGGTTGCGCAGACTTGGGCTTTGCGTAGCAAAGTCTTAGTCGGAGCTGGGTGAGGGGTGGGCGCTCGCCTTGCGAGCGCGCGAGCCGAAGGCTCGCTCAACCCCTCACCCAAGCTGCGCTAGCCAGCCAAGCTGGCAAGCTCCGCTAACCCTCTCCCCTATCCAGGGGAGAGGGAAGACGTCAGATGAATGTCGCTTTGGTCCGACTTCCGCCGCACCGCGACGGACTTGATCCGGCTGCAAAAGATTGCAACGGATCGACCGACCGGATCGGTCGTTTTTCAGGGCGGAATTGGGGGATGTCGCGCATGCAGCTTGGTGGTCGGATGGCGATCGCGATTCTGACCGTGACAGGGGCTGGCCTGTTCGCCGCGCCGGTACAGGCCCAATCCGCCCGCGAGATCCTGACCCAGGCTTCATTTTCCGACAGCGACGAGGCGAGTGCGCTGCGGCGGGTGACGAGCGCCTATAACGCTGCGCTGGCCGCGCTGCGCCGGGCCCCCGACGATCACGAGGCGCTGCTGATGCGCGCCACCGCGCTGGGCTACCGCGCCAAGCTGACCGGCAACCGCAGCGATGCCGTCTCGGCGCGCCGCCAGTTCGAAGCGCTCGTCGCACAGAATCCTCGCGATGCCGAAGCGACGCTGGCGCTGGGCGCGTGGCATATCGGCGGGGTGAAGAAGCTGGGGGCGATCATGGGTCGCGCGGCGATCGGGGCGCAGCGCGGCGTGGGGCTGTCCGCGCTCGACCGAGCGGTGGCGCTGGGCGGCGACCGGGCGCTGTTTCCGGGCCTGTCCGCTTTGCTCCGGCTGGAGGTCGATCCGCGTGATCCGCGCGGGCGGACGCTGGCCGAAGCGGCGGCCCGGGCGGGGGTGTCGAGCCCCATCGACCGGATCATGCAGCGTGCGGCGGTGGCTGTTCTTGCGCCACTGCGCGCGGGCGATGTCCAGGCGACCCGCAGGCTGGCCTCGCAACTGCTGCCTTTCGGGCGATTCGACGATGATGATTGAGTCGGGATCGGGGCCGGGCATTGGCCGAGCCGCCACTGGACGGCGTGGCATTGCCGCTTTATGGGGCAATGTTCAGGCAGTCTGTGTCGCCGCACCTTGCTCTTGAGGGCGGCTTTCACTAGATTTGACGCTATGACGGCCGCTCCGCGAGGGGCGGCCCTTTTATTTTCCGACTGGAGTGATCCCCGTGGCCCAGCCGCTCATGCCCCATGCGACCGCTTCCTGGCTGGTCGACAACACGTCGCTCTCATTCGAGCAGATCGCGGATTTCTGCGGCCTCCACATCCTGGAAGTCCAGGCGATCGCCGACGACACAGCGGCCACCAAGCTGACCGGCCGCGACCCTGTGCGCGCGCACGAACTGGCGCAGACCGAGATCGAGAAGGCGCAGGCCAATCCCGACTACCGCATGAAGATGATCAAGGGCCCCGAGCAGGTCCGCCGCACCAAGGGGCCGCGCTACACGCCGGTCAGCAAGCGTCAGGACAAGCCGGACGGCATCGCCTGGATCATCCGCAACCATCCGGAAATCTCGGACGGCGCGATCTCGAACCTGATCGGCACCACCCGCACCACGATCGCGGCGATCCGCGACCGCAGCCACTGGAACATCGCCAACATCACCCCGAAGGACCCGGTGACGCTGGGCCTGACCACCCAGCGCGAGCTGGACTCTGCGGTGGCCAAGGCGGCCAAGGCGACCGGCGGCAATGCCGAGGCGCAGCCGACCGACACCCGCCTGGAGGGCGACCGCGAGGCCCTGCTCGCCTCGCTGCGTGCCGAGCGCGAGCAGCAGAGCCGCGACGTCGACTCGGTCGGCCACAATGGCGACATGATCGATCCGCACTCGTTGTTCCGCAGCTGATCGACGGGCCAGGCCTGGTGAAGGGGGCGTCCACCGGCCGGGTGGGCGCCCCCCTTCGTATTGGGGAACGGCGGCTGGCCAATGCCGTTGAGCCTGATCGAAGGAGATCATCCATGACCGATCAGGAAAAGCACAACCTCCAGTCCGTCGCGTCCAATCGCGGCGACAGCGGCGAGGTCTATGATCCTGCCGATGAGCGCGTGATGGGGCGGGACCTCCCCGCTGGCCGCGTCGCGCCCGAGGCCCCGGCGCCGGGCAACGGCAATGCCGACACCAGTCTGCCCGAGGATAATGGCAAGCGGGCCTCGGTCGACCCGAAGACGGGCGAGGTTCATGGCAGCGGGGCCGGTGCCGGTGGCGGCAATCGCGGCGACGAGATCGACGAAGTGGACCCCGCGACTCCGCCGGGCGTCGGACTGCGGCCGGTCAACTGATTGAAATTCCTCCCCTGTAAGGGGGGGCAGGCCGAAGGCCTGACGGAGGGGGGGGGCGCGGTCGGCGAGGTTCAACTGCCATCACAGCCGGGGACGCCCCTCCACCTGCCACTCCTTGCAGGGGAAGGAAAAGGCACGCACAAGCATTCACCGCAAACGCGGTGTCACCAATCCAACGATGTCGTGAAAAGTGGCAGGAGTGCACGGACTCGAACCGTGGGCCCTCGGTTTTGGAGACCGATGCTCTACCAACTGAGCTACACTCCTGCGAGGCGGCCGCCACTAGCCCGACTGGCGGGGCGAGGCAAGGGCCAAGTTTCGGTTTTTCGCATGGGGCCGAAAAACGCGCCCCGGACCGTTCGTCCGACCCGTCATTGACCACCGGGCGACTCCCGCGTATAGCCCGCCGCTGCACGAAGGCGATTTCTCGAGATTCGGGACTTATCCGTCGGGCAAGCTTGAACATTGCTGGATGCGAATGAGGGCCGGGCGAAAGCCGCGATGGCCCCTTTTTGTATTCCGAAGTGCTGTGATGGCTCCAGCAAAGTAACCTCATGGAAAGGTGAAGGCTTCAATGCCGACGATCAACCAGCTGGTCCGCAAGGGCCGCGAACTGCAGAAGGCCA